>LSQX01006713.1_pt2 | contig 12254 bp, 9 predicted proteins | sample 654561 | NCBI WGS metagenome assembly LSQX01 (sample SAMN04489861, study PRJNA283612) | anaerobic digester metagenome | isolation source: 4 biogas reactors fed with cattle manure at either 37C or 55C with and... | place: Denmark: Kongens Lyngby | collected 2014 | reverse complement strand
GACCCGGCACCTTTACCCTTCGGTTCATACAGTGAGTTCACTGCCGCCGGAGGAACTGCATCAGATAACTGTGAGATTGATGAGGAATCCTTCATGTGGATTTCAACAGACTCACTTGTGGGCACCTGTTCCGAAACTTATACATACACCTATCTGATTGCAGATCTGTGCGGAAATACTGACACATGTACCCACAGGGTATTTAAAGGTGACATATTACCACCAGAGTTGATCTGTCCGCCCGACATTATAGTAGTTTGTCCGGAAGACGTTCCCGTCCCGTTCAATACACCTGACGAATTCATTGCCGGAGGAGGAAAAATAGTTGATAACGGAAAAATTGACATCGCCAGCTTCACTGTGAACGAAGAAATTACCGGAGATGGTTGTCCGATGGAGATCATCCGGACCTACCAGATATCCGATTCATGCGGCTATATTGTTGAATGCACTCATACCATATATGTAAATGACACTATCCCGCCACAGATAACGTGTCCGGCAGATAACGACTATGAATGTCTCAACGATGAGTCCTCACCTTACTCAACGATAGAGGAATTCATAACAGCAGGAGGGACAATTGATGATAACTGTGCTATTGATTCATCCTCATTTACAGTTCGTGAAACCAGAAACAGCACCAGCACAAATATAGAAATTACCCGCTGGTACAGTATCCGTGACCTGTGCGATAACATTGACAGTTGCTTACAGGTAATCAACCTCACTGACACCATCCCGCCTGATGTTGCCTGCATGGAGATAATTGTTCAGCTTGATGAAACCGGAACATATGTCCTTGTCACTGCAGAATTACACGACAGCAGTTATGATGAGTGCGGCATTGACACTATGTATCTCGAACGTTACATTCTCGATTGCAACGACCTGGGAGAAAACCTGATTAAACTATACGTTGTAGATGTAAACGGCAACATTGACAGTTGTACAGCCGTGGTAACTGTACTGGGCAATACTCCGCCTGTAGCTGTTAACGATACAGTTGCAACACTTCCCGGCTTACCGGTAGATATTGACCTTCCTGGTAATGATTACGATACAAACGGATCGATCGACAGGTCCACCGTTATTATTATAACTAACCCACTATATGGAAATATTACAGTAGATCCGCAGACCGGAATTGTTACCTATACCCCTTACCAGGAATACTCAGGCATTGACAATTTCAGTTATACTATATGTGATGACGGTGTTCCGTGCGGATCAATGTGTGACACGGCACAGGTAACCATTAATATTGGTGACTATAACAATCCGCCGATAGCCAGGAATGACACCTTCACGGTAATGTGTTATCCGTTGACCGGGAATCTGATGATAAACGACAGTGATCCTGATGGCCATGAGATAGAAATGGAAACCATACCGGTTGAATATCCGGCCAATGGTACTGTGCTGCTAAGCAGTGACGGGTCATTCCACTATATGCCGGATGATGGCTTTATTGGCCTTGACAGCTTCGTTTACAGGATTTGTGATACAGGAATACCTTCATTATGTGACTATGCCAAAGTAATAATAACCGTATTGCCTGATACTGATTGTGATGGCGTTCCCGACTATGACGATGTTGACACAGAATGTTCACTATTGATCCCCGAAGGATTCTCTCCAAACGGGGACGGGGTACATGACTTCTTCCAGGTTTACTGTATTGATAAATATCCCGATGCAATAATGCGTATCTTTGACAGGGCAGGCAATAAACTATTCGAAAAACCTCATTATGGCAACCTTGATTACTGGGGTTCAGACCAAGACGCCTGGTGGTGGGGTACATCCGAAAACAGGTGGATTATCGGCCGCGGGACCCTGCCTGCCGGCAACTACCTCTATATCCTTGAATTGGGAACCGGTGAAGTCCGGACCGGTACGGTAATGATCGCTTATTAAGGCTTCCAGGGCCAGTTAACGCAATCCTTTATCTCCGGGAAAAGAACATAATCTGCTTTCCCTTTCATAGCCAATGTTTTCACATTAAGGCCTTTGAGTTGTTCCAGGGCTTTATTCATGGTACTTCCGGTAACAGATACATCATCAACCAGCAAGATCCGTTTACCCTCCAGGTTCCGGTCAGGTTTTTGAAGTACAACCGGTTCATCATAAAGGGGCTTATTTGTCTCATCGCGATAGTTGAGTACCATTAATTTTAGTTCTGCATTCAGGTGGAAGGCGACGATACTTGCCGGAACAATTCCTCCGGAACCTATGCCAATCACTACATCAGTTTCAGGCAGGCCAGTTTGTTTCAGCCTTTCAGATATTTCACGAAAAGAAAGTGGTACCATTTCGGTTAAGTTTTATATTCCAAAATCAGAAAAATTTACAAATAATGGTACAAGGATAATAGAATAATCGGGTTTTTACAAAATATTCCTGCTCTGTCAGCCGTTTTTATAAAATTATACTGCAGGTATCAGTTTTCCCAGATAGGAATTCCAATAAAAAATGTAGAGCCCTCACTCTCATTTGTTTCGAACCATACCCGGCCCTTAAAATTATCAACTATATTCTTCACAATTGCCAGTCCCAGTCCCATGCCACTCGACTTAGTTGTAAAACTTGGCCTGAACAGCCTGTCCTGAAGATCCTCAGGTATACCTTCGCCATTATCGGATATAGAAATAACAGCCTGATGCTCATATCGGTTAAGAATAATAATTATACTACCCTCTCTCTCTGGGGGAATTGACTGAATTGCATTCTTCAGCAGGTTAATAATTGCCCGTGAAAATTGTTCTCTGTCCACATTAACCTCAAGATATTCAAGTCCGTTGATATGAAACTCAACATTAACCTGGTAGTTATCAAACAGGTCAATGACCTTTTGAATCTGTTCAGCCAGTTTAAACACCTGAGTCCTTGCGGTTGGAATTTTAGCAAAGTTAGAAAACTCAGTAGCTATATTTGAAAGGTTATCTATCTGTTCTATAAGTGTAGAGGTCACCCTTTCGATATACTTATCATACTCCTTACTTTTCCCTTTAGTCCTTTGCAGATGCTGTATATTCAGCTTCATCGGGGTAAGGGGATTTTTAATTTCATGCGCTATCTGCTTAGCCATTTCCCTCCAGGCAGACTCCCTTTCGGAGCGGGCAAGAAGTTCAGCGCTTGCGGCAAGTTCATCAACCTTCTTATTATACTCTTTTACGAGGCTTCCAATCTCATCATTTCTCCCGTAATATATAGGTTCATTGCGCTTGCCCAGTTCCATCTTACGAAGGTTCTCCTGGATCAGCACCAGCGGTTTAGTAATTTGATTCGAAATAAACACAGCAACAATAATACTCACAAGGAGCAAAAGGACATACAAATTTATAAATGCGACAATTATAGTAGACAGTTCCTGGCTGTACCTGTCCTGACTGATAAAATAAGGCAGGTTAATAACTCCCAGGTATTCACCGGAATTATTAATGACAGGCCTGTAGGCAGACAGATATGACATCTGTCCGATTTGTTCAGGCTGTGAAAAATTAATCTGGAAATTTTTAAATATCTCATAATAAGCTTTCGAATTCATTGCACCAGAAACAAGTCCCCTGTTAAAAATTTCCGGACGGGAAGAAGCAATAATTCCGCCGTCAGTATTATAAATATTAATATCTGTCCGGAATACATTTGAAAGTCTTGGAATTTCACGGTTCAGCCAATCAACCAGTTCCACACTCATCTCTTCAACTTCCTCCAGTCTTATGTCAATCTCTCCGGCAATTGATATCATTTTCTCATTCAGGTCATTCTGATGTTTTTCCTTATACTCCCTGACATTATACCAAACTGTAACTATAGCCACCATGAGAAGTGACACAAAAACAATAGAGATAATTGCAGCCTGAATTCTGAATTTAAGGTCAAACTTCACTGATCTTTTGCGAAGTGAACGGCTGCCGGCAAAAATAAACAGCAGGATAGACAACAGATAAAAAACGAACAGGTATGGAAATGAAATTAGGTAATCAGTAAAAGTAAACAGTTCTCTCGACACAATCACATAGTTATCCTGACGGGTATGATATATAAGATGTTCCATCCCGTCCCATATCCTGTATTCAAACTCATTAGCTGAAGCAGGATAAGAATAGACATAGAAATTATAATTATACTCACCGTGCTTATCAGTCAGTTCACCACCATAATATTTGGCATAATCAAATTTTTTATAATTTTCAGGTTTAGCCAAAGACTTATCCATCAATAATTCAGGGAACCCGATACCTTCAAACAGCAGTTCAGAGTTAAGTTCCATAAAGATCGAAACACCTCTTGCCTCAGACGACAGAGGATAATGGAGCCATCCGGTATAAGAGATCCTTCCGTTCATATTATCCATAAAATAGAAATTGGTCCCCTTAATCCTCTCGCCTTGTGTACCAATCATATCCTCAAAAAAGTCGATACACGGAGCCATTCTTTTATCCATTTCAATAAACAGGCTGTCGGCCCCGGTACACACAAAAAACCTGACATCATACTGTCTGAAATATCCGCTAAAATAGGTCTGTCTAATATGGTCAATAAGCCCCTCTTCTTCTATCAGGAGACGGGGTATTTCCGGGTCTACACTAATTAATTCCTGCATTTCAACCAGGAATACCTCTGCTGCAGGGTCCCGTTCAGCCACCAGTGTAACAGCCATCAATTTTTGCTCATCACGCTGTTTATCAGCGGTGGTTGTATAAAAAACCGCCAGTGAATAGAGAGAAGCGGCAGACACGAAAATTATGAGGTAACTAAGTGTAAATTGTTGAAGATATCGTTTACTGAACAGTGAAGCCAGGATTGAAGACCCGACAAAAAAGAAAATTGCCTCATAATAGACATTTTTTACAGATATATATTGTACAACTGCCAGAAATAGCGCTATTCCCGAGATAATAACAGCCAGTCCTCCCAGGTTAAAATCATTTTGCGAACAGTTAATAATCCTGATAGTAAAAAATATCACAGCCAGTATAAGAAGGCCGACGGAAAAAATTCCAAGCACACTTTGAGCTGAAATTTCAATAATCCTGTTCAGTGAAAATGAAATTGTGGAATTATAAATAAGTTCCCGAATAAAAAAATTGATTAAAAGATATAAACTCCCGTTAAACAAAAAGTGCAGGCTGAAAAATATTTTTCTTGAGAGAAGGGAGTCATCCTGCATTTTATCCACATCCAGGTCTTTTCCGAAATTAAACATCCAAAAGAGGAAGAACAGTGCCAGGAGGAAGAAATCGCCCAGTGACGGCAGCCAGGTATTAAGTGCAAAAACAGAAGGACTGAAAAAATCAAGATGAAAAAACACTTTAGGGATCTTAAAGATCAGATGGAGCCAGTAGACTATAAACAGTGCAATAGCAAGAGAAGCAAGTTTCAGGAAAAAGGGAGCTTCAGATTCCATAAAGCTGCGCCTGAAAAAAAGAAGAAGGGTAAGTAATCCTATGAAATACAAAAAACCGGGAAAATACAATTGTCTGGTGGTGCAGAAGTAGTCACCGGCCGGCTCTACAGAAAACAGGTAATTGCCGTTTACGCCGGATACCGGATACAAATCATCCTCTGAGCCCTCAATTATCCTGAACCCATGAGGCAGATCGTAAGTTTCGTTAAAAGAATTCAGAAGGTATTTATTCTCATAACTGTAATTATATTTTATCAGGTGCAGTCCATAGATATGTGTACTGTCGCTCACCAGTTTTTTAATCAGATAGTATCCGTTAGGCAACCTGATCAGTCCTTCGCTGACTACAATATCGTCTTCATTTTCATAAAAAGATACCACTCTGTCAGACCAATACTGCAAATTCCCGTTTACATATACCAAAAAGCCAAAACCTTTTTCTTTCCGGGATCTTTTTGTACCCTCCCCGCTGTCCTTAATATTTCCTTCAAAATCCTCTGCAGTAACTAAATCGGCAATTCTATCAAGGTAAACTGAAAGTTCCCTCTCATTTTTATGGAGCTCCTCCCTGAATTCTTCAATTAAATATTTTTCAGGATGCTTTTTAAGCAGCCCGTTTTCAAAAAACGCCGCTGTCGCAAACAGGACAATGGCAAAAATCAGGAAACTATATTTATTAATTTTTAAAAACACATTAATCGTGATGATAAGGTTCGCCTTTAATAATTGTAAATGCCCGGTAAATTTGTTCTACGCACAAAAGTCGAGCCAACTGGTGCGAAAAAGTCATCCTTGAGAGCGAAATTTTTGAACTTGCTTTCTCATAAACCTCCTCAGAAAAACCATATGGACCGCCGATCACAAAAACTAACTCTTTAGGCCCTGATAACATTTTTTTCTCCAGGAATTCCGCAAATTCCCTTGAGGAGTAACTATCGCCCTGCTCATCAAACAGATGCAACTCTTTACCGGATAAATTTTGGCCAGTTATTTTTGCTCCTTCGGATATCTTTTGTTGTGTTATACTGCTTTTTCTGCCTTTTTTAACATCAGGAATTATTTCCAGTTTAAAATCAACATAATGCTTTAACCTCCTGATATAATAATTTATCCCCTCTTTTATAAAAGGTTCATCCGTTTTTCCGACAACCAATAAAGTAACCTTCATTCGTTTAAATGAATTATTATTTCTTAAATTTACGATAAATTAAGAGCCTTAAAAACTTTTGCACAGTTTTTGCTATGAATTAAGGATTGAATATTTCAATAAAGTTAAAAATATGCTTTTAATAAAAAAATCGGCATTTGCGATCTTTCTTCTCACAGGATTAATGATCTATTCATTTGCTGTAGCGGGACAAGTGCCGGAACAAATAATTCTTAGCCTGAAATCGGGGAATGCAAAAAATCTGTCGGAATATTTTAATCAGAATGTAGAGCTGGTAGTTCCCGAGAGTGATAATGTTTACAGCAAAGCCCAGGCCCAACAGATAGTTGGAAATTTCTTCAGCAATTATACACCTGTAAGCTTTAATATCATTCACCAGGGTGGAAAAGAGGGAGCAAAATATGTTATCGGGAACCTCGGTACAAAAACTGGTGTATTCAGAGTATATTTTTTACTAAAGCAGAGTGAAGGGAATGACTATATACACCAGCTCAGAATAGAAAAACAGGAATGATCCTGTTAGTTGGGCGTCACCCTTTTTATCAGTGTATTATTAAATAAAGCGGGCCGAAGCATTTATAACCGCAGAAGTCAGGTTTATAAATAAATTATAAAGATTACAGGCATTACCGTTCATATGAACTATTTTTTTAATAATTTCATGTTCTGTCATCATACAATAATGAGATATAATAATTAAAATCTTAAAACGTGTGAATAAGGGTATTTTTAACCCGGAAAGGTACAATAACATATTAGACAAGTTAATCAGTAAAGCCGAAAGGATTTCATTGCCATTCTTCGATGGAGTACCCATCTATAACGTAATGGTATTTTTTTGGAAAAGTATAGTAAACGGGGCAATCACAACCCGTGCTTCTGCCATAGCTTTTTCATTCTTCATCGCATTTTTTCCGGCTATTCTGTTTCTGTTCACGCTTATTCCGTATATTCCCATAGATAATTTTCAAAATGAACTATTCCGCCTCATCCAGGAGCTGCTCCCGGAAAGTACATTTATGACAGTTGAAGATACTGTCTCGGATATAATTATGCAGCCCAGGGGAGGACTACTATCCCTGGGATTTTTGATGGCGCTTATCTTTTCCACCAACGGCATTGCTTCAATGATGACCGCCTTCGATGCTACCATTCACAGTATTGAACGACGTTCGTGGCTGAGCCAGCGTCTGGCAGCGATCCTTTTGCTTATTATTCTCTTTGTGTTGCTGACTCTGGCAGTAGCTCTTATTACCGGCGGACAGATCGCGATCAGTTATCTTAAGGAAGTGGAGATCATCAGGGATAGTTTTTCTGTATTTATCCTGACCTTTGGGAAATGGGTTGTGATAATCCTGCTTTTCTTTTTTGCCTATTCCTTTCTTTACTATATGGCACCCGCAAAAAAGACAAAGTGGCGATTTATTTCTGCCGGCGGTTCACTGGCTACAATACTCAGCATAATTGCAATTGCAGGTTTCACCTATTACATAAATAATTTCAGCCAGTACAATAAACTTTACGGATCTATTGGTACGCTTTTGATAGTATTATTCCTGATGTACATTATGTCATTGATCCTTCTGGTAGGATTTGAATTAAATGCAAGCATTTACCAGGCATACTGGGACAAGGAGGAAAAGAAAGATCTTTAGAAGACAGCAACCACTCATTTTTTGCCTTGTTTAAACAGCATCTCTTTCTCTTTTTTTGTAAGGCTGTCATATCCTGATTCGGCAATTTTATCCAGGATGCGGTTTATCTCTTCCTGTCTCATATTTTGTTGGCGGTTATATTCGTAATCATCCCGGGGTGGTTGTTTAAAAGTGACATTCAGCCTGCTTTTAGGTTTAAACCATTCAGCAATTTTATCCAGCCATTTTACAATTGCAGCTCCGTAATCATTCCCTTTCCCAAGCTGCACAATATAGAACCAGCCCCATGCTGCTCCCCCGAGGTGAGCAAGGTTTCCCCCGGGATTAGAGGTCGAAATGCCAATAATCGACAACAATACATAAAAAGCAGCCACATACTTTAGCGGAAATCTGCCTATAAAAAAGAGATGTATCTCCCGCAACGGGTCATAAACAGCAACAGCGACGAGGATTGCAAACACCGATGCAGATGCTCCGAGTAAAACAGCATTAACCGGGCTGAATGCCGGAAAAACATTGAATGCCACAATATAAAAGAATGCACCGGCAATTCCCCCCATCAGGTAGACGCTAAGTAATTTATCTCCCTCAAAATGATAGAGAAAAAGTTTTCCAAACCAGTATAGCCCAAGTATATTAAATAGAAGATGCAGGAAGCCGGCATGGAGAAACATATAAGAAACCGGAGTCCAGAACCGGCGAATAAGAAAATCAGGGTCAGAAGGAACAGCAAGCCATTCGATCAGGGAGAACTGCTGGTTTACCAGGAAAAATAATACACCTGTCAGTTTGACCACAAGGAATACACCAAGATTGACATAAATAAGCCTGGTTAAAACAGAGCCCTCAATAAATGTCCGTTTAATGTCGGCCCAAATATCCATTTAATAAAAGTGTTTTGTATTCTTATTCCAGTATTTAATCAATAAAAATCCAAACAGCATACCTCCGAGATGCGCAAAATGTGCAACATTGCTTCCCGGTTGTGAAAATCCGAGATACAGTTCGATCAATCCGTAACCGATCACAAAATACTTAGCCTTTATTGGTATAGGCGGAAATAAAAGCATGAGCCGGGTATTTGGAAACAGCACCCCGAATGCAAGCAGGACACCAAAAACAGCTCCTGATGCTCCCACGGTAGGGATATCCATCTTCATGGCATTAATACGCTCCATAAGGCTTAAACCTTCAGAAGCATAAGCTGTATTTGCTGGATCATCATACCAGGTATTGATAAAATCCCTAACCTCAAGTGGTACATTTGGAAGATTTTTAGTGACGAATTCATCAAGGATCTCAGGTGAAGGAGTATTTCTAAAAGCCTCGATTAAGTTCTGAATTGACGAAATTTCGAGGTAATTGACAAATGTATGCAAAGCCACAGCCCCAAGTCCGGTAACAAAATAGTACACGAAGAACCTTTTGGATCCCCATACACTTTCAAGCACCCTGCCGAACATATAGAGGGCAAACATATTAAAAAAGAGATGAGCCATCCCTCCGTGCATAAACATGTGGGTAATGATCTGATGAGGCCTGAACTTATCAGATCCGGGATAGTGCATTCCCAATATTTCAACTAAGTCAACCCCCCTGCTTTGTAAAAACCACGTTGCCAGAAGCAACAGTACATTTAAAATTATCAGGTTTTTTACAACCGGTGGGATAGTATTCATTAACGGGCGGTAGTTCATAATTTCAAAATTTACTTCAGCTGAGGCAAAAGCCGCACCACATTATAAAAGCCGCAATATAACGACATATTGTCATTTATTAAAAAGTTTTTCAATTTCTTCCAGTGGAATAATAGTAAGTATTTTCCTGCCTTCCGGGGAATAGTTAGGTGTTTCGCATGCAAAAAGTTTATCAATAAGTTGATCAGCTTCCTCTTTTTTTAACTCAGTCCCATAATCAAGTGCAGATGCTTTTGCAAGCGAATTTGCAACCTGCTCCCTGACTTTAGTTTGTGCATCGACAGGTGAATTTTTATACTCTTCAAGCAATCTCTCAACGATCACCTGAGGCGAGGAAACATCAAGCAGTCCGGGAGTACCATTGACAACAAAAGTATTATTGCCGAAGTCCCGGATATCAAATCCCAACGCAAGAAGATCATTCAAAATACTTTTCAGCAATACACTGTCAGCCGCATCCAGTTCAATCTTTTGCGGAAACAGTTCCTGCTGACTTGCAATTGAGTCTGTCTTTAAAACCTCCATGAACCTTTCATAAAGGATACGCTCGTGTGCACGTTTCTGGTCAATGATCATTATACCCGACTTCACGGGAGTAAGGATATATTTCTGCTTTAGCTGCATCACCTTCTTGCCGCTGTATCTTTCTTCCGTTGAATCTTCACTTCGGGCATCACCAAAAGCTAATTTTGGCTGATCATTAAATTCAGGTGGATTATAAAGATCCTCCCAGTGTTGCAGGTTACTTTTATCCTGCCTTGTTGTTCCCCACTGACCTTCGGATCCTGTGCTTTCGCCAGAAAATGGATTATATTCCGGATTGATTTTTATCTCCGGGAAAGAGACTTCGCCGGCATCTTTTTTTCTAAAAGGAATATCTATGCTGCCACTCTGGTCGAAATCGATCGACGGCACTACATTGTGTTTACCCAGGGACTCACGGACAGAAGCATTAATAATTTGCCAGATCGCTGAATCATTTTCAAATTTAATTTCAGTTTTCGTTGGATGAACATTAATATCTATATCTCCCGGATCAAGATCCAGCATTAAAAAATAGGAAGGGAAAGTATCGGATGGCAATAACTTTTCATAAGCCTGCATTACAGCCTTGTGAAAATAGGGATGTCTCATATATCTTTTATTAACAAAGTAAAACTGTTCTCCCATAGTTTTTCTTGCATACTTTGGCTGTCCGACAAAGCCTGAAATATTTACAAGGCTTGTTTCCTCTCCTACCGGAATAAGCGACTGGTTAATATTTCTGCCAAAAATATCAGCTATCCGGCGGCGGAAATTACTTTTAGCCAGATCATAAAGCAATGCATAGTTATGATAGAACAAAAACCTCATTTCAGGATTTGGCAGTGCAACCCTCTGTATCTCGTTAATAATATGTTTAAGTTCAGTGGTATTCCCTTTCAGGAATTTTCTTCTGGCAGGAACGTTAAAAAACAAATTTTTAACAGTGATGGTAGTCCCGTTGTTACACGCAACAGGCTCCTGTGTTTTTACCACCGACCCTATAATATGGATAAAAGTGCCAACCTCATCTTCTGCTCTTTTTGAACGCAGTTCAACATCTGCAATCGCTGCAACAGAAGCCAAAGCCTCCCCTCTGAAACCCATGGTCCGGATACTAAAGAGGTCATTTGCAGAACTTATCTTGGAAGTTGCGTGTCGCTCAAAAGCCATCCGGGCATCGGTCGGGGACATTCCGCAACCATTATCCGATATTTTAATACTTGTTTTTCCCGCATCCTTTATATGAATAATAATTTCATCTGCCCCGGCATCCAAAGCATTTTCAACCAACTCCTTAACAACGGATGCTGGACGCTGGATAACTTCACCGGCAGCAATCTGGTTGGCTACCGAATCGGGTAATAATTGAATAATATCACTCACTAAAAGGTAAAATCAGAATAAAAGAAAAGGTATCCGATAAGCGCAAGAATTACTATAAGGATTATGAGCCGCCTGTTTGAGGCCCTTCTGGCATCGTCAGATGATTTAGTAAATCCTTCCTGAGCCATCCTGAAACGGCCTTTGATATTTGGGCGAAAATCCTTTACATCATCCTTTTTTTCGTCGACAATACCTAAATCTTCCTTAATTCTGCGCTCCCTTTCATCACGTTCATCCTTATCAGGATCGTAAAACCTGGGAGTGATATTAAACTTTTTGGTTCCCGGAAGATAAAAAAACCGACCTATCATATTCTCGTGTTTATTTTTACAAAGATAAGGTTTATTCTTAAAAGATATACAATTCGGAATCAGTTGAAGGGTAATGAAAATGATCCGTCGGTTGAAACCAAT
>LSQX01389508.1_pt1 | contig 12255 bp, 7 predicted proteins | sample 654561 | NCBI WGS metagenome assembly LSQX01 (sample SAMN04489861, study PRJNA283612) | anaerobic digester metagenome | isolation source: 4 biogas reactors fed with cattle manure at either 37C or 55C with and... | place: Denmark: Kongens Lyngby | collected 2014 | reverse complement strand
AGTAGCGATAGCCAAACCCTATTCCCTCCATTTGCGGAAGCTAAAGCAGGGCCATACCTCGATGCGGGTCTATAATCGGCTGTGCGAAATACAAGATCCGGCTTAGATTGTTCCTACTACCTGGTAGCCCTGATAAACAATTAATCCAAGTCTTCAAGAAAATAGGGTACATCCCTGCTCCTTGAAATACTTAATATATTCGTAAAGTTCTTCTTCGGTGCAGCACAAGTGCTCAGCTAAGCAAGATATACATAAAAACCGTTTTGTTTCATGGTTAATCATTTTTTTATTTAATGCTATAACATCTTTTTTTACTGGTTTTCTGCAAGAATAACATGGCTTTGCTCTCATAACAGCCAAATCCCTTTCTATAAACATAGGACTAACTTATTCAGATAAAAAGAATATGGAATTTGCTACTTAACTTTTATCTCTGGTAAATCATCACGATACTCGCTATCCATGAGATGGAGTTGCCGTTTAATAATACCTCGCATCTGAAGTGCAGAATTTAAACAAAATCTTTCAAACTCATCTTTGTCAATGTCGTCTTCACGCTTTACATGGGGGAATAGTAGTTTCAGAAACCCGGAGCAAATACGCTTAATAGCAGTTGTGTCACGTGTATCACTTGACTTGGGTATTACCAGTATGTTGTCTATAAGAGCAGGGTAAATAATCTCATTTCTCAATGCATGCATTACTTCAGAGAAGTATTCTACATTAAGAGCCCATCCATCGGCTTTCATATTTTCCCTCATGCGTGGTACATCCCAACCCTTTATAAATCCATGGAAACGATCTATTAATGCAGATTCCTGAAAAGCGTAAGGCAATTCGGTAAACATATTTATATTTTCATTCATCTTTTCATCAGGGATGTTGCCCATGAGAACAAAACCAGCGTCGCCTACGCCCCTATAATCACCTACGCGGTATTCTCCTGATTCCAAATATCCCTTCAATGCCCCTCTTATCTCATCAATATCAGGAAAACTTATTGTCTGTACCTCATCCAAAGTTACATAATCATATCTGCTAACAAGTCCAGGATTTTTACGGCTAATGTCATAAAATAATCTGGCTCGACTAATACTCCCACCACTAACAAGCCAACCATATTTTGATATTTGAGACATAAGGTATGATTTCCCTGTCCCTTTAGGAGCCAGCTCAATGATGTTTGCCCTTTTTTCAACAAAAGGTAAAAGACGACTTAATAGGGTAATTTTTTGTGTATTATCAAGAAAACCAAGAGGATTATAGTCAACAGCCAAAAGAAGCATGTCAACCCATTCCTCTAGTGTAAATTCTTTCCGAATCTCTTTATAATACTCTATATCAACCCTGTACGGCTGAAAAGGTTTATAATCTACCATATAGATAGCCCCTTGCCCTTCCTTTCCGTTCAAGCCTACAGAGTCCCACTCGCACTCAATTATGCCCCATGTTTCAAAGTCGCTCAAAAGCTCTTTTCTGCTTTGACGCAGTAACCTGTCGCTAACAATTGCTTCATTTTTGCGTTTAGGAAAGCCTAGATCAGGCAAACTAAACATTCCAAGTCCACTACGAACATCTATTTCCACTCGCAATTTTGCCAAAAAGCGAACTCGTTGAGCGTCATTAATCATTCTGCTCTTAATTAATTCCCAATCCTTTTTCCCGGGGATATTATTACTTACAAAATTTTTCACCTCATCTAGATTAACTTTTCCGTTTTCATCAGCAAAGCGCATAATCATCCAATCCCTCAGATAGGGAGGAATACTTATCGAGGCAAAAAACTTATTCTGTGTGGGGTGCTTGTATACAACCATATCCTGAAAGTAAGTCCTTATTTTGTTCTGAAGATTATTTTGATAATCGCTCATATTAATCACCTCATAAGCCCATATCTTCTTCAATAATTCCCTTAATTACTTCAAAAGAAATTTCACCAACCATGCGATTATAACTGTATAACTTGCCCTTATATTTAGCCGAATTCAAGTGTCTTAAAGTAAACGACCAATTAAAGCCGTCATTACTTTGTCCCTTGACCAAAAAACTCCCTACATATAAACCCAAATCATCAACTTTTAAATTGCTGCGGATAATTAAATCGCCTTCACCCTTGTAATTCACTTTAACGGAGGGTGAAATCACATCAAATTGTAATTTAACATCTGCACTAGCCTTACGTGCAACAATCACCGGGACAAGATATTCCTCGGGTGTAGCACCACCGTGGATCTCTCCAATATTAGAAACGCCACCTTTAAACCGGCTATGCGTCATTAAAATAGCATTACCATCATCCATGATCCATTGGTTGCCATTTTCGTAATCTATATTTTTTTGTCCTAGCATTGCATACCTACCATGTGGGTCAGCAACGGCTTGCTCCGGAAGTTCAATTTTTTCTTTACTATTTACAACAAATCGGCTAAGGCCATGATCGGAAGTTATAACAACCGTAGAATACTTTGACAACAAGGCCAAAGCCTTATAAGCTATACTTTGCACAACTTCAATGGCTTTCAGAAAAGATTGGGGATGCTTATAAGAATAATGATGAGCAATATCATCCAGTCCACGCTCAACATCTTCTCCTTCTTCCCATTCTTTGTTAGCCTCTGTGGTTGTAGGAAGATTCCCCCGGGCAATTCTTACTGTGCATTCTACTTGGCCACCATTCGTCAAGAGATGGATTAACAAGCCTAGCCATTCAACACCCATGGCATCGACCCAAAATATTTTTGCCCCTTTTTTACGATGTTCAGCTAGCAAATCGCTTCTGGTGGGATATTCCCATAGCAACTGTTTATCTGCCCACTGCTTCAGCGCTTGCTCCAAATTTTCACTGGTTTTATCTTTCAAACGACAGCGATTGTATAAAACAAAATATTTACTGGCAAATTCATCATCTATGATTGTAGGATGCAAATACCAAGCCAAAGCGGGGAAAGAAGATTCAACATATACCCACCACTGATTAGAAGTATCTGAGCCCAGCAATTCTCCAACAGATAGTACAAAATGCTCCTTCTCTTCTACTGAATGATCTGTCAGTACGGCAACACGATCAAGGGGATTACCAAGCTCATTAAAACGAGCCCAGAATTCAGCATCCATATGTTTAATACCAAGATTTTTTAAAAGCTCTTTTCGTTCTTTGACCATAGTTATCGAACGACTTATGTCAAAAATAGTCATTACGGCATGTTTTTCAAAGTGATCAATGCAATCGCAATTTTTCAATACATGATACAGATATGTATCAGGTTCACATCTCATTTTACTCCACAACCATGCCAACCAGCGTTCATTATGATCAAATTCGCTCCAAAAAACAAAAACTTGCTCAGCATCGTAATCTGTAAAATTTAACAATCGCCCCGCAATGCTATCCAGATTGTCATTTTCGTTAACATTAAGAGCCAACCATTCCCATTGATCAGCCGAACCCCATTCTTCACAGAGTTCATCCAAAGAAATATGTTTTTTTAAAAAATCATAGCTTGACGAATATAATCGTACGCGGCACTCACTACGTACTTGCTTCGTCGGCAAACTTGGTGCCAAAGAAGTTACCAGCCAGATCTTACTAACGCTATCATTTTCCCATAGTTTTAAATACTCTTTGATGCCCTTAGCTATTTGTTGTTCAGCCGCTTCAGTAGAAAAAGGAGCAACAATAATCTCGGCATCGCCTTTACCGGTAATACCCCATAAATCAGGTAGCTCACCTGCTTTAAAACGAAATACTCGATTCATTTCTTCGAAGAAAAATTCCTCAGCTGCTAATAGCGGCACATATATACGGTTTAATTTTCCAGTTGGAAATTCTGCTAGCAATCGTATAACTTCGGAACATTCTGGATCTAAGCGAATGCACTCGGCCAACGGTACAACCATAACGCTATGACAGCCGGTTAATTCTTCGCTAAGGTATCGCAACAAACAATTTAAGTCGGGTAGTACATCGGATCCACTGCAAAGCTCCGATAAACGGACCACCCGATCGACTTCAAACCCTAATTTAGGAATTAAATCTTTCCAAACCTGACATCCTTGAATAAGAATAAAGCGTGTAGCAAAGCGCTCCCTTTTTGAACTTTCATTATTCAAATGAGATATTAATTCTTTTACATCAGTGAAGCTATGCATGGAATCTCCCTCATTTATACTGCTTTTTCTTTTCGTTAATAGAAGTAAGCAGCCGAGCACCAACACGAGCGTCTTCAGCCACCAGATGCTTGACAAACTTTTTAATATCATCTGGGGATATAGATTCTATAACTTCCAGGATTTGAGGATAAACCGTAGCTTTATAATTTTCTGTAACCCACTCGCGCACTAACTTATTAATTTCGTTTAACCGCATTGGCCACTGGTGAACGCTCACATTCAAAGCTTGATAGATATACTCTTGCAGTTTTTCTGCCTGATCTGTTTTACGAACAATATCTGCGTAATCACCTGCAGCAACTTCAATAAATTTGTTTAGGACATACTCATTGTTTAAAAGAACACTTAACTCTTTTACATGTTTCTCCAGGTAGTCAATCATGTTGTCAATTTCTTGTTCAGGTAGTGATCGAATTTTCTCAAATTGTTCTAAAAAGTCGTAATGGTCTTCACTTTCCAAAACCCAATGAATAGGGGTTCGCCGGTCTTCGCTCCATTTTTCTGGCGACTCGGATAATGTTAACTCCTGCCACCTATGCTTTAGATTGTTTATTTTCTTCTGTTTTGACTGCTGTGATAAAGTATGAACAATAATGTGTCTAACTTCATCTGAAGACATATTGGATATATCTGGCAACTCTTCATAGAGCTCTTTCGTCTCTGGCTCGCTAAGTTTTTGCCCGGTGTACTTTTCAACTAGGATCCCCAATAAAATAGTTCCACTTCTAAGTAAAGAAACTAAATCATTATTTTTAATTCGTATAGCCCTATTCAGGTTTCTTTCAAAGCTTGTGCCCTGGGTATAAAATATAGAATATAAATAATCAATAACGTTTGCCACTTCAGGGGGCTGCCCTTCTTTAAAACAGAAAAGAGGCAGTTTGCTTTTAAACCAGCTTGTATGGAAATGCTCTCTTAATTCACTTAAATCTTGCTTTTTTGTTTGAATCAAGATGTTAAGGGCATCTATGAGGTCAAGCTCTTTTACAATTCCTGGCAATTTTTCTTTTATTCCATTTTCATGCCACAAATATACATCTTCTTTCAGGAGTAAACGAAGACGGTCCATAACTTTGTTGACATCAAGATTTAAATAATCCATTAAATTAATCATCTCGGGCTCATAAGTCTTAAAAAATTGTTTCATGCCTTCTTTAAGCCGGTCTTTGCTCAGCAATCTTGATAACTCGTGACGCACAGGATGAATAGCAGCAACTACTTCTTTCATATCATCATTGTTTAGTTCTTCTCGGTCATAAGCCAAAATCTCATTGATTTTCTCGGTTGCATGTTGTATTTCTTCAACTACAGACATACCCGACGTTTCTTGGACATAATAAGCAAGCGCCCATAAGGGATAACCTAAATTCATCACTATTTTACGCATATACTTTCTTGCTTCTTCAGGATAAGCCGCTTGCTCATCAGCCAAGTGGAAAACTTCGCGGGCCATCTTGCAGAATAGTTCACCATGAACTGACATCCTGCGAATAGTGTAATTTTCCGACAACCGAGCATTTTTCATGACTTTTTCCACTATCTCTGCCAGCTTGTTGGGGTTTAAAGGTAATGAATTGACCCCATCGGAGTAATAATAACCTTCCGCGTAATCACGTAATAAAAATGCAAAGAGCAATATGCCAATGGGTGATGGCATTAGACCGTAAGGCGGTTCTTGAAGGGCTTCCCATAGCTCCTTTAAAACAACATGATCTTGAGAAGCAAAAATACTATCTACTACGTTTTTCATTTTATTTAAGGGATGTTCAATATAATGAGTTGGCAACTCGTTTTCCCAAACACCTTGGTTTTTCAATGCTTCTACTACATCTTTGTACGGACGCTGAATTGTACGAGCAACATTTAAGCCAATTTCAGCACCAGCTTTTCCATAGCTTCCTGAATATAACGTGGCAATTTTCATGAGCTTCTCAGGGCCATAGGGAAAAACAGATGCTACTATATCTTCTAAATACGCTGCAATAGAATCACATCCGGCCAACTCTTCTTGCCTATTTCGAAAGTAAGCCCGGAATCTACTGCTACGTACTGCAGTAATCCATTCATCAACTATACCTTTAGCTTTACTATCATAGTATCGTTTCGTATTACTGTCTCTCATTTCTTCATGGTACCATGAACGAGCCCGGTAATCTAGCCAATCTCTCCATCTCTTTGAACCAAAAGCAGCTTGACTAATTAAGATACAATATTTTTCAAAGGTTTTGCTTAATTCTGCAGCCACATCTTCAGTTTCATGAAGATGCTCATCTTCTTGAGCAACTACCAATAATACTCCCACTTCATAAGGTTTTTCAGTAACCCGAAACAGCCGCTCACGCCGAAGTTTTAGTTCTTTAGCAGAAACAATCTGAACGGGATGACGTAACTTAGCTGCCCCTTGCAGAAAAAGCATGTATAGAAGGTCAGGTGCAAATTCAGCTGTTGAATTATCTACGTTGATCATTTTGTCAAAGCTTAGGACATCTTTTACTCGTTGTTGGTATTGCTGTAACTTGCTATAGTCAATAGTTGAGGTAGGCACAAGGTACTCGTAATCACTGCCTGTAGGTACAGCCAGCATAATCTCACTAGCGCACAACCTATCAGCCACCTCACTTACCCGGTTGTAGAGGTCGGTCCCAACAAACATGCGTTTAATTACTGATAGTCTTGGTTTAAGCAAAAAGGAAGCCCCTTGGGTCTGCCGCCACAAGGCAGTGAGGAGTAGCATTATCCTGAATACCCGCATCTCATCCTCATCTTGAAGACTATCTTTATTAGAGTGAAAGTGGCTGAGTATGTCACTAACAGTATCGATGGATTCAATTTTTATATCTTCAAAAAAGTACTGCCATAAATAATCCGGGGTCAACCAATACCAATTGTCTTTAGGATAATATTCGATAAACCATGGGAATGAGCCGGGTTCAGCCTTTTTCAAAAACTGGAAAAGAGTTCTCTGGCTAGAGCTGTAAAGTGAAGATATAGTTGATAGTAAATATGCAGTATAAGGGTGTAGAGGAACCAGCATTTTAAGCTCTTCTTTAGGCACCTCCTCACCCAAAACATTTATATGCAATACGGCAACATCCACTTTGCTCCAAAGCGAATCCCGTCTAATTTCCCATTTATCGTGCAGACCTGCTTTTGTTTCAATAACATTGGCTATAAGCTTATAAGCTGTAACTGGTGTCATTTCCAGTTGGCAGTTATGGAAACGATCAAGTAGCTTTCTGCGTGTCTCATCGTCAATCCGGGAAAACTGGCTAAGTGCTCGGTGAGTTACTAGAAAGAGGTAAAAAGGCATGTCCGCGGTAGCTTGCGCAAGCTCCTGCAACGGTGTTACAGCTACATTGTGAGAAAAATATTCTGTGAATTCATCCCATATAAAAACAAGACCATTTATATCGTTTCCTACAATTATTTCTTTAATCCAGGTTTTAATGTCTGAAGGTGAATCCAATAGGGCCAGGCCTTCTTCTTCGAATACGGCTGCCACATGCTCGCCTGTTCTAATATCACCCGCCCGCAATCTCTCAATAATTTCCTCTGCCGAAGCAGCTGTACGGAAAGTATTGAATCGATTTTTATATTTGTTAAATGCTCCTTCCCAATTAAAAATATTATTGGGATCAGTTAACTTGCCTACCATTTGCTCCATGATACTTTCCCCAAAAGTATGGGTGTAGCCCTGAACCTTAAGCTGCTCTTTTATTGCTTGTTGCAGTTCCATTACAAGGCGGCGGCTAGAAGTAATGTGTCCAGAACCCGATCGATAAACTACCAGGTACTTTTTATTCTCACGCAATGCTCGGAATCGCGGCCAAAATATTGAAATATTCTGGTGCTTTTTAAAGTAGTCTTCGACGTCATCCAAACTATCCTCCAACAAATGTTTCAAGACAAAACAGGTAAAAGTTTTACCTGTTCCATATGATCCGGTAAGCCATAAAGAACGCTTATCTCCGCCATGCGCACGTTCCAAAGCAATGATGAATTTTTCAAGCATGTCCCGCATATAATTATGAGGGATGAAAGACTTCCAGCCTTCTTTATAGTTCTTATCCACATGTTCAGAAAAAACCGGTATAAAATCCTCACTTATTGCAAGATACTCAGAATATTGCCACATCGTACCACTCCTCGTCATTACGCATTATCATGTATTGCTCGTCAAAATCAAAGAAGGTTTTATCCATGGTAGTTATACGTTCCATTATAAATTGACGGCTACAACCGAAAACAACCCAGGGCCAGGTTAGGTTTTCATTCCAAAATAATTTGCGCTGCCCTTCCTGCAGATACAAACGCCTTAAAGCATGAACTATAGCAGCATCACAAGGTGCCGCTAAACCAAACCGTTTAATACGGCGCGGCATACCTTTCGTGACAGAGCCCTGGCCGAGTTCGTCGCCAACAGGAGTTCTTTCCAAAAGACTGGTAAGCTCAACTACAGCATTTGAAACGGTCCTATCTGCTAATATAGAAACCTCTGTGTTAAGCAACACTTTTAGTTCCTTTGTAGTCCATTCACCACAACCCAAATGAGCGTACCAGCGTGCTGTAGGAAAGTTAAAAACTACATTGGTCCAAAGTATTTCCCATAAGGGATCAAAATCAATTCCTTTATCGTTAAACTGCCGCCCCAGAGATGTTAATTGACCATGTCTATCTTCCAACCCAGCAGTTTTCAGCCAAGAGTTCAACGATTCAATCTGTTTATTCCCCAAAAGACAATGGTTGCGCCAATCTTTAGGGTCATTAAGATACATACTCAACCACTCATACCTCAAACCAAAGGTACTATGGCGAGCCCAACCTTTCTCCTTACTCCACAAAATCAAGCACCTCAACAGATTTAACAGTTTCATCAAGAAAAATGTTATCTAAATCCCGCACTATATTAACTCTAATAAAACCATCGTCTCGGGTAGATAACCCTCTAAGTATCCTCTCGAGCTTGTCTTGACTGATGCCAAATAATAAATAAGGCCCCCCATCAGGATCTTCAAAGAATTCCTTAACTGTTAACTCGTATTTTCCTTTCTTTTCAGCATACCGATAAAGAGAATATAGCACTGAGCAAGAATTGGGCTCATCCCAGCCCTTTTTATAATAACTTTTTCGTTTCCCTTCGTTAATTTCAATACCCAAACCCACTTCATTACCCAAGGGAGTATGTTTTAACAATTCAATCAACGCTGTTATTGAGTTTTTTCGGGTGCTTTCGCTCTGTGAATACATTTCTCCAATTTTTAATATCATTTCAGGTTTTGTTAGTGTAGAACCCCATGGAATTTCAGTAGTATACCAACGAACAGGTGCAGAATTAAAGGCGAGGTTAACCCAGACGACAGCCCATGTGGTTATATTTTCAACTCCATATTGCGCCAATTTCTTCCCCAGTTTTGTTATTTCAAGCGTTCTTTTATTACCAGCTATTAATTCAGCATGTTTAAGCCACATTAGCATAGCTTCAAATTGTCGACTACCTAAATTATTTAGACCAACCCAGTTTTGAAGTGACCTAAGGAAATCAGAAAGCCATTCCTTCCTTAAACCAAAATGTTGATAAGTATGTAACAACGTTCTCTTCTGATTTGCTTTCAATTCCAAGCCTCCCATACTTGTTCGCAAAGATTTAGCGCTGAGACAAGCTTCACCATGCAAACTCAAACACATACCACAACTTATACAGTTTTCACCAATCTTTACTTGCCCGTGAGTCTTCAAAGCACCAGTGGGACATTCAACTTGACAGCCTTGACAGTGGCTACAGTATGCGCTTTTCAGGGCAACCGCACGAAAAGCGCTGTACTCATAGCGATTAGCATTGGCCAGGTTTTCTACTTCAACCACAACACTTCTTTTCATACGCTGTAGCCTATAGGGATATACAACGCCCTTTCTCTCTATATATCCCCTACCGTCCCCATTTCTAGAGATATAACCCAGAGTCTTAGCCCATTCTTCCCAGTCCTCTTTAGGGTTACGCAGGGTAAAAACAACCGTATCACCTACTACCTGCTCAATAAGACGATTGCCTCCCCCTGGAAGGTAACGGCCGCCCGCCCTACCTTTCCAACCTCCTTCTTCTATATAGCGGTTAATACTAGATGGAGTTATACCTATAAATTCAGCATAGTTTCGAAGAGCTAAAATATATTCCTCCATATCTTCCTTGTAACATATCCAACTAACCATGTCCCACCATTTAGTTGCCAAAGGACATACCGCACATCCAACCCGCACAACGCCATAACGATAAGCTCGGTTTAATAGCAAGCGTCTGTTAAAAAGATACATAAACACTTCGCCAGAATTCCAGGAAATGATTGGGCTGGCGTTGGTTTGCAGTTTATGTTTGCCCCCCACAGTGATGGATGCATAAGTGGAACGGCTAGCGCTTTCTTCATGCCTTACACCATCAAATATGAGAGCGCTAACCGAAGCTTTACCTGCCAACTGGCGTAACAGCAAAAGAGTCGGTGCCGATTTGTGCACTACACAGCACCAGCGATGAATACGGCTTGGCGGTCCCAATTCACGCCAGTTTTCTAATGCAGTTTTGTTGCTTCTAGCCGTATGGAATGACAAGTGAGGCCACCTATTTTGGGCGGCCTCAACAGCCCAGTACGTGTCACTTATCTCCATACTGGTATCACCAAAAACTACTACAAACTGGTCCGGATCCAATATTCGTTGGATCAAATCCAGGGTAACTAATGAATCTTTACCTCCGGAAAATGCAACGGCAATTATATCCACCTTACTTTTATATTTTTGAAATGATTGCCATATGAACTTTAACGAGCGCTGCACCAGCCCTTGAAGCAAAGTGCCATTTTTAATCAACATGGCGTTAACATCAACCGGCTCCAAATTTAACCTAGTTTGATGAATCTTAAGGTGGGGCCGAGTAAACAAACCACCACCCTCTGCTTCTGCTACCAGTGTTCCTCGGTAATAATACTTTCTCCCCATAGCCCACAACAGCGGTTCTTCCTCGCGAGGATATTCCCAGTACTTATCAAACCCCAACAAATCAAGCTCTTCAAAGAAAACAGGCCGGACCTCGTTTTTAAATAGCCCATTATTTTTATCAAGAAGCAAAATGCCGCCTGTTTCTTTATCCCACGTAATGTCATACATACAGTCATACTTCCTTTTAGTAGATATCTGTTAGTTATATAAATGCTACAGCAAAGTTTAGTATATTTTGGCTGGGCTTCACCTCTTTCTTAATTTCAATTTGATAAATAACGTAGAAGACTATCATGAAGAACTGACAGCTCTGAATCTTCAGCAAAGCGCAACAGAGATAGGTTGATCTTTGGTATATCAATTCCCTTCAGAGTAAGATAATCTAGCAATTGCTCAACTAAAACTATAGAAAGACGGCATCTGTTAATAACCGTCAGGAGATCTTTTTCACAAAGTATTTGAGTCTCAGCTTTCAGTAATAACCAATCCAAAGCATCTTCGGAGCATAATATTGAACTAGTCCTGTTTGATTTGGATAAATTTTTTTTAGAGCGCCTATACTTACTTGCTGTTACTTTCTGTGCTTTTATTTGCGAGTGAGAAGAAAGTTGATCTACAAGTTCAATGCCCTCCCTGGATAAAGAATTGTAGATATAGTCCAGGGCTTCTATTGTTATGCTTTCTTGATTCTTAGACAAAACTTCAGTTACTAGCTTGTATGGTATTTGACCACCAAGTTTCCTACCTTCTCTAATTAACTGCTCATTAATTCTCTCTAAAGATAGTGTCTTAACGCTCATGATAGGAACCTTAGGTAATGTTTCCCTCCAAAGGTTATCATATGTAATACTTTGTCATAAACAGATATAAATCCTTTGTCGGAAATTGTAATTTAGTCATATTGTTATATATGTTTACGATGTTTTTAAGAGAATACATTATTTGATTGCACTGATTCGAAATTCCAACCCGGAAAATCGGACAGTTCCATCCATAAAAGCCTTTCTGAGATTTAGCCTATAAATAAAAATAACAAAATGTAGTGACAACTGTATGTCACCTATCAAGAAAGATACACTTTCTTGTTTTTTGCGTAAA
>LSQX01364176.1_pt1 | contig 12255 bp, 9 predicted proteins | sample 654561 | NCBI WGS metagenome assembly LSQX01 (sample SAMN04489861, study PRJNA283612) | anaerobic digester metagenome | isolation source: 4 biogas reactors fed with cattle manure at either 37C or 55C with and... | place: Denmark: Kongens Lyngby | collected 2014 | reverse complement strand
AAGTGCTGAAGCCCTATCTTTGTCTATTACCCCTTCTATACCCCTTATTTGATTGTTTTCCTTAATTACAGGGATTCCACCACCACCAGCTGCTATGATTATAGTTTCGTTTTTAATTAACTTTTTTATTGCCTCAATTTCAATAATATCAAGAGGTATCGGAGAAGGGACTACCCTTCTGTATCCTCTACCAGCATCTTCAATCATATTCCAACCTTTTTCTATAGTTAACCTTTCAGCTTCACTTTTTGAATAGAAAGGTCCTATCGGTTTTGAAGGATTATGAAATGCTTGATCGTTTTTGTCTACTAAAACCTGAGTAACAACGCAAGCTACGTCTTTTTTTATCCCCTCACTAGACAACGTGTTTTTTAGAGATTGAGCAATCATATAACCCAAATATCCTTGAGTCATTGCACCATTCACGTCAAGTGGAAATGGTGGAATTATATCTTTTGCAACCTCTTGTTGTACAAGGATGTTTCCCACTTGTGGACCGTTTCCATGGGTAATAACTATCTTATAATTTTTTCTTACAAAACTAACCAGACACTTAGAAGTAAATTCTAGATTTTTGAAGATATTTTCTGCAGTAGGGGATTCTTTTGGCTTATTTAACGCATTCCCCCCTATAGCAACTATAGCAAGTTTTTCTTTCAAGCTTATCATCCCACCAAAGTTGCAACCATAACTGCTTTTATGGTATGCATTCTATTTTCTGCTTCGTCAAAGACCTTAGAATATTTACTCTCAAAAACTTCGTCTGTAACCTCCATTTCAGGGAGCCCATACTTTTTATACACATCATAACCCATATCAGTCTTTGTATCGTGAAAAGAAGGGAGACAGTGTAAAAATATTACGTCAGGATTGTTCGTCTTTTTAATTAAATCCATGTTGACTTGATATGGTTTAAGGAGTTTGATTCTTTCTTCTATCTTATCTTCTTCTCCCATAGATATCCACACATCAGTATATATAACATCTGCACCTTTTACGGCATCAAGATTGTCTGAAACAGTTATTTTTGCGTTGTTTTTCTGAGCCTCTTCTCTCATTTCTTTCAATAATTTTTCAGAAGGGAATAGCTCTTTAGGTGAAACTATGACAAAGTCCATTCCTAATTTTGCACCACCAATCATAAGGGCATTTGCTACATTGTTTCTACCATCACCCACATAAACAAATTTTATCTTGCTTAAAGGTTTGTTGAAATTTTCTTCAACAGTCATAAAATCTGCCAATACTTGGGTAGGATGATCTTCGTCGGTTAAACCGTTCCATACAGGAACCCCAGAGTATTTTGCCAATATCTCTACAGTTTCTTGCTTAAAACCTCTAAATTCAATTCCATCATAAAATCTACCCAAAACCCTTGCTGTATCTTCTATAGATTCTTTCTTACCCATCTGACTTTGCGTTAAAAAAGTGACATGAGCGCCCTCGTCATAAGCAGCAACCTCAAAGGCACATCTTGTTCTGGTAGAAGTTTTTTCAAATATCAATACGATGTTCTTTCCTTTTAATAATTCTCCAGTTAGCCCCATCCTTTTTTTAACCTTTAGATCTTTAGAAAGATCTAGCAAATATTTAATCTCGTCAGGTGTGAAATCTTTTAACGTAAGTAAACTTCTTCCTCTTAAATTGATAGGCATACCCTGCACTCTCCTTTTTATAACATATTTTTCTTACAAACCCCATCAACAATCTTGGAGTTATACCCCGGATTTTCAACTCAAAAAATAACGTTATTATCTATTTATTTTACCATATAACCGTGTGTAATAACAATCAAAGCTAACAAAAAAAACGCCCAACTTAGGGCGTTTTTTAATATGCAATATCCCCCGCAGCTTTTATTCTTATTCTTGTTGCGTTTCCAGGTAAATATGCTAATGGGATATCTTCTTTTTCAACTATCTCTATCGTCTCTCTCTTTGCACCCGCTTTTATGCATTCTTGTATAGCTAATTCTTCTGCTTGGCGAATTGCCTCTTCTCTTGAAATGTTATCAAGAGAGAATATTCTATCGATCTGGGCACCAACTTGCGCTATTGCAACGCCTATAGCGTTAGCTACCTCACAATGTTCAGGCCTTATTATCTCGCTACAACCTTTTAATGAATTGGGAATGATTATACTTCCTCCACCAACTAAGATTAAAGGAGCATCTCCTGCTTCTGTTTTGATCTTGTCAATATTTTCCTCAACTAACTCTTTTATTTTCAGTATAGCTCTTTCTATTAGATTATTATCAAGGTCTTTAACTTTTTCTCGGTTTCCTAACAAGGTTAAACTGCCAGCAACTGCTACATCTGTAGTTGTTAAGATGTTGCCTCCAAAGACAAGGGCCTCTTTTGCAACTCTGTAACCTACACTATCAGGTCCTACAACAACAGAGCTGTCTTTTTCTCTAACAATTGTTCCTCCACCAAGACCTATCGAAATAAGGTCAGGCATCCTAAAATTGGTTCTTACACCACCAATTTCAACACCCATAGCAGAAAGTCTTGGAAATCCGTTAACCAAAACTCCTATATCTGATGTAGTACCACCAACATCAAGTACAACTGCATTTTTAATCTTAGATAAATAAGCAGCCCCTCTCAAACTGTTTGTTGGACCACTAGCAATAGTCATAATAGGATAGCGCATTGCATAATCAACAGACATTAACGTTCCATCATTTTGAGCTAGATATAATGTAGCTTCAATGCCCCTTCTTTTCAACGCTTCTTGAAAACCTTTAGCTAGCTTTCTAATTACTCCACCTAAAGCAGCGTTTAAAATAGTTGCGTTTTCTCTTTCGATTAAACCAATACTTCCTATTTCATGAGATACACAAACATCAATACTATCTCCTAACTGTTCTTTAATAATTCTTTCTAGAGTATCTTCATGACTTGTATTAACTGGTGAAAATACAGAAGATATAGCAACAGCCTCAAACTTCCCTCTTATTTCTTTGACAACTTGATCTATTTCATCGTAATCTAACTCATTAATCTCTTGACCATCAAATTCGTGACCACCTTTAATGATAAAGTATTTCTTACCAATAGCATCTATCAATTCTTGTGGCCATCCAACCATCGGTTTAATAGCCATTGTAGCAGGTTTTCCTATTCTAATTACAGCGACTTTTCTTAAACCTTTACGTTCAACTATAGCATTTGTACAGTGAGTTGTACCTAACATAACATATCCTATATCTTTCACATTTATATTAGATTGAAATAATACTTTATCTAAAGATTCGTATATACCAGAAATAATATCCTCACTTGTGGGGGTTTTAGTTTTTGCCACTATATTATTATTCTGATCTAGAATAACAGCATCAGTATTTGTGCCACCAACGTCAATTCCAATTCGATAAATCATCTTATTCTAACCCCCTTGAAACGTTCTTCTATTGGAATATAATCAATATCATAACCAAAATACCTTGGACCTACTAATTTCAAACCCTCTTCTGTTCGCCATTTTTCGTTACAAGGTATACCAATTACCACACCACGATAACCATATCTCAACATCTCAGTCGTAATAGGTTTACCTGTATCAGGGTCTATAACTGAAATCAAATCTGGCACACTAGCCAAAATTTGATCATCAACACGAGCCACAAGATTTTCATTTTGGAACTCTAATTCCATAGTCTTATCTTTGTATTCCTCAATACCTTCGAAAATGGCCTTACCTCGTGCAAATCCGCCGGTTGTTTTTCTCAAAACATCAGTAATTTTACCCTTAAACAAAAGATAACCATTAGTTATCTCCAATATTTTGTCCAATGGATCTACATGATTAAGTTTAGATTCTCTAATAGCCCTTCCTAAAGATTCAGCCAGGGACATAGTTCCTCTAACAGCACCAGCCTTTAATTGCTTACCAGTCATAGGATAAATAGCAAGCATAGTGCTTCCGCCCATCTCTACAGTCAAAACTCTTGCTAATCTTTCAGACCATTTGTTTGTAATAGTGTTTAAAAGAATATTATTACCTTTTTCATCACAAAGGGCTAAAGGAGTAGAAGAAACACCATATATAGTAAATGTAACCATTTGAAGTTCAGGAAACGCTCTACCCATTCCATCAGCATCAACTACAGGCAGTCCTAAGCGTGCAGCCAAGGCCAATGGAATCATAGAATTGAGTCCGCCTGCTTCTATTGAAATAGTCCCAAAAATATCCTTGCCCATATGATTTTTTAAAAGCTCAAAAGCTTTAAAAGGCTCTTCACCATTAGGAACCTTTTCAACAAGAACAGTTGGAGCCCCCATCATAGCTGAAGGAACAACCAACTCATCATCTGGAACTTCATCAACATCAATAAGAGATACAGGACCGTATTCTTCAATAGCTTGAAGAGCCATAAGTTTACCGATGTAAGGATCTCCACCACCACCAGTACCCAGGATGGTTGCTCCTAAAGCTATATCTTCAATAGCTTGCGCATCTAATTTTCTCATTAAACAAATCCTCCTTTAAAAGATCCTTGTGAAACCATGAATTTATTTTCTATTGTAGAGACGTGCTATACGCGCGTCTCCAGTTTCTTAAAATCGGGTCTAGGGCGATAGCCCTCCTCCTCACTTTTCTACAATGCTCTCAACACTCTTTACCGTCTTTTTACTATAAAAAGGATAATATAACGCACAATAAAGAACCATCGACGCTATTACCCCGTTAATTGCTGAAATACCAACATTAACATAAATTGCAACCGCAAATCCTACAACCCATGAAATTAAACCAATCCAATTAACTCTAGGAATATTATTCTGCCAAGTCTCTTTATTTCCTTTTTTACAAATCCAATAATCCGCAATCATACATCCAGAAACAGGCGGAATCCCTGCGGTTAATATTGTAAGAAAAGATGTAAAATGATCAAGCAATCCAACTACAGCAAGAATAGTTCCAATAGCACCAGCGATTAACGTCATCAATCCTCTTTTTTCACTTTTCAAATTAAAAAGATTTACTAAAGCAAGTCCGCCAGAATATGCATTAACTGTATTAGTTGTCCATGTTGCTAAAACAAGAATAATGCTACCAATAAGCCCCAAACCTAATTGTGCAAGTGCAATTGTAATATCAAATGTCCCTGCTACAACAGTTAATAATCCTCCAATCACAACCAAAAAAACACCTGCAGGCCATATGCCAATTAGTCCAGACAAAATAGCATCTTTTCTTTTTCTAGCATAACGTGTAAGATCTGCAGCAATTGTTCCTCCTACTGCAAAGCCACCAACAGAAAGTCCGATAGCATAACTCCAAGAATAATTTTCTTTTGGTGTATATGCCTTCAAACTTATAGCACCATAATTTTTAATAACCATAACAAGGCCTACCACACATAATATAATCAATGCAGGTATTGCAACATAATTCAAATATTCCAATGCCTCATAACCATATACAGCGGTTATTAACATAATAATACCCCAAATTAAACCACTTAGCCAGACTGGGATTTCTACCCCTAACCACATATACATTATTTGAGAAAATGCAGCACCACAAATACCAGTCTGAACACCAAACCAGCCTATACACGAGATAGCAAGAATTGCTGAAATAACGTATTTTGCGCCTTGTGAACCAAACGCAGAAGAAGCAGTAATAACTGTAGGAACACCGAAGTCTGCCCCCATCATGCCTTGAAAAATCATCAAAACCAGTACTATAGTGTAACCAATAGCCCCGGCTATTATGCCTTGAACTAAAGGCATGCCTTGAACAATAACTCCACCAACCATCAAAGCTGAAACACTAATAATAGATCCTGCCCAAATTAGAGCAATACTCCACCACGACTTTCGTTCTGAATCTGGGATACGATCCAGTGCATATTTTTCCAATACCCTCGCCTCCTGGAAGAAGTTTTAAGTTTTTTAAGGTAAAAATATATAATTTGAGGAATTATATCATAAAAATATCTTTAAAACCTAATGTTATATCAAGTTAAATAGAATTTTAAATAGATTTAAAAGTCAATAAAGTTTATATAAAAATGGAAATGAAAAACAAACAACCCCCAAAGAATAATATCTTTGGGGGCAAAAAATCAATCATATGAAACAACTAATGTATGACAAGAAGAAGAGGGGTTTATCTTGTTATACTAATTAGTTTTAGTTTAACCTTTAAAAATTATATATAACACCCAAACCTAATTTTAAGCCGTTTAAGTTAATAGTTATATGTTCCAAAGCATTTCCTTCTACCTCTAGATTTCCTATTCTAGAAAATATTGTATATCCAACATCAGCTTTTAGTTGCAAATTGTTAACGTTGATAGAAAAGATTTCAGGAATCGGCTTAATAGCTTCTGCTCCAACATAGACAGCAAATCCATTACCTGTTGTTTTAATAGAGGATTCCGAACTATCTTCCTTTTCTTTATTTGTGTCGGAATAAAAATAATATCCTCCACCTGCTTTTAAATTAACAACAGCAGGGCTTTCCAAAAAGGTTATACTTAAAGTATCCAGCGGGTCCTAAAAGCTGAGAAATTTCTTTTTCTGAAAAAGACTCGCCTTCAATCTTACCTGATGCATTATATATAGTAGCTCTTGAAAAATCAAAGTCAACTTCCACACCCATTTTCTGATTAAACCAGTAAGTACCGTTGACGTTAATCCCAAATGCAGGATAGGGAGAAGCTTCTTTTGCTGAAATATCCTCATCTTTATAGACCATTTGATTACTTACTCCACCGTACGTTATTCCTCCACCTACTTCAAAGTTTGCTGCATAAATTGTGAAGGATAACACTAATAAAATACTAATAAGCAAAAAGACTTTCTTTCCCATATATCCCACTCCTTCTCCTCTTTTATTTTCACACCATTCTTTCATATTAAAAAAAACGAAAAACATCTTTCTAACTATAAGAATTTTACCATAATATTAAATTAAAGTCAATATATTTAAGGTTGATTTAAACTAATAATTTTAAAAAAGATAATTTATCAAATCAGTTAACAAATTAGAAATAATAAGTTTATCAAATAGTAAGCAAAAGGTTAAAATCTTGAATAAACAATTGTATAAACTACCCACACGCGTCTGTAACATTAATTTTTAGTTGTAGAGACGACCTACAAGGGCGTCTCCAGGTTTAATCGCATTTATGAATTTATTATTTTGTAGAGACGACCTACATGGGCGTCTCATGGTTTTAATCGCATTTATGAATTTATTTTTTTGTAGAGACGTGCTACACGCGCGTCTCCAGGTTTTAAGTATTTATGAATTTATTGTTTTTGTAGAGACGTGCTACATGCGCGTCTCATGATTCAATCGTATTTATGAATTTATTATTTTGTAGAGACGTGCTATACGCGCGTCTCCAGGTTTTAATCGTATTTAGAAATTTATTATTTTGTAGAGACGACCTACATGGGCGTCTCATGATTCAATTGCATTTGTTTTTTGTAGAGACGACCTATACGGGCGTCTCCAGGGTTTAATCGTATTTATGAATTTATTGTTTTTGTAGAGACGTGCTACATGCGCGTCTCTAGGTTTTAAACACATTTCATTTATCAATGTCTTTAAAATTCAAAAACAAAAGACGCTCGTATAGAGCGTCTCTACAACTATCAATCAACGATAAATGTAATCAATTTACAAATATCCTATTCATTATAATACTCATCTTTTATCCAATTAACCGGATTATTGTTTATATATTCAACTATCTTATTATATGCTTTTTCATTCCTTATTATATGATCATAAAATCTTGATTGCCAACCAAAATTGCGATTAATTTTTTTTGCATTCAATGTACACGCTCGCTTATATTGATTTATTATTACACCCAAACTTTCTGGAGTCCAGTTATTCGAATACTCTTCTGCCGACTCTTCTAAATTGACATCTCGATGAATTGCTATAATTGAATGAATGTGATTTGGCATAATTATGTAACTACCTAAAACAACAAATGGAAAATGTTTTGGAATTTCCAACCAATATTTATTAGCGATCATACCGATTTCGGGCAATAAAACAACAGCATTTTCGTGACTATCCATATAAATGCTTCCAAAAAAATTCTCTTTGTTTTTAGTACATATCGTAATAAAATAAGTTGCATTCCATTCATAATTCCACCAGTTTGCCCTATTGGTAGAAATTCTATAGGTATCTTTATACAACTTATTGTTCTCTTCAAAATTAATTGGCAACATACCCCCTTTCGTAGCAGATTTTCTTGAATTATATCATTTTAGTAAAAACCTACCAACAAAATATTAAAACCCTAAATTAAACAATTGTAGAGACGACCTATACGGGCGTCTCCAGGTTTTAATCGTATTTAGAAATTTATTATTTTGTAGAGACGACCTATACGGGCGTCTCATGGTTTAATCGCATTTATGAATTTATTTTTTTGTAGAGACGTGCTATACGCGCGTCTCCAGGTTTAATCGTATTTATGAATTTATTGTTTTTGTAGAGACGTGCTACACGCGCGTCTCATGATTTAATCGTATTTATGAATTTATTTTTTTGTAGAGACGACCTATACGGGCGTCTCATGATTTAATCGTATTTATGAATTTATTATTTTGTAGAGACGACCTATATGGGCGTCTACATGGTTTTAATCGTATTTATGAATTTATTATTTTGTAGAGACGTGCTATATGCGCGTCTCCAAGGTTTTAAATATTTTTGACCTACACGCGCGTCTCCAGGGTTTAATCGTATTTATGAATTTATTATTTTGTAGAGACGTGCTATACGCGCGTCTCCAAGGTTTTAAATATTTTTGACCTATATGGCCGTCTCATGATTTTAAATGTTTTCCTAAATCAATTTACGTTTAAAATTCAAAAACAAAAGACGCTCGTATAGAGCGTCTCTACAACTATCAATCAACGATAAATGTAATCAATTTACAAATATCCTATTCATTATAATACTCATCTTTTATCCAATTAACCGGATTATTGTCTATATATTCAACTATCTTATTATATGCTTTTTCATTCCTTATTATATGATCATAAAATCTTGATTGCCAACCAAAATTGCGATTAATTTTTTTTGCATTCAATGTACACGCTCGCTTATATTGATTTATTATTACACCCAAACTTTCTGGAGTCCAGTTATTCGAATACTCTTCTGCCGACTCTTCTAAATTGACATCTCGATGAATTGCTATAATTGAATGAATGTGATTTGGCATAATTATGTAACTACCTAAAACAACAAATGGAAAATGTTTTGGAATTTCCAACCAATATTTATTAGCGATCATACCGATTTCGGACAATAAAACAACAGCATTTTCGTGACTATCCATATAAATTCTTCCAAAAAAATTCTCTTTGTTTTTAGTACATATCGTAATAAAATAAGTTGCATTCCATTCATAATTCCACCAGTTTGCCCTATTGGTAGAAATTCTATAGGTATCTTTATACAACTTATTGTTCTCTTCAAAATTAATTGGCAACATACCCCCTTTCTTAGCAGATTTTCTTAAATTATATCATTTTAGTAGAAACCTACCAACAAAATATTAAAACCCTAAATTAAACAATTGTAGAGACGACCTATACGGGCGTCTCCAGGTTTTAATCGTATTTAGAAATTTATTATTTTGTAGAGACGACCTACATGGGCGTCTCATGATTCAATCGCATTAATGAATTTATTATTTTGTAGAGACGACCTATACGGGCGTCTCATGATTCAATCGCATTTATGAATTTATTATTTTGTAGAGACGACCTATACGGGCGTCTCATGGTTTAATCGCATTAATGAATTTATTGTTTTTGTAGAGACGTGCTACATGCGCGTCTCCAAGGTTTAATCGCATTTATGAATTTATTTTTTTGTAGAGACGTGCTATACGCGCGTCTCATGATTTAATCGCATTAATGAATTTATTATTTTGTAGAGACGTGCTATACGCGCGTCTCCAAGATTTTAAATGTTTTCCTAAATCAATTTACGTTTAAAATTCAAAAACAAAAGACGCTCGTATAGAGCGTCTCTACAACTATCAATCAACGTGGGTTGTAATAAATTTACAAATAGGTATTAATACAAATCCAAAGCCCTTTTAAAAAACCTCAAAACTTCTTTAATATCCTCTTGCCACAATAACCAATTATGTTCCCCATCTCTTATATACAACACCGATTCAATCTTTGCTAGCCTTAATTCATGATACAACTCCGTTGCCCCCAAATACAAATAAAAATAATCCTCATTTCCACAAGACAAATACACAGGCAAAGTGAGCCCACTATTTTTGACGTTATCGACCCAATTAAACACATTCTCCTTTTCCCAAAAATCCGGATCAAAAGGATCACCAAACACGTCATGATAATAATCTTCTCTGATATGAATCACATCTCCGTTTATATCAACATCTGTCTCAGGAGGAACATCTCTCATTATTCCCCCGCTCAAACTTGCTGCCGATAAAAACATATCAGGATGCTTAAACGCAAGCTTTAATGCCCCATACCCTCCCATAGACAAACCTGCAACAAACCTATCTCCTCGTGTCTTTCTAACCTTGTAATGTCCTTCAATGAAACCAATCAAATCATTAATAATAGCAGTCTCATACTTCTCTCCCACAGGTGAATCAACATACCAACTATTTTTAGCATCTGGCATAACCACAACAAAAGGAGGAATCTCACCTGAATTTATCATAATATCCAAAGTCTGATCTACATGTCCTTTTCTAATCCAACTAACCTCATTTCCACTATGACCATGCAAAAGATAAATCGTTGAATACTTTCGAGAATCCCTTTCATATTTAGGAGGAAGATAAATAGAATACTTCAAATCCCTTTCCAAAGTCGGACTAAAAAAAGACAACGACTCATATACTGTACCCTTAACCAAAGACGTTCACTCCCTTATCAAAATAAAATATTAAAGCCTCACAGATTCATTCGCTTTCAACTTATCCTCAGACAACAAAGAAACATAGTACAACTCACTCAACAAATCCAAAAAATCCTTAATAGAAGTCTTCTCCTCCAATACAATCTCATTGTTACTCTCAACTAGATTTATCTTCAAATTAAAATTAGTTATAACCTCTTTTAACTTTCCAAACTCAAAATTCACATAATTCCCCTTTTTATAAATCCCGTGAAGTTTTTTCAAAAAAGTCTTCCTCTCAGAAACATACTTATCAAAATAATCAATCCCCTTAAGCCTAATATCTCTCCCAAGAACATTATTATTCACCTTTATCTCCTTAACAAACTCATCCTTTGAAGTAACATACTTCTTAAAAAACTGAAACTTATTCTCAAAATAATAAACAGACCTAATAAACAAAATATCTCCAACAACAAAATAATCAAAAAACTCCTTAGGCTTTAAAATAATCCCCCTGTCCCGAGATTTCAAATTAGCACTATCTAAAAAAAACAGTCTCTTCACATCAAAAATATGCCTCGAATCAAGCTCCTGAAAACCAATAATATTGGCTCCAATCTCCCTGTAAAAATACTTAACAATAATATCAAAATTCTTATAATCCTTAAAAACAGACTTATCTAATCTATAAAGCGAAGTACCAGACAACAACCTACTCTCAATATCAACTACCTGGAGCACCTCTTGCTTTTCGAGGTATAAAAAGCGCTTATCATAAATCGAATCCTCGTAACTTTCAACCTCAGCCAAATCATTACTTTCAAGCTCTTTCACAAACTCTCTAACAGAATTAACAACAATCTCCTCAAAAAACGAGGCATCATCACACGTTAAATCAAACAACTTACCATCTTTGAACAAAAATATCTCAACTGGTTGAGAAACCATATTATTCTCAATTATTCCCAAAATCTCCTTCAAAACTTCCTTCTTATAACCCAACTTAAGAAACTCTTCACGCTTATCCACAATCAATCACTTCTTTTTACTTCTAAAATGGATAAAAACTCCCTTACTCATCTCAACCTTCACACCAACATCATCCAAACCCCTTGAAATCAAATACCCCTCTCTAACATGAGACACATCATCCTCGTATCGATAACTAACCTTGTAAATACTATAACCCAAAAGAGAAAGCGTTGGATTAACCGCTATCAAATCACTTTTAATATAAATACTACCAATTATAACAAACAGGATCAAAAAAGAAACAATCTCCCTCTTATCAAAAGCGCTAATAAACGGGAAAATATACACAAAAATATACTCAATAAGCATATTATTAACTAACTCATG
>LSQX01195781.1_pt1 | contig 12255 bp, 8 predicted proteins | sample 654561 | NCBI WGS metagenome assembly LSQX01 (sample SAMN04489861, study PRJNA283612) | anaerobic digester metagenome | isolation source: 4 biogas reactors fed with cattle manure at either 37C or 55C with and... | place: Denmark: Kongens Lyngby | collected 2014 | reverse complement strand
TCGAATCCGTGATGGCCCACCATTCCTTAACCCTGATGAATACTGCTTTTAAGGCAAAGAGTAAACCCCCAAGAAAAGCTCTCGGGGGTTTTTGAACCTACTTTTGAACCTACTGGATGTCCTGTTCAAGAACTAAACACTGTAGTCCCCTTTCGCTCATTCCAATAAATCGCCTACGGCATCGGAGACATCTTTTTGTAGATTTGGCAGTAAATGCGAATATGTGGAAAGCGTCATTTTGATGTCAGAGTGTCCTAAGATTTCTTGAACTATGCGAGGGTGTACATTCGCTGTAAGCATTAAGCTGGCACATGTGTGGCGCAAATCATGAAATCTAATCGTATCTGGTAGCCCCGCTGCTCTGAGTATTGGTTTGAAGTGCCGATTGACAAGATTGGAATGCTTGGTGGGAGTGCCAACCGTGGTAGGGAATACTAGGTTAAGAGTGGAATCCCAATTCGGTGTACGTTGCTTTATCTCAGATTGTTTATCTTTGTGTCTTTGGAGAGCAATAGTGGCCTGATCCGAGATATCGATGGAGCGGATGCTTTCTTCCGTTTTGGGGGCTGTGAGGGTAAGATATTTCCGGTTTAGAGTGTGCCTTACTTGGATTTTACCGGTTTTAAAGTCTATGTCTTGCCATTGTAGAGCCAGTAGTTCGCCTGCTCGAAAACCGAAGGAGATAGCTAGCAGAAACAAAGCGTAGTAATGGTCGTCGCGCTCTTTGGCTATTCCCAGAAATTGCTTTGATTCTTCTACTGTCATAGGTCGTATTTTATAACGCTCGGATTTCGGTCTTGTTACTCCCTTGCAGGGGTTTTGGATTAACATTTGCAATGCCATTGCTTCATTGAGAGCTGCATTAAGGATGGCCAATACGTATGTGCGACTGCGAGCAGATAAATTTTTGTCTTTTAGCACCGTTAGTAGATTCTTAATATCGAGAGGTCTGAGTTGCTGTAATTTGATGTGGCCGATATGAGGGATTAGGTGTAAGCGTATATTTTCCTCGTAGCTCTCTTTGGTTACGAGTTTAACAGAATCTAATCCTTTTACCCAGTCCTCTAGGTACCTCTTCACGGTCAGTTTACCGGTTTCAACATATCCTTGGTTCTGGATAGCGGCGTTCAAGAGCTTCTCTTTTTGCTTAACTTCTGTCCTCGTTTTGCCATAGAGGGCTTTTTGTTTTGATTCCCCTGTGGGTGTTTTCACAGTTACCTTGATACACCATCGTCCGTCAGATCTTAGATGTGGCTTGGCCATTTTGTACCCCTTCCTGTGTTTGATAACGGAATTACTTACCGAAGGCTTTTTTGAACTAACCTGTCTGAAATCGCAGTGGTTACCACTGGGTCGCCAATGAAACTCGGACTATCCATCCTTTCCATTTTGTGTAGTGTTTAAAAGGTCGGAAGACGCTTCGCCTCCCGACCTCGTTGACAAGTTAACTCGAAAGGGAGATTTGTCCTTCCTCCAAAACCCGCTGTGTGAACTCAACGAGGGCCTTGCGGGGGATTCGCCGATTTTTGCCCATGTAGCAGAAGGGGACGTCACCTTTTTGCATCAGCGAATATAGTGAACTCTTGCCAAGGCTGAGAAATTCACATGCTTCGCGAACCGAGCAAAGCCCTTCTACAGCGTGCTTTTTGCTGTCAAGTGTCATTTTGAGAAACCTCCTTTCATTTCTTATAGCTCAAAGTCTCGGGATTGTTGCGGAACTTCGCTCTTGTCTATCACTCACCCCTTTCCAATCGATTGCGACTTCACATGTGGGAGTCGCTATTGCCGGCTTCTATGGAACGCCACTAATGATTTGATTCCACACTAACAGGCTAAAACCCCCTCTGGAAAGGTGTTTCGGCCATTTTTGCGGACTCGTTTAGGCGTGGGCGGAAGGAGAAGACGATGCTATCGGAGAAAACACTCTGCAAAGATTGGAAGAAGCAGTGTAGTCGCTTTTGCAGCGACTATGGAGGGGGGGAATATTTTGAATGAGCTGGGCTTTTGCTCAAACCGGTTTCATTTTAGCGAGGGCGATTCAACAAGTGTGGTTTTCATAAAAACTGGAAGTCTCATTAGCTTGAATGTGAAAACTTCTCTAGATCTATCGAGTCATCGCTTAGAAAAAAGGCGGGAACGGTGTGAACGAAGATTCGAGCGCATAGCAGACTCTGAAGAAATTTTAGATCTTCGCGCGATGGCAATGAACAGGCAATACCCAATAAGCGTTTCGTCTCTGGATTTTGAGAGGGTTGGTTTAAACTCCAACAGCGCAGAAGACTTTCATATTATGATGAATCTATTGCATAACCCGGAGATGCCTGCTGAGTTACTCCTACAAATTCCCATCAAAATGATTGCATTTCCAGAGGAGGGTTTTATCCTAGTTGAGATAGAGCCGCAGGTCATTGTGGACGAATGGCGTCTTATTGCAGGTAAAGTCCGAGCTTGGTGCAAAGAGCACTTCCCCCAAGCCACCTTGGATTCTGAAATTATCATGGACGCAAAAAGGTGGTCGGGATGGGTTGAAGAGTATAATCTTAAGGATGTTTGGGATGTTGTTTACCTTTATCCTGGGGAGCTGGAGCTAGATAGGTGGTGGCTTAGGCTACCGATGAATATTTCCTACAACTACCTAAAGTCGAGGTCTAGGACGTTAAGTGAACTGATTGAAAGAGCGGGGAAAAGAGATGCTACGCGGAAGGGCGTGCAAAGCACTAGATTTGTGGTTGACCCTTTTGGCTATGGACTTGACCGGGTAGGAAGAAAGACAGATCAAGCTAAAGTGCAAGTTTACGGAAAAGATGTAGGCGATTTGAAGAACGTGGTGGTCAATTTTCTGGAGGCGTTTAGTAGGCATGTTGCAGATAATAAAGACTATGGCGAGATGCTGAAAGAAGTGGTTGGAGTCTATGAATCGTTTAACCAGTTTATTGAATCTGTTAAGCACAAAACGATTTCAGCGGATACTCTTAAAACGTTAGATGCTCAACGGCAAATCTGGCTGGAGGCAAAAGGTAATTTTGATGTTGCTAGGAGTCAATTGCATGAGACCGAGCTTACTGTGCTGGCGAATAAGATGAGCAAAGTGGAAGTTGATGAAATAGAAAGAGTGCTAGACGCCGAAGGTAGCATATCTGATGTTGACAAAATAGCGGCAGCAAAAAGGTATGAGTTGGAGAGTAAAACTCAAATGGTTGTAGATCAGGCGTTATACTCAGTTGGTCTCATTTATCATTATTCAAAGATGACACCAGGTCCCGATGCCGGTCAGCTTTGTAACGATATCGAGAGTTTGGTTGTTAGAATCCTGAAACTGGGAAGACGGTCTGTTTCTAGCCTGATTGCTCAGATCACTGAACTGATAAAGGGTCTTAACCTGTCCACCAGGATTTCCCAAATACAGCAGAGAATAGCGATAGAGGGAAATGACGATCTTAGGGTTTTTTGGAATGAATTGAGCAAGAAAACCAAAACTAATAGCGCAATACTCCCTAGGGGCCTTGAAAGCAAAATAAAGAATGCGAAGGCTCGTTACCGGGGATTTGACGAGGACTCGGCGTGGAACGATTATTTCGAGCAAAACCCGCGTACTGAAGAGGCTAGTGTTTATGATGGAGAGCCGGTTAACGATGTTCATGAGTTTGAGTTCTCGTGGCTGCGGAGCGTATATCGAGATTTGGATGGGTTCGGTTTTTAGAAAGTATCCCGCATACTAGCGAGCATAGAGTTGGTAGGCGATCGCGGCTAAGAAAACCAAAGAAAAGATAGCCGGAGCAGGTGCTTCCCGCTCCGGCCAAAAACAACTATTTTCGTCTCTTTCGAATGACTACTAAAAAGGTTCTACCGGGGAAGTACCACGACGCTTCACTGTCGATCGTAGCTTCCAGGCCTAGTTTGTCGCAGAGTGCTACCAATTCTTGTTGTGCCCGAAACCCCATTTTATAGGGCTGATAGCAGTAAACTAGGTCACCTTCTTTGTCGATCCACATTGATGCATGGTCGTGCCCTGGGGCGATTATTGGTGTTTCCTCAGGGTCAAAGTCTTCCCCGAGAAGCCTTCTCAAATCGGGGATCCCCCATTCACACTTGGTATAAAATCTCTCCCACTCTTCCTTCCGGATCTTTGAGGCGATCTCACGATAGGCAAAATCAATGTCGTCTCGTTTCTCATGAGCCCTTCTTAGCGCATTGTTCATTTTCAAGTGTTGTGCCATAAATCTACTAGACATTTTGTTGTTCCTCCCTTGTTTGTTGTCGAATAGGTGGGGGCATCCGGCCCCAGCTTTGATGATTCTGGCCTTGATGGCCTTCTCTGCCCAAGCCGTAAGTGCTGTTCATTGTACTCTGCGGTGTGAGCGAAGAATAGAGCTGGATTTCGTCACCTGCCATGCCTCGTGGATGGATGCAAATCCTTGTTTCACAAGTTGTTTGGTTTCATAACGTAACACTCTTTTCAAGATTCTCATACAGAATTCTGGAGCTGGAATTTCGACGACCCTAAATTGTAACCACGCTACCTTGCCCTGTAGCCACTCTTGTAGCCACCTTGAAAAACCCCCAAACCCCTTATGGTGCATACTTCCAGAGTTGTAGCCACTAGTGCTCAAAGCATATCAAAACTCTTAAGTCCTCCTTTCTGGTATACAAGGGACAGCCATCCCTATAACACACTTAAATTTAAAGGCTACAAAGGCTACAAAGGCTACAGTTAATCTAAACTTCGCCACAGCGCACATCTTCATTGCCATTTTCCATAACCACTGTAGCCACTGCAGCCACCTATCCTTGAACAAGCCGCATGAAGGGGGGCAGCTCACTTTCTGCATCTGTTGCAATCATCGCCTCCCGAGTCAGCTCAATTAGTCTACAGTTCCTGCCGTCAACCCGAACTTGGCGCTGATTTCGCCCATTGGAATCCCGATAGGTCCATCCCCTATCCCCCCATGTGCGGAGTATTGCGTCTGGTTCGAAGCCGCCCTCAAAGAGGATTTCCTTAAGTTTGTGTGGAAAAAAGGCAGGTGTTGCAGATTCTTCCTTATCCCACCTACCAGCCCACCCCATTGCGGGAGAGGAGCAATATTGACGTTCGCCGCCCGTTTTTTGTTGCCAGTAAAACTCACTACGGTGAGCATTGGTCCAGCTCAATACGTATTCCAGCGCAGCTGTTGCTCTGTCTGCCCCTTCTGTTTCGGAAGCAAGTTTGTCCCAAAGTTTTTCAATTGGACAGGTGAACTCCCAAGGCAACAATCTCCACTCGTGCACAAGTTCACCAACCAGTGAAATGATCGCCCAGTATTCCGAGAGTCTGCTGGCTAGCGGGTTACCACCTAGACGTTCTTGATAACTTTGCCTAATTTGTTTCAACCGTTGTTTCCATGCACCGTGTTCGGCAGAACGTTTCACGATTTCACTTACAAAGCGCGGGCCGAGGTGGCCATAGTTCTCAAGAATCCCATCTCTCAGCTCGTTCACTAGAGTACCTGTCGTAACCGTGGTTTCGCCAAAGGGTTGGCCCCACAATGTAATGGTTCTAGCTCGTGTTCCGCCGTCTTGCGTGAAAGAGACAGCGGGCGCTTCACCAGAAGTGATTAGAACCGTGCGCGTCGTTTTCATTTGCTGAATTCCAGTTTTAGAACCCCTTCCACGAGACTGTCCAGAGGAAATGTCGTAAATGATTTTTCCGACATCCGCAGGATATTTTGCCTGCTTGGTGTCGTCAAGAATGAACGGTAAGCCATTGAAAATGGCGGATCGTCGCTCGATGAAAACCCTTGTGGAGTCCCAGTTTCCGATGAGCGAGTGGCTTGATCTCGTGTCGGGGTTACCCCACACGGATGCTGCCACCATCAACGCCGTAGTCTTGCCAGTTGACGTGACCCCTGAAAGGTCCACCACGAAGTTTGGAAGTCCAAGCACCTCTAAAAGCGGGGGTACCAGTGCGGCGTAGAGAAGGATCATCACACTTGGGAATTCGGAAATAGTTGCAATCACATTTTGCCAAATTTCAAAGTCACCGCTGGCTGTAAGCGTTTTAGAAAGATCGGGCGTGCCTTGCTCAGGGTAGAAGAGAATAAACTTGCCGTACGCACAGTGCAATGCCTCATCCAAACTTGGAAGTGGGCTAATGATCTCACCGGTTCCGCCTACAATAAAACTCTTTCCACATAGGAATCCTCTAACGTCTCCCGATCGTTGCCAGCCCATTCGCCCACTAACACGGCAGGTAGGGATTAGGTCGTAATTCACAGTCTCGAATTCTTCGACAACATTCACAAGATCTGCTGCGTTGTTGGAATTCACGGGGAATCCTTGAGGAGCAAGCTGCTGTAGACTCCGGTTATTTAGGGCATCGCCCCGCCCGATGCTTGCCGTTTGCCAATTTTTCTGCTTTTTTCGCTTCCACGCGATGTTCAAGACCTGTTCTCCATCTTCTGCAATAAAGCGCCCGGCTATCAGGAAGGGAGCGTTTGCGATGACGTGATATCTATACCGCCCCGCTTCTTCGTCATAGGTGCGTGTTGCAGTTTGACCTGGAACCATGAAAAATGAGCCGGGCTGCACTAACCCTTTAACTGGGACGTCGGGCAGATATTTCTCGATCAATTCACTCCTGGGCTCAAATTCTTCATCCGTTCCTTTCGGTGGTTTGAAATCTTTGAGAACTCGCTGGAGGGCATCGATATCCCTGACCTTTACTCGAAGCTCTCGGAGTCTCATTAACAATGCTTGAAATGTCGGAATGTCTTTGATCCGAAGAAAGTGAAGGGCTTCTAGAACTTCCTTAGTCTCAATCGCCTTTCTTATGCAAGTGTCGGCATTTTCGGAAGCAAGATCTTCTAGCTTTTTCAATTGTTCTAGAGCCTTATCCTTGGTGAACTTTGCGCTGCGTCGATAACCCAGTACGATGGGGCTCTTAACTTCATGCGGACAGTCTACACAGTACTCTGCTGCACTCGGGATCTGCCTGATTGCTGCACAAGTGCGTGGACCTGGGCCTTTTAGGACATGATCAATTTTCATATCGGTCTCTTTAACGGAGTAGCCGCGGTACGGCTCACTAATTTTGTGTGCTAGTTCACGACCATCTTCGCAACGAGCTATGACCCCTAATGAAGCGTGCCATTCGGGTTCTGGCAAGGTAGCTGCGTCTTTTACACAATGATTGCTCCAGGCGCAAGCAGTGCAAATTTGCTCAAAATCAGGCAAAGGTCCGTTGAACTCGCCTTGTGAATAATCCTTTTGATAGGATGGTTCCGCGTATTCGATGTCCACGAAGTACGGCTCAAAGTCGGCGACGTTATACCTAATACCCGGATTCGTCTCCAAAATCTCCACCAGTTTGGGTTCAGGCCCCTTCATGTTGTAAGTTCCAGGAACCCGTAGGATTCTAGCGAGGTCGGCCGTGTTGTCAAAGTTCCAGCCTTTCTTTTTACCTGCTTCAATCAGCGTGACCTGGAAAAGTCGACTTACCAATGTGGCCTTTTCCCGTTCATCGTCTGAGTCAAGGATCCAAGGTTCCTTGAATTGCCAGTAACAATGCAATCCTCCGCCAGAGTGGACAATGGTTGTCGGTGCTCCAAAGGGGTTTTCAGGTGATCTTAGAAACGCGAGTGCCTCCTCAATTGATGGCAGGTTCGTTTCGGCGTGGACCCCGCAAGAAGTATCGATATCCATCCAAAATGCGGGGATAAGGGTCGCCGTGTCCGCGGTGCCCCTTACGCGCTGCCACTCAATCGTTTTGGTGGTTCTTGCCTGGATTAACGTCGGGCTTTGTAGGCAAACACCGAAGTAGACATCGTTGGGGTCTTTATCAATACTGGCGGTGATTTTATCCTCATTGAGGAGTCCGTGCCATTCGGACCTCTTATCCCCTTTGCGCCATATTACAAGCCTATATGACTCAAGCTCTCCATTCTCGACATCGCCGTAAAGGGTATGGAAGAAATCTAGAATCAATTGGATCCCTCCTTTAGAGGGGTAGTGTCGTTGATAATCACTTCACGTTTCCCATTATGTTTAGAATGGCAGTGGATCTTGAGCGGTGTACCACCTCTTGAAATCCAATCCTCGATCTGTCCTTTGTCAAACCGCACTTGCCGACCAAGCCGAACATGTGGCACAATTCCTCGTTTGGCCAAATCATAAAGGCGGTGCTTCGAAATATTCAGTAGCTTCGCTGTTTGACTGGCTGTCATTAATCTCGTGTTCATTTTATACCCTCCTGAGTTTATCTAGAGAGGGCTGGTGGTCATTCCCGGGTGACCTACCAAGAACCACGTATTGCAATACGAATAACCCTATCTAAAGCTAGTTTAACAACAAAAAAAGGGGGGTACAGGATGCCAGATTCAGAAAAACTGGGATCCTGTACCCCCCTTAATTGGGCATGGAACAGATAGCTTGCGTATTGTTTACTTAATCAATACATCACTAAAAGACGGTTCAATAATGTGGTCATCGTTTGGCGAAAAAGCAAGGAGAAAATACAATTCGCTGAGGCGGATTCGGAGCTTGTTTTTTCTAACCGATGCTATTACTCCTCGTATCCTCTGATTAAGCGATTCAGCAAGACTGAAAGGTATAGCGGTAATTCTATCAACGCTATCGACCATGTCTACCAAGGGATAGAAGATGGTACATTGATCTTGGGGTAGTGTGGGTGTTGTTTTGGTACTAGGAACCAGTTTGGATCCTATCAAGTTGGTCAATTCATCTATTTTCTCTGAAGAAATGTTCAAGCTATCCCATAGTTTTGTCCAGCCAGATACAAGCTCTGCTGGAAAGCCTTCCATACTTTGTGTTAGTTTTGAGCATAAAAAACCATGCCAATACCATTCCCAAAGATCTTCGTCAATCCAAAGACTTGCGAGTATTTCTTCGAGGTGTTCTCCGTTCAAGAAGCGATCCACACACAGTACCCCTCTAAGAGGAAGATTCTGTTCTTTTCGGTATCGCGGAAGAAAGAAACCTCCCTCCAATTCAACTCGTTCATATAGGCTTCTCCATCGGTCGCGGCTTAGAGAGTACATCTTCTGCCATGTTTTATCAGGCAATTGATGACCTTGATAGTAGCACTCCTCGATAGCACGCAAGAGTCTACTGATGCGTGACGCTTCATAGCCGTTTTTCTGCAGGAATGTAAGGTCACCCTTGGAAGCCCACGTCAAGGAGATGACTTTGTCATCATGCTTCATAATCAGGGTGGCAGATCTGTTTTCGAGTGCCTCGTTCAGGAGCGAGATATCTTTGATTACAACAGAATCTCGCAATGAAATCCCCAGAGTGTGCGCAAGTGGCCGAATAGAGCGGAGTATCGAATCGGGTTCAAGGTCAAGATCCTCTGCAATATCGGTCAGTGGTGTACATTTGATGACGTGCTCAATAAGCCGAAGGTATCCAGCATCGGGTGATTTTGCAGCTTTTTTCTTGGCAACATCTGGTCGTTTTTCCTGTCGCTCCAAATGGGCATCAATCTGTCTTTGACTTTCTTCCAAAAGCCGCTTTCTCGCAGCAGTTCTATCTTGGTCTATTAGTGGATTCCAACCATCAAGGGTGATGATCAGTGGCTCGCGGTTACCTACATGTGCAAATGAGTCGAACTCGTGGTTCATTATACTGTGATAATAGCCTAACCGCTCATTTAACGCTAAGTCAAACTCCTTGACTAAATTCTCAACCTCGAGCTCCATATTCGCCAGGGAGTCCAGTTTAATACCTTGATGGCGAAACACAAATGGATCTAAATAAACAGGTGCCATTGGAAGCGGGGTGTCGGGGGCTGGCTCTGGAACCGGAAAAAGATATTGCCGAATCATTTTAGCAACTCGAATATCTGCAATGCAGCCCTCGTGCTCAAGATAATCATCGATATACGAAACGGTGGGATCCGGTGCGGATAACTTGTCTACTTCGTGAGCATATCTTACTTGTATTTCTCCATACGTCGTTGGTGCCTTATTTAGAGCCTCCAAATGTTCAAGGTACGACCGAAAACTCCGATCAAAATGCTCAATTACATCCCCCTTCAGCATTTCAATGAACTCGCTTCCATTCGAGCGTGGCAAGGGCATCGGATGGGTGAAGATAAACGGTTCTGTGATGTCACGAAGAAGTGGTGCTGGTTGTTTTGCTCGAATAGTCCATTTCAATTGTTCGGGCATTTCTTTAATCCATTGCGAAAGTGTATCGCATGCCACTTGAAAGAACCAAAAGGTTGATTCAGCAAGGGCAGGCGGTTTCCCTCGATGTGCACGGTCTAGAGGGCTTACCATATCTGGTGGAGGATGATTCATGTTAAAGCGATTCGCCCATCTTACTAAAGCGTCACGAAGCTCATCCTGTCGCACAATCGCAGGGATAGCTGAAAGCTCACCGTTTTCTCTCTTGTGTTGAAGTGCTGCCTCAACGATCCACTCAGATCCGGTAAAGGTAAGGATTAAGTGATTTTCTGCATCTCTTAGGATATCTTTGGGGACCTTTGGGAAGATGTCATTTCTAAGTGTTTTTAGCACCGCGGGTGCTTCTACTTCGATTAACTCTAGGAAAATTCGTTGTGCTCTAATCTGCTCTGCGTTATAAATCCCCATGTAGCTACGAAAAGGGAAAGTGGGATGGTACTCGAATTCGGCCATCAATCTATCCTTCCTTTCATACCACGTTTAGCTGAATCTCTGATGTAGACCTCTGGTAGATATGGGAATCCGCCCCTACACTCTGACGTGGACAAAATGCGATTAACTCGTTCCCAAGCCAATTCTGTTTGAAGTTGGCTTACCGTATCACTTATAGACAAGATAAAAGCCCCTAATTCTTGGTGCATTGGGACAGTGAAAGCAAGCAGGGTTTCTCAGCGTAATCGTCGGTGATGCGTTGTTCACCTTTCGTAAGCAATCATATGCATTATTTCTCGGCACGAAGTGTAAATCCCTTGGAAGTACGTTCTTTTCTAGAGAAGCAAAAAGCAAAAACCCCGGTTGCCAAAAGCGAGTGGAAGCCCAGCGACTCCAAAGGAGCCACTGGACGTTCACATGTATTATTAAATGGCAACCGCCAAATCATGCGCTCTCTGCAATAACTCATGCCCATCAAGCAATTTCTCAAACCGATTTTCGGCGAAGTTAGCTGTCCGCCTAACTGGCTCGCCGTGAGAAACGTAGTTTGCAACAGTCTGGAGTCCTCCATATGCAGTATCCCTAAACGAAGCTAAGTCCCAAAGTCCAGCCATCTCAAACAGTTGGTCACGAACGAACTTGGTATTTGCGACCATGCGTTCGGTAGTTTTGGCATCTATTTTAGGTAGTGGGATGAGCTTATCGAGGTACGTTTCAAACGGAACTCGCTTCTCCACCAATCTCTCAGCATCAATCCGCATGGCATCACCGAATCGGTATGTCATCTTTAAGGCCATCGCCGCTTGGTCTAGGCGATTTTTCGCACCGGACGTGTGGCGAATACTCCATGTGCGTTTTGCTGCTTTAAGCCCATAGGTTAGCGTGTTCTGGCAAACTACTCTTATTGGCGTAACGGCGACCCTAACGGCACTTGAGCCATCGTGACTATTGCTAAACAACAAGTACATGTCTACCTGATCACCGACTAGATCAATCGGTTCAGGAAGCTTAGCACAGAGCCAGACTCTCCTGCCTTCACGAAGCGACCCTGCAGTCTCATAAACCGCGCCCTCGCCCAAAAGTGCGTCCGTCCACATAAATGCTTCGCGATTCTGAATGACCTTATAATCGCGACCCACAACCCCCAAGATACGGTCATCGGTCATGCGCACTGTCGCAAAATGGTCTGGAACCCGCTGCCCGTTATTTAAGAACAGTTGCCGTTTCTCGACACCCCACAAAAGACCAGCTTGAACCAGAGCTTTCTCTGAATCGGGGGCTTCTTCTAGCACCACACCCAAACCGTGCCACGGAACATGCCGTACACTAAACATTGTTTCAACCTCGTGTGCCATCAGATCATCTCCTTCTATGTTTAATCGAAGCCCAGCGCCTTCCAAACCAAGACGCTGGGCCGACATCATAAATCTAACTTGCCTTTGAAGCACGAGACTGATGAGCTCGGAAGCTCGCAAGTGCTGCGTCGGGCTTAATTCTTACGCCACCATCCAAGAGCCGCATCAAGTACTCCTCTGGAATGTCATCGTATTTCTCTGTTCTGGTAAGATCACAAGCCCAGCCTCTTACATCATCTCTTGGGGACATACGAGCGATCCTCTGGCACTCGTCTAGGAAGTGTTCG
>LSQX01356729.1_pt7 | contig 12256 bp, 10 predicted proteins | sample 654561 | NCBI WGS metagenome assembly LSQX01 (sample SAMN04489861, study PRJNA283612) | anaerobic digester metagenome | isolation source: 4 biogas reactors fed with cattle manure at either 37C or 55C with and... | place: Denmark: Kongens Lyngby | collected 2014 | reverse complement strand
TCCAAATCCGGTGAAGAACCGATGGCTCTTGTTATGACATTCTTCCTGGGATGGTTCTCAGCTTCTTCTTTGGTCAGTGTACCCTTCCTGACCAGCTCTCCGATATATGAGTGATCTTCAGTAAGCTGACTGATAGCTCCGTTCCGGATCAGATAAAGCCTGCTGTCTCCAACATGTGCGGCGGTAAGTGAAGAACCCGCTATCACTGCCATGGTCAGCGTAGTACCCATCCCGCTGACTTCAGCGCTTCCCAGCGATTTTTCATATACGGCGGCATTGACTCTTCTGAACAACTCTTCCAGCCTGCCTCCCGCATCCTCACAATCAAAGCCGCCTCCATCGCCAAAATCGTCCCTTATGTACTCAACAGCCATCCTGCTTGCTATTTCTCCGCAGTTGTGTCCTCCAAGGCCGTCAGCTATAACAAAGGCGCAGAATGTATCTGAACACCCAGGGATGATCATATAGCTGTCTTCATTTATGTCCCTTAATAATCCTTTGTCGGTACCTGCTGCATACTTCAAGCTATCAGCACCTGCCTTAAATATTGTTGTCCAGTCCTTTGCTATCCTGATATATTTCCCTTCACTGACCGCACTTTCCCCTGCGCTGACCTGTTTCTGTACCCCATACCGGATCTGCCGGTTTCCCGGAGCTGATCTCACGATGTCTCAACTGTCCGCATGCTGCATTTATGTCTGACCCCAGCTCACGGCGGACAGTCGTCTCGATACCTTTTTCCCTCAGCAGTGCAGCGAATTCCTCTGTGCGAGTGCGTCTGCTCTGGCGGTAACTGGTCCCCTTCACTGGATTGATCGGTATCAGGTTTACAAGGCACAACAGCCCTTTTAGCAGAAAGGCAAGCTCAGCAGCGTTTTCCAACGAATCATTGACGCCTTCTATCAATGCATATTCGAACATTATCCGCCGGTTGGTTTTCTCTGTATATATCTTACTAGCTTCAATGATTTTGTCAATACGATACTTCCTTCCAACAGGCATAAGCTTCGCCCTTATCCGGTCATTGGGAGCATGCAGCGAAATAGCCAGATTTGCCTGGAATCCTTCATCTGCAAACCGGAGTATACCTGGTACCAGCCCGCATGTCGAAACCGTCATGTGCCTGTACCCTACGTTCAGACCATGATGAGAATTTGCAAGCCTCAGGAATTTGATAACATTATCATAATTATCAAAAGGCTCGCCGATTCCCATGACGACCACGTTGCTCACCTTAATGCCGTGGTCACGCTGCATTGCCAGTATCTGCTCCAGTATCTCACCGGCAGTCAGGTTTCTCCTGAAACCGGATATCGTCGATGCACAAAAGCTGCAGCCCATTTTACAGCCTACCTGCGAAGAAACGCAGGCTGTATAGCCATGGTTATATTCCATCAGCACACTTTCTATGACATTGCCGTCATCCAGCTCGAACAGATATTTGACTGTGCCGTCGATTGCGGACTCCAGCTTTTTTCTTATATTTAGACAGGAAATACAGGCCAAAAGTTTCAACTCTTCTCTCAACTGCAGTGAAAGGTCAGTCATCTCATCGAAATCCACGGCTCCCTTTGCTATCCAGCTGAATATCTGCTTCGCCCTGTACTTCTTCTGCCCGATGCCTGTCAGGAACTCTTCGAGTTCACCGATATCCATATCCGGAAGATATCTCTTCACCGAGTCATTTGCCAATCCGACTATTTCCCCTTCCTAACCAGTCTCGCAATAAAAAATCCGTCGATCCCGTCCCTGTTGGGATAGGTCTGCAGCATACCGCCGCTGGCGTATTTTGAAAGCCCGGCAGGTAAAAAAGCTGCTATATCATCCTCATAAAACTCATCATTATTGTCCAGGAACTCCCTTATGATGCATCTGTTTTCTTCAGGCAGCAGCGTACAGGTGCTGTACACCAGCACTCCACCTGGCTTCAAAGCCTTTGAGACACTGTTTATCAGCCGGCGCTGCAAAGCCGTTATGCTTTCGATGTCCCTGTTTTCCCTTGCCCATTTGATATCAGGCTTTCTCCTTATAATACCAAGGCCTGAACATGGAGCATCCAGAAGCACCCTGTCATACATGCCCTCATGCTGCGGGACCGGTAGTGACGCATCATGCAGTTCTGTATGGATTATACCCGTCCCGAGCCGGTCTGACGCATCTTTTATCAGTTTCAGCTTGTGCTCGTGTATATCCATTGCTGTTATCAGCCCGTTGTTGTTCATCAGTTGGGCCATGTGTGTGGCTTTACCACCGGGAGCACTGCAGGCATCCAGCACCTTTTCGCCCGGCTGTGGCGCCAGTACAAGAGCCGGCAACATGGAACCCTCATCCTGCACCTGGAACAGTCCTTTCCTGAAAACCTCCAGTCCGGATACCGATACAGGGCCTTTTATAACGACCGATTCCCTGACATATTTGCCCGGCAGCGCATCGACTCCTTCTGTCTTCAACTCCCTGATCAGTTCATCCGCGGTGATCTTCAGCATATTGGCCCTCACAGTAAGGTCGGGCACCTGGTTGCCAGCCTCCAGCAGACTTTCCGTGAATTTCTCCCCGAAAAGTTCTGCAAATTTTCCGGCTATCCACTTCGGATACGAATACCTGACCGAAAGGTACCCTACAGGGTCGACTGCCTTGTCAGGTATCACATCCTTTCCGCCGCCTCCTGCAATATTTCTCAGTACTGCATTGACGAATCCCGAAGAGGCCTTATGTCCGTACCTGCGGGCAAGTTTGACACTCTCGTTGACCGCCGCCGATGGCGGTACTCTGGTCAGATACTGCAATTGGTAAGCGCCAAGGCGCAATATATTCCTTATCCATGGTGACAGTTTCTCCAGTCTTATGCTTGAGCATGCTGAAATCATCCTGTCCAGTGTGAGTTTCCACTTCACCGCACCGTAGACCAGCTCGGTTACAAAGGCTCTGTCTCTTTCGGTAAGTTCATGACCGGAAAAATACTTATTCAATGCGATATTCGAATAAGCACCCTTCTCATTTATTTCATATAAAATTTTCAACGCAGCTTCCCGCGCAAGATCCAGTTTCATATCCATTCACCGCCCGGCAGCTTCACTGCAACCGCCGTATTCCGCTTCCTCCTCAGGCGATCTTATCATACTGTCCAGCTTGTCCCTGAGGACTCCGATATCCACCGTCGTGTTCACACAGGGCCCATTGGGCCTTTTGTTCAGCACTCCTATGACAGGTATGTTGCTGACATCGGAAATGCCAATGGCCAGATCCCGCTCGCACGCTACAGAAAGCACGATTTCAGGCTTTTCGTCGGCTATGGCCTTTCGCGCCGCAGTTCCGCCTGTCACGACCCGCAGCTTTACGCCTTTTTCCTTTGCCATCTCCCTGACAGCACCAATGGTACAACGGCCGCAATTAATGCAGTTTGCAGCATCTCCTGTTATTTTGCGGCTGCACTCGCTGTTCTGCAGGCAATGCGGCAGTAAAAGCATAATCTTATCAGGTTCTTTTCTTATATCCCCTGCCTCGACGAACAGGTTGTTTATATCTATGAACAGGCTCCGTATCATGTCCTTATCCTTTTTGAGAGCGCCGGCAACAAACAGGGCAAAGGGTATAACCAGCTTCATTCCAAGCCTTACCGGGAATATCATGACCGGATGGACTTTCCTGGTACGAAACGCAATAAAGATGACCGCCGTAGCAGCGGTCAGCAATACCATGACAGTTATGAAAACAGCGATAAAAACAGATATGATCCTGTTGTAAAGGTCTATTGAAAAGAAATCATGTACGTACATAAAAAGTACGACAATTATGCCAATTACCAGCAATAGTATAAATGCGTAAATCAGAAACCCTCTGAGACGTTTATCCAAACACTTCACCTACATCCATGTTATGTCCGCACTCAATGACGCACATTCTTCTGCAGTTGTCGAACTGCAGCTCTGTAATGCTCAGAAGACCACTGCCTGTTGCAACGATAAGGCCATCCTTCAGACATTTCAGCAACATGCCTGGTTTAACAGTATCAACTCCGGAATTCGGCAAAAATCCGTCATTCTCCTGGCAAACCGTTGTCTTCCATATCTTGAGCCTTTTGCCCCTGTAAAACGTATAAGCGCCGGGCCACGGATTTGTACCCCGCACCAGGTTGTGTATTTCCACCGCGCTTTTCTTCCAGTCTATAAGCCCCGTCTCTCTTGTCATCATCGGAACATAAACAGCTTTGGAATGATCCTGCGGCTTCCTTGTCAGTGTTCCGTCCCTGAGCGCTTCGAGTGTCTCCAGCAGTACTTCGGCTCCGAGGATCCTGAGACAGTCAAACAGCTCCTGCGCGTTCATATCCGACGGGATCCCGATCTCCTTCATAAGGAGTATGTCTCCGGTATCCATGCCTTCGTCCATCAGTATCGTCGTTACCCCTGTCTTGCTGTCGCCATTGATCAAAGCCCATTGTATCGGTGCAGCGCCTCTGTACTTTGGCAGCAGTGATGCATGTACATTTATGCACCCGTGCTTCGGTATATCCAGAACGGATTTCGGCAGTATCTTGCCATAAGCGGCCGTCACTATGACATCAGGCGCAATTGCGCTGATAGCATCAACAAATTCGGAGGTCCTGATTTTCTCAGGCTGGAGGATATTAGCAATGCCGAGCCTGATGGCCGCTTCCTTCACAGCAGGCGCTTTCAGCACGCTTTGTTTTCTTCCCACAGGTTTATCAGGCTGTGTAACTACAGCCGCGATGTCATATCCGCTCCCGGCCAGTGCTTCCAGGCAAGGCACAGCAAAATCGGGCGTACCCATGAATACTATCCTCATGATTCCTGCTCCGTCTTTTCCAGTTCTTCTTCATCAAGGAAGCGGATCGCCTTATCGGTGAAAAGAATCCCGTCAAGATGGTCTATTTCATGGCATAATGCCTGGGCCATGAAACCTTCCCCTTCTATCTTTATTTTTTCACCATTTCGGTCCAGTGCTTCCACGATCACATTGGCAGGACGCTCGACCTCTCCCCAGACACCTGGTATACTGAGACAGCCTTCGACAGCAGTCTGCTTGCCGGTCTGTTTCCTTATGACAGGGTTGATCAATTCCACCAGTCCGTCTCCTGTATCGATGACCACAACCCTTCTGAGCACACCCACCTGGGGAGCTGCAAGGCCTGCCCCGTTTACCTTGTACATAGTTTCTGCCATATCATCGAGTAATATAAGTATATTGTCGTTGACTTCAGTGACTTCACGAGATTTTTTCCTCAGGATCTCGTCCCCTTCTTTTCTAATATTTCTTATAGCCATACATACACTCCTAAATCTCGGCATAACGCAGGTCCGGACCAAACGAGCCCATTGGCTGCTTTTTGCTGTGTGCTCAGCATCATGCCGGAGTATTTTCAAATTATTATTACTTAAAGTTTACCATCCTGTCTATTATATCAAACAGGTTTCCGTGCTGCAATAAAGCCCGCACTGCAGAGCGCACAGCCGTGACAGGTGCCGCACAGTACTCACTCACATCATGCTGACAGGATCGATATCGACACTGATGTCCACGTCGCTGCTGCCCCTGTTTCTCATAAAATGATCTGTCAGCCGTGAAAGTACAGCGCACAGCCGGCTTTGTGAACCACACTTAACAAGCACCCGCCATCTGTAGCGGTTTCTCAGTCTGGCCATCGGCGCCCTCACAGGTCCTGGCAGCAGCACATCCCCGGCACCGGCGTCAATTCTGGCAGCCAGGAAATCGTACGTGTCTTTGGCCTTTGAAAAGGCAAGCTTATCTTTAACAGAACTGACAACGACCATACCTATATGTGTAAAAGGCGGATAATGGAGCCTTCTCCTGATCTGCTGCTCCTGTCTGAAGAAAGTCCCGTAATCATGGCGGCTGGCAGCAGTTATGCTGTAGTCTTCAGTGTTGTATGTCTGAATGATCACTCGCCCCGGCACAATGCCTCTCCCCGCTCTTCCAGCCACCTGAGTCAGCAGCTGGAATGTCCTTTCCGATGCCCTGAAATCATCCATGCCCAGCAAACTGTCCGCCGCCAGTACTCCTACCAGCGTAACATTCGGGAAATCATGCCCCTTCGCTATCATCTGCGTTCCTATGAGTATGTTGATATTATCATTTCGGAACGTATCCAGTATCTCTTCATGCGAACGCTTCCCGGTGGTAGTATCCATATCCATCCTGATAACAGAAGCACCCGGGAAGTGTTTGCGCAGTTCTTCCTCCACCTTCTGCGTCCCTGTTCCGAATTGCCGGATGTGGCTGCTCCCGCACTTCGGACAGGTCGCCGGCATCCTTACTGTGAATCCGCAATAGTGACAGATCAGCCGATCATCTGTAGAATGATAAGTCATTGTGATGCTGCAGTGCCTGCACTTCAGTCTGATCCCGCAGTTCCTGCATAAAACGAATGAAGCATAGCCTCTTTTATTGAGGAAAAGCATGGTCTGCTGACCGCTGGCAATGTTTTTTTCGATCTCGGCAGAAAGAAGTGAGCTGAATATGCTCCTGTTGCCCAGTTCCAGTTCCTTTCTCATGTCGACCATGCAAACGTCTGGCAGCAACAGCTCATTGGCCCTCTCCTTCATAACCACCAGACTGATTTTTCCGTCAAGAGCCCGCTGATACGTGCTGACTGAAGGAGTTGCCGAGCCGTATAGCAACACCGCACCGCTGTACATGCACCTTTTTGCCGCTATCTGTGCTGCAGTGTATTTGGGTGTGATCTCCGATTTATATGTAGTTTCATGTTCTTCATCGATGATGATGAGGCCGGGATTTTCAAACGGTGCAAACACGGCAGATCTGGCACCGACCACCACTTTTACTCTCCCATCCCGGATTAGCCTCCACTGGTCAAAACGTTCTCCAGGAGACAGTCTGCTGTGCATGACAGCCACCATGTCCCCGAATCGGCCTCTGAAGCGGTCCACCATCTGCGGTGTCAGCGATATCTCCGGCACAAGCACTATGGCCTGTCTGCCTTTTTCCAGCACATAGCCGATGAGTTGCAGATAAACCTCGGTCTTTCCGCTCCCCGTAACTCCATGCAGCAGCACCTCATTGAATTTCCCGGTATCGATGAGATTTCTGATGCTTTCCAGCGCCGACTTCTGCTCACGGGTCGGCTCCATGGGCTTTGTCGGTTCGATCTCCCTGTGCTTCAGTGGATCTCTTTCCACTTCGACATCTATATATCTTATGTACCCATACTTGCTAAGTGTATCCAGCACCGGAGGAGATACGCCGGCAAACCTGGCAAGGTCCGCCGCTGCTATATATTCATTTTCCAGCAACATCTCAAGGACTCGTATCTGCTGTATCCTTTTTATAACACCTGTCTCTATATCCGAAGACACTTCCTCTGGAGCCATGGCCAGGCATGCAGCCCTGACAGTCTTTGCCCTGATAGCCATTGAATATTGCTCTGTTATACTGATAAGACCCTGCTCAGCAAGCTCTCTTACATTTCTGCTGAAATTGCTTTTCTTTCCGTACATCCTTCTCAGCTCGTCATACTCAACACTTCCGTCCTTCGACCTGAGCAGATCGATCAGCAACCTTTTATTTGGTGTAAGCTTTTCATACTCTCCATCAGGCAGGCCGTCATCCGTATGACTGCCGTTGTCATCAAGCCTGACCACCCGAAGGCTTCTGACATCGATACCCGGCGGCAGCATGCATCTGATAGCCTGGCTGTATGTACAGAAATACCTGCGCTTCATCCAGACAGCAAGGTCTATTTGCGAAGGCAGCAGCACCGGTTTCCTGTCCACGACCTTCTTTATCTCCTTGAGCCCATCAAATTCCGAGCGCTCAGCAAAACCTATTACATAACCTTCCTTAGATTTATTTGCTCTCCCGAAAGGCACGATGACTCTCATCCCTGGCTCCAGGCTGTCACAGAACTCCCTGGGGACAAGATAATGATATTCTTTATCAAACTCACGGGTCGTACCATTTATGACTACAACAGCGATTCTTCCCATCTTCTCCCCTTCCATCCGATAAATCCCGGATCGATCCTTCCCCGTCAGAATACGGTTAAATCATAAAATCAGGAAACATCCCCTTCCGTATTCGATTAGATTATACAATAAGCGGACAACGTTTTCTATCTGCCATATCCTGAACTGCCAAAATCATAAAATGGTTATCAGATTTCTGGCTGAATTTGGGCACACATATGGCTGTGAGGACTTTAGCTGTATTTCTGCTCATACTGTGTCAATTGCCCGGCGGGCGGTTATTATTTCTTGTTTGCAGCCAAATGCTGGGGTATAATATGGTAAGATATGCGTTGGAATGGCTTGAGAATATTTTCAGGCGTATTCCGACACACTTATCCGGAACTTGCCGAAGGATTTTCAGAAGCGCGTCGCAGGTGAGATTTTCAGGATGCCCTCGGAACACCTGCTACGTGTTCCAGGTGCAAATTCCGGAATGCCTTGAGAATACACATTCATGAAAGGATGGACAGCAGCATGATCATAATCGGTGAAAAACTCAACAGCACCAATAAAGCAGCGAAAGCAGCCATCGAATCCCTCGATGCCGTGTTCGTGCATGATATGGCCAGAAAGCAGCTTGATGCAGGGGCATCGTATATCGATCTGAATGCAGGCATGTTTGTGGAAGGTGAACCTGAGAAGCTGGAATGGCTGGTCAAAACAGCACAGGAAGCCGTAGACGCGCCGCTCTCCATTGATTCTCCCAATCCTGAAGCAATAGAAAGAGCGTTGAAAATAACCGCATCGAAACCAATCATCAACTCCATCACACTTGAAAAGGAAAGATATGATTCCATACTGCCGCTTGTGCTTGAATATGGCACAAGAGTGATCGCCCTCTGCATGGATGACAGCGGGATGCCGGAAACGACTGAGGAAAGAGTGGCTATAGCAGACAAGCTTATCACCGGCCTTACTGCAAAAGGCATCGACATTTCAGACATCTTCATCGATCCAATGATCAGACCGGTAAGCACCGGTTCACATTACGGCACAGTGGCACTTGAGACGATCCGCAGTGTCCGTACGAAATTCCCTGGAGTGCATATAACATGCGGATTGAGCAATATATCCTTCGGCCTGCCCGCAAGGAAAATCCTGAATCAGGCTTTTCTGATCGCTGCTATGACCTGCGGTCTGGACTCAGCCATCCTGGATCCGCTGGACAAAAGGCTGATGGCTTACATATATGCGGCAGAAGCACTGCTGGGCAATGACGACTTCTGTATGAATTATCTGGAGAAATACAGAGAAGGTCTTATCGACCTGCCTTAGTATGAGCATTCGCACAGATGCCGGGAGGATCCAATGAAAGTTGTCGGTATCGTAGCTGAATACAATCCGTTCCATTACGGGCACCTTTATCATCTGCAGTCTTCCCGCAGTCTGACAGAAGCAGATTGTGTCGTCGTTGTGATGAGCGGCAACTATACACAGCGGGGCGAACCAGCCGTTGTCAGCAAATGGGCACGGGCTGAAATGGCACTGCTGTCCGGAGCAGACCTGGTGATCGAGCTGCCTGTCGCATACGCCATGGGCAGCGCTGAATACTTCGCATACGGCGCAGTCAGGCTGCTCGACAGTTTGGGCGTCGTGGATGCCATGTGTTTCGGCAGTGAGTCCGGCGATATCGAAGATCTGCAGGCAATCGCCTCCATCCTGGCTGATGAGCCGGAAGAATACAAGGATCTTCTTAAAAACCACCTGTCCGACGGCCACTCGTTCCCTTCCGCAAGACAAAAAGCTCTGTCCGGCTATTTGAGGGGCAGACACGGGAAAGCTGATCTTACCCGCTTGCTGAAGAGTTCCAACAACATACTGGGCATAGAATACCTCAAGGCTCTGCTGCGCCTGGACAGCAAAATAAAACCTGTCACCATCAGCAGGATCGGCAGCGACTATAATTCGACAGAATTAAGCGGCAAATTCAGCAGCGCCACTTCCATAAGAAACATTTTAAGTGTTAATCAATGGAGATGTGCAAAAAAACTCATCGAAGCATCCATGCCCACAAAAGCTCTGTCGGTACTGGAACGCGAGATCGAACTTGGAAGAGGCCCGGTTTTCCCGTCTGACTTCGGAGCTTCATTAATCTCGTTGATAAGAAGAACACCTGTGGATGAACTGAGAAGTCTCCCCTACATGGAGGCAGGGCTTGAAAACAGGCTCAAGCTGGCAGCAGAAAAATCCGGCACATATGAAGAACTTGTCAGCAATATCGCCACCAGACGTTATACCGGCACCAGGATACAAAGGATACTGTTCAGTCTGCTGATCGGGCTGGACAGCAGGAAATTCGCTTATTTCAACAGTCTCAAAGGCCCTTCATACATCAGGATACTCGGCTTCACCCAAACAGGCAGACAGCTCCTGTCTTCCATCAGGGGAAAAACCGGACTGCCTGTCATCACAAAGACTGCAGATTTCAAAACCTCGGATACCCCGGGCGTTTCGGAAATGCTTGCTCTCGAAAACGCTGCCACCAACCAGTATGTGCTGGGATATGAAAATCCATATTACAGGACATCAGGCAGCGATTTTACTCAAAATGTCATAAATGTAGACGGTTCTACAATAAAATAATAGAAATCTGCGAATCATTTCTTGTTTATTTCGTATACAGGAAGGAATTTTTCAAGGTATATAGAATAGATATATATAAACATGATGGAGGTGTTGTATGAAATATCTATCCAATGCAGTTGATTTCACTATCAAAAACTGGATTCTCATCATCCCGCTGTTCGTGTTGCTGGCCATTTCAGCCCTCATAAGGGGTGCAGGAGAAGCGGCTGGTCTGGCTAGTATCCTGTCGCTGGCAGACGTCAACAACTTTACAAGTGCCGAATCATTGTTCAAAACGATACCGACTATACTGGCACTCACAGTGGGAAGCGGCATCGTCGCATTTATTGCACGGTTCATCTATGAACCCGCTACATATGGACTTATAAACAAAAGACTGGAAACAGGAAGTGCAACACTGAATGACATAGGGGCGGCAATAAGCGACAATTTCGTAAAGTTTATCATGTACTTTGTCGGAACACTGGTAGTCAACCTGGTTATCGGCATCGCCGGAGTATTGATCATGTTGCTTATGGTTCTGTTGGTGTCTCTTCTGAAAGGTTTTGGCATTGCGCTGATGTTTATAGTGCTCATCGCTCTTGCCCTCTTTGTCGTGGCATTCGGAGCACTCACCAGCCTCTGGTTCCCTTCAATGGTCGTCGACGGTCTCGATGTATTCGCTGCTTTCAAGAAATCCATCGAAATCGTCAGATCATGTTTCTGGACAGTGCTCGGCATCTCGGTGCTGGTCGGCATAGTTGCAGGTATCGCATCATCAATACTCGGATTTTTCGGCCGGATACCTCTTCTTGGCGTGATAATCCTCAGTGCAATACCAACGATCCAGCATTTTGTCATGGCAGTGTTCTCAATGATGATCTACCGCGAAAAAACAGGAAGAGCTGTTGCCTGAAGCACTTAAAAATCAAATCGTCAGATTTGCAGGGATACTCAAAGCAGTATCCCTTTCTTTATATTTCTTGAATAAATGCATACAGTATGGTAAAATACTCAAAAACTAAAGGGTAGGTAGCCATGACAAGCAATGTATATGATATTCTGAAGGAAAGGGGCTTCATAGCCCAGCTCACTCACGAAGAAGAGATAAGAGATCTTCTTTCAAAAAATAAGGTCACATTCTATATAGGGTTCGATCCGACGGCGGACAGCCTCCACGTTGGCCATTTCCTGCAGATGATGGTAATGGCGCACATGCAGAGAGCCGGACACAAGCCCATAGCTCTGATAGGCGGAGGCACGGCCATGATAGGCGATCCCTCCGGCAGGACGGACATGCGCAAAATGATGACCCGTGAAACGATAAATCACAATGCCAGCAAGTTCAAGCAGCAGCTGTCGAAATTCATAGATTTTTCCGACAGCAAAGCTATCATGGTCAACAATGCAGATTGGCTGCTGGATCTGAACTATATCAAATTCCTGAGAGAAATAGGCGTCCATTTCTCTGTCAACAGGATGCTGACTGCTGAATGCTTCAAATCCAGGCTGGAAAAAGGCCTGACATTCATCGAATTCAACTATATGCTCATGCAGGCCTACGATTTTCTTATCCTGAATAAGGAATATAACTGCAACCTGCAGCTGGGCGGAGACGACCAGTGGTCAAACATCCTGGCCGGTATCGACCTTATCCGGCGTGTCGACAGCAAACAGGCCTATGGCAT
>LSQX01340947.1_pt1 | contig 12258 bp, 11 predicted proteins | sample 654561 | NCBI WGS metagenome assembly LSQX01 (sample SAMN04489861, study PRJNA283612) | anaerobic digester metagenome | isolation source: 4 biogas reactors fed with cattle manure at either 37C or 55C with and... | place: Denmark: Kongens Lyngby | collected 2014 | reverse complement strand
TGCCGTTAAGGTCGACTTCGGGCAGTTCCGGCTCGTCCGATTCGGTGGTTTCTTCAGTCACTTCGGCGGTATCCTCAAGCGTTGCGGCGGTGACGCCCGGATCCTCCCCCCTCCGAGCCGCACCCCGCGATTATCGCAGCAAGGAGAACGACCGCCAAAAATACGGAAATAAACCGACTTGAATTGTTCATGTTATCCCCCCTTGATTTGTTGTCTTTTATCAATGGCTTATAATTTATTATACTATTTATTTCAGCAAATTGCAATATATATTTTACGGCAGATATGTCTTTTATTGACACAATTTAAAATAAAATTTATTGTGAAAATAAAAAAGGACACTCGAAAGCGCCCTTTTACCGTTCTTCTATGCGGTCAAGCATAAATTTATCGGTCATGTTTCGCTTACCGGCATATTCCGTCTCTTATAAACTATCCCGATAAAGCTCATCAATGCTTATTCGCCGCCCGGTTTCAAATGACTTTATCGCGGCGTCGACTGCCGCCTGGCTTTTGATGCCGTCGCTTATGACGGCGGTATAGCTGTCTTTGATTCCTCCGAGAAGCCGAATATACGCCGAGCTTTGGCTTCCGGATTTGAAATCATCGGGAACCGAAACTTCGCGGAAGGTGTTGTCGGCCTTGTCGCCGCCGACGCATTTTAAAAGCTTCTGCCGGCCGTTTTCATAGACAAACTTAAGAGAACCCTTTTCCCCGATAAGATAGAGTTCTATGGTATCTTTTTCGTTCGTCGCGCATCTTGAGAGGGTTACCGTGGCATTGATTCCGCTTTTGAGCCTGCATATCACGTTGCTCCAGTCGTCGGTGGTAACGTCGCCCCACTCGTCGGAATCGATTTTCTGCCTGCGTCTTACAATGGTTCCCATGTCGCAGAAGACGCTTTCGAATTCCTCTCCGAAAAATCTGACAAGGTCGAACAGATGTGAACCCAAATCGCAGAGCACGCCAGAACCGGCGCGTTCTTTTTGGAATCTCCATTCCAGCCGCCTTCCTTCCCAAAGGCCGCTGTCCTTGATGTTTTTAAAGTAGATATGATAAAGTTTTCCGATCTCCCCGCTGTCGACGAGATATTTCATGTATCTCGGCAGAGCCCTGTATCTCCAGGAAAAACAGACGAACACCGGAAGTCCGGTCTCTTGCGATTTCCGCTCGAGCTCAAGCGACTCTCGGAAATTTATTCCGATCGGTTTTTCGACGCTGACGGGAAAACCCGATTCAAGAGCCTCAATCGCAATCGGGACATGAGCGTCGTTTGGCGTTGCGATATCAACCGCATCGACAAGCCCGGAGCGCAGAAGATCCCGATGGCTTTTAAATCTTCTTTCCGGCGGAAGATTCAGCCGATTTCCGGTTCTTTCAAGCGCCGATTCGCTTATGTCGGCGACAGCGGTTATCTCGCAGTTTTCGTCCCACAGATATTCGGGGATGTGGGCGCCGTTCATTATCCCTCCGACGCCGATAAGACCTATGCGGTATTTTTTCATGGCTGCACCTTTGTGTATGTTTTAAGATATCTATAAGGTTATTATATCAGACCCGCGACAGATATGCAATATATGAATCGTCTTTTATAAAATAAAAATCCGGCATATCTGATGTGTTTTTTCAGATATGCCGGATGCTTGCGATATTTTTTACTCACCCGCGAAACTGTTCGCCTTCCTGCGCTCAAGAATCGCCTTTTCCGCAATCATATCCTTGACCTTCATCTGCCTTGTCAGATTTCCGCGCTCGTTTTCGTCGAGTTTCATAACGATGCTGCGGATAGTCTCTTCGTAGCGGGGAATCATGATGTATTCAAGGGCGTTGACGCGGCGGCGGGTGCGCTCGATCTCGTCGGCTAAAAGCTGAGTTGATTTTTCAAGCTCGGCGAGGCGGACAAGGTCGGGCAGCATGTCGGTAAGCCTTTTTATGGCGGCGTCAAGAGAGCCGCTCGTGAAGGCGAAGCCGTAGCTCAGTCCGGCCGTGTCTCCGTTTTCATCGCCTGCAGCGGCCGCATGGAAATCAAACACCGGAACGGCGACGTTGAGTATCTGCTTCGAATCGATTTTCAGCGTTCCCTCTCGGCCGGGCAGCATTAGCGCCGCCTGCATCGCCTTCGGGCTCATAACCGCCGAAGCCGCAGAAAAACCGTCGGAGACCGATTTCATCGTCTCGTCGATTTTTGCGCGGAGCTGGCGTACTTCGCGGATAAGCTCGAGGAACTGCCGCATCATCTCATCGCGCTTGTCTTTCAACAGGCTGTGCCCCCGGCGGGCGGTCGACAGCCGGCGCTTGAGATTGTTAAGCTCCATCCTCGTCGGATTGACCTGAATCACTGCCATTTGGGTTTACCTCGGTTATATTCTTGCTTATCTTGCGGCGAGCTCGCGGCGGGGGGTGCCGTCGTCGTTGTAGGGCCAGTATTTCTCGATAAGTTCGGGTTTAATGCGCTTAAGCTCGGATTTCGGGAAGATGGTCAGCAGCTCCCAGCCGATATCGAGGGTGCGGTCGATGCTGCGGTTTTCGTGGAAGCCCTGATTTACATATTTTTCTTCGAATCTGTCGGCGAATTCTGCGTAAAGCCGGTCGGTCGGAGTCAGCGCCGCTTCGCCCAGAACCACCATCAGCTCTTTCGCTTCCTTGCCGCGGGCATAGTTGGCGAAAAGCTGGTTCATGATATTCTTGTGGTCGTCGCGAGTCTTTCCTTCGCCTATTCCCTTGTCTTTTAGACGGGAGAGGGAGGGCAGAACGTCTATCGGCGGGGTTATGTTCTTGCGATGCAGCTCGCGGGAGAGGATAATCTGTCCCTCGGTGATGTAGCCGGTAAGGTCGGGAATCGGGTGGGTCTTGTCGTCTTCCGGCATCGTCAGAATCGGTATCAGCGTTATGCTGCCGTCGCTTTCCTTTGTTCTTCCGGCGCGCTCGTACATCGTCGCAAGGTCGGTGTATAGATATCCGGGATATCCGCGGCGGGAGGGGACTTCCTTGCGCGCGGCGGAAACTTCGCGGAGCGCCTCGGCGTAGTTGGTGATGTCCGTCAAGATGACAAGGACGTGCATCTGCTTTTCGAACGCCAGATATTCGGCGGCGGTAAGCGCCATACGCGGCGTCTCAATACGCTCTATCGCGGCGTCGGACGCTAAGTTTATAAATAAGACGGTGCGGTCGATGGCGCCGGTCTTTTTAAAGTCGGAGATGAAGAAATCGGCTTCTTCAAAGGTGATTCCGATGGCGGCGAAAACAACGGCGAACTTGGCGTTATCGGCGCCCGAATCGCTTATAACCTTCGCCTGGCGGGCGATCTGCGCCGCGAGGTTGGCGTGCGGCAGACCGGACGCCGAGAAGATAGGCAGCTTCTGTCCTCTGACGAGGGTGTTGAGTCCGTCTATCGCGGAAATTCCGGTCTGGATAAATTCGGACGGATATTTTCTCGCCGCCGGGTTTATCGGCGTGCCGGAGATATCCAGCGTCTTGTCCGGCAGTATTCTCGGACCGCCGTCTATCGGCTCTCCCATGCCGCTGAAAACGCGGCCGAGCATATCTTCGGAGACGCCGAGCTGAATTCCGTGGCCGGTGAAGCGCACCTTCGACTGCGCGATATTGATGCCGGCGGGAGAATCGAAAAGCTGAACCAGCACGTCGGCGCCGTTGACTTCAAGCACGCGGCAGCGGCGGATATCGCCGCCGGGCAGCTCGATCTCGCCGAGTTCGTCGTATTTGACGTTCTCGACCTGTTTTACCAGCATAAGGGGACCGGCGACTTCTTCTATTGTTTTGTATTCTCTTATCATTATAAAGCCCCCTTATCTTGCTTCGGCGGCAAGCGCTTCAAGCTCGGAATCAAGCTCGGCTGAAATCGCCGGATAATCGGTTTCGAAATTGCTTAAGGTTTTGGCGCGGCCGATCTTCTCGCGGACGGGCAGAGTTACGACTTTCTCAAGGTCGGCTCCCGCATCGACGGCGGCTTTTGCCTTGTCGTGGAAGGACAGAATCAATTTAATCAGCGAATACTGCTTTTTGAGGGAGCAGTAGCTGTCCTCCGGGTCGAAGCTGTCCTGCTGCAGGAAGTCCTCGCGGATCGATCTTGCCGTCTCCATTATAAGCCGGTCGTCGCTCGACAGCGCGTCGATTCCGACTAACTTGACTATCTCGTCAAGCTCCGCTTCAATCTGGAGGATGCGCAAGGTCTCCGCCATCCTGTCTATCCAGTCCTGACCCAGATTCGAGAGATACCACGGCTCAAGCCGGTCTTTGTAAAGCGAGTAGGAGCGCAGCCAGTTTATCGCCGGGAAGTGCCGCCTGTATGCCAGCGCCGAGTCAAGTCCCCAGAAGACTTTTACGATACGCAATGTCGCCTGAGTTACCGGTTCGGAAAGGTCGCCGCCCTGAGGGGAAACGGCTCCGATTGCCGAAAGCGATCCTGTCCTTCTGTCGGAGCCGCGGCAAATGACTGCTCCCGCCCGTTCGTAGAACTGCGCCAGACGGGATGTGAGGTAGGCGGGGAAGCCTTCCTCGCCCGGCATCTCTTCGAGGCGTCCCGACATTTCGCGCAGCGCCTCCGCCCAGCGGGAGGTTGAGTCGGCGATAATAGCGACGTCGTAGCCCATGTCGCGGTAAAATTCGGCTATCGTGATGCCGGTGTAGATAGACGCTTCGCGCGCCGCGACCGGCATATCGGATGTGTTTGCGATAAGCACGGTACGCTTCATCAGCGAATGGCCGGAGCGCGGGTCCTTAAGCGTCGGGAATTCGTTTAAAACGTCGGTCATCTCGTTGCCGCNNTGCCGCGCTCGCCGCAGCCGACGTAGATGACAATATCGACCGCCGACCACTTCGCCAGCTGATGCTGAACAACCGTTTTTCCCGAACCGAAAGGACCCGGGATGCAGGCGGTTCCGCCCTTGGCTATCGGGAAAAGTGCGTCGACGTTCCGTTGACCGGTTACCAGAAGCTCATTCGGAGGCAGCTTTTCAACATAAGGACGGGCGAAACGCACCGGCCACTTCTGCATAAGCGTAAGGTCGACTATATCGCCGCCGTCGGTCTTCACATGACCGATAACTTCGGTAACGGTGAATTCGCCGGCATTGATATCGACGATCTCGCCGGAAATGTTCGGCGGGAGCATTATATTGAGCGTGACAATCTCTGTTTCCCGGACTTCGCCGATGATGTCGCCGCCGACAAGCTTGTCGCCGGGCTTTGCCGCGGGAGTGAATTCCCACTTTTTTTCGCGGTCGAGGGTGGGAACGTCGATGCCGCGCGGGATGTTCGGTCCCGCCGATTCGTATATCTTTGCGAGCGGGCGCTGAATTCCGTCGAAAATGTTGGTGACCATTCCGGGGCCGAGCTCGACGGAAAGCGGGGCGCCGGTTGACACCACTTCGTCGCCGCGGCCGAGTCCGGCGGTCTCCTCATAGACCTGGATTGAGGCGCGGTCTCCGTGCATTTCGATGATTTCGCCGATAAGCCTCTGCCGGCCGACGCGGACGACGTCGAACATATTGGCGTCGCGCATTCCCTCGGCTACTACAAGAGGCCCGGAAACCTTGAGGATCTTGCCTGTGACCATAGTTTGGTTTTCCTTTCATGTCCGGACTCGGACCGGACAGGATTATATACTGACGGCAAAAAAATAAGCCGCCTTGTGAAAGTCTTTTGTTTGCCGCATAAAATTATGCGTTTCAGATGATATTTGATCCGACCGCCTTTTCGACGATCTTTTTCAGCCTGTCGGCAGACCATCCGTCGCCGCCCGATTCGGTCGGCAGCGGGATTACCGCCGGGAAGGGACTGCTGCTGAAGCTGTTAAGAGTATCTTCGATATTGCGGGCGTATTTTTCGGAGATGAATATAACGGCGCAGCTTTTGGCGCAGTCAAGAAGCGCCGCCCGAGCTTCCTCCGCCGAGGAACATTCGCGGACGTCAAAGCCCACCGCCATAAATCCGATAATCGAATCAAAATCGCCTATTACGGCGATGCCTCTCGGAGTTGGTGCATGACTTTTGTTTTCCTGCATAATGTCTCCTTACTGCCACCAGGCGCGCAGACGGCGCCGCAGCTCGCGGCTGTCGACTCCGCCGTTCTTGCCGGCGTAGATTATTCGGAGGTTCTTTGCCTCAAATTCTACAAAATTCAGATAAGCCGCCGGTATTTCGGGACCGTAAGCCAGGTATTTTGTCTTTGAAAAGAGGCTCAGATAATAATCGTCGGCCGCGCGCTCGAGGCAGTCAAAACTCAAGTCGTCGCCACAGGCGTCGCGGATGCCCCGAAATTCGGTCTTGCGGAGGCTTTCCCAGAGCTCTTCCTCGCTCGAGAACTCGGCAAATCGCCCGGTTTTGAGCGTTCCGCCGTCAATCAGGGCGTCGTTCAAAAGCCTGCTGCCGGCGTTCATGCGCAGTATACGCAGCGAAGTAAGTATGTTAGTAAGGTCGATTTTCCGCTTTACCGCTTCGGCAAACGCATCAACTCCGCCCGCCGCCGCAAGCTCCGACATATCGGCGTAAAGGGCGCGGTCAAGCGCGAGGTCTATCAGTTTCGGGTCGCGCAGACGGCTGTATTCGGCGCGGGAGGTTTCCGCCGCCTTCGCCATATGCTTAGGCAGAGCCGAATAATCCTCCGACTGAATCGCTTCATAAACGACGAGCGGTGAGACGGTTGCGAAATCATACATCCCGGCGAGTGTGTTTTCAAGCGTCCGGTTCCGGATGAAGCATTTGAGCGCATATTTTATGTTGTGGCAGTCGTAAGGATAGCGAAATATGTCAAAGAGCTTTTCGTTTCCGGAAGTGCCTGACATCTCGGCGATATCTTTGTAAGTCTGTCCCAGAATCGCGTCAAGAGCCTCGTCGGGCGGCAGTTCCGCCGCAACTCCGAAGCCCTGCGCGTATTCGGATATGCCGCGGCGTACTTCCTCGGCGCTTCTTGCATCGCAGAGTCGATAGCTGCCTTCCTGCCCGGAAAGGCGGGTTTCAAGCTTTCTTGCGCGGGCGGAGGCGTAGAGAAAGTCTTCCGCCCGTACTTTTTTAGCCGGTTTCATCACATATCACCGAAAAGCAGCGATACAGCGCCGGCTTCAGCCGTCGGGCGAAGCTGCTCAATCAGCTTTTCCGCGGAACAGTTTGTAAGCACCTGACCGCACCGAATGACAAAGCCGCGGTCGATATCGCGGGCTTCGCCGCCGTTAATCAATGTTTTGCCGCAGTCCGAAGCGGCCTTGCGCCCGGCTTCAAGAAGCATATCGGAAAGCGCCGCATCGGCGGGGGCGAATCTGACTTCGTATTCGTCTGTGACAATAAAATCCGGATCCGCCGCTGCCGCCGCATTTTCGCGGTCGACATTCGATTTTATCGCGGCGGTGAGCAGTCTTCCTAAAAAATCGGGATATCCGGGAGCCGAAGGCAGCTTTTCGAGCGCCAGGGCAAATGCCGCATCGAGCAGCCGGTTCTTCTCCTCAAGTATCATGTTTCGCCGGACATTGGAGCCGGAGGAGTCGACTCTTTCGAGCATCGCTTCGCCTTCCGCCTGCGCTTCGGTCTCGCTGCGGCTGCGCAGAGCCTTCGCCTGCGCTTTATAGCTTTCGGCGAGACTTTCGGCATCAGCCTTGGCAGCAGTAATTACGGCTTCGGCTTCGGCGCGCGCGTCTTGTAAGATTCGTCCGGTTATCTTTTCAATGCCTTCCATCGATAAATCAGACCTTGAGGAAGCTTATCATCAGAAGTGAGACGAGCAGCGCAAAGATAGCGTATGTTTCGACAAGAGCGGCGGAGGTGATCGCCTTACCGACTTCGTTTTTCTGCTTTGCAATGAGAGATACGCCGGTGCAGGAGACTTTAGCCTGATGGATGGCGGAGAAATAGCCGACAAGGGCAATAGGCAGCGCCGCGATAAATAGATACCCGCCCTGAGCGAGGGTAAGGTCGAGAGGGGTGCCGAGGGTGCCGGCTTTCGCCATGATAAGGAAAGCGGTTATAAGGCCGTAGATTCCCTGTGTTCCCGGGAGAGCCTGGAGGATGAGGGTTTTTCCGAACTGAGTCGGGTCTTCCGCGAGCAGCCCGGAGGCGGCCTGTCCGACCATTCCGACTCCCTTTGCCGAGCCCCAGCCGGCGAAAGCAGCCGCAATGAAAGCGCCGAACATGGCGAGGTTGTAGCCGGTGAATATAGTTGCGAAAAACTGGCTGAAGGTGGTGATTTCCATGAGAGAATTCCTCCGTTAGGATGTTTTATTTTTATTATTTTATAACTTTATTCGGTAATCTCGGTATATTTGGTCACCGGTGCGGCGGGGGCGAAAGGAGTTCCGCCGTCCTGGTAGAATTTGCCGAAGAATTCGATGTATTGCAGACGCGAGTCGTGAACGAAGGTGCCAAGCAGGTTGATTACAAGATTTACGATATGCCCCAGCGGGATTATCAGCAAAAACATCAGCCAGCCGACAACGGTATTCCCGCCCATCGTTCCGAAAAGGTTGACAACCTGCGCAATTACGGCTGAGGCAAGCCCCAGCGCCATTATCCTCGAATAGGAAAGCAGGTCGGAGATGTAAGATACCGTATCGTAAAGGCTCATTATGCCTTTGAGTATCTTCATTACCGGGTTCTTTTCCCCTCTCCCCTGCGTCAGAATCAGCAGAACAACTCCGGCGATCGATACCGCCTTTCCGGGCGTCGATGAAATCCCGAGTGCAGAAGCGCCGCCCAGAAGCCCGAGGCCGACAAAGAAGATATACCAAGGCACGACGTCCAGAATTCCTTCAAGCAGCCGGCCTTCCTTTGCCGACATATATATCTTTATCCCCATTCCGGTGAAGAGATGTAGCACGCCTATCGCCATCGCGGCGATAAGGAAGAGTATCGGTTCTTCTATCATGTCGAACCAGAGGTAAGTCGCCCCGATCTCAACGCCGAACATGTTTTTCATCAGCTGCTGCGGCAGGTCGCCGAAGTAGGAGCCGAAAAGCACCCCGCAGATTATCGACGACACCCCGCATATCGCAAAGAGCTTTACAAGGCTTTTCACTCCCGCCGAAAGGTTCAGCAGCTTCAGCATCAGAAGGCATCCGGCCGAAAGCACAAGCCCGTACAGCACGTCCCCGAGCATGAATCCGAAGATCACGAAGAAGAATATCGACATTATCAAAGTCGGGTCAAAGCTGCCGTATGCCGGGAGCGAATACAGCCCGACGACGCTTTCAAACGGCTTTACGGCCGGCTGGTTCAGCAGCTTTACCGGTACGTTGTCGCCTTCGTCGGGGTCGCTCAGCGTATACCAGACGGCAGGATCCGAGTCGAGCGCGGATTTGACCATGGGCACCGCAAGATAAGGCACCCAGGCGGTAACAATTGTGGTCTTTTCGGTTTTCAGCACCAGCTTTTCCGACGCGCATTCGGCCGCTCGGGTCATCGCCGCGTCATACGCAAGCTCCATCTCGCGGCAATGAGCGGCGAGAGCTTTGAATTTGTCGGATAATGACTCTTCCTCATCATCAAGTGCGTCAAGCGAGGCTTTCGCCCGGTCGGAGATAAATGAAGGCAGATTGCTTGCGCCGTCCCCTGCGCCGACTTCCGAAAGAAGGGAGGTGAATTCCAGCCGGGCAAATCCCCTTCGGGTCAGCTCGTCGGCGACGGCAAGGCCGCCGTCTTTCATCGTTATAAGCGAGACATAAACCCCGCCCGGTTCCCGGGATACCGGAATCAGCGCAAATTCGCTGTCAATCTCCGAAGCGATTTCGGCGGAAATTACATCGATATCCGCCGACGGCGGCAGCACTCCCAAATTAAGCTCGGTAAGCGCCGTGCCGCGGAGGTCGAGAGGGACATCGAAGTTTTCCCAGGGCTTCAGGCTTTCGATCTGCTGGCGCAGCCGGGTTCTTTCGGCTGTGATTTCCGCTTCCCTTGCCCGCAGCGCCGCGTAATCGGCGGAATAGCCGACGGCGCTTTTGTATTTTTCGCCCTCGACGCTGAGGTCGGCGCGGGTGGCTTTTATCGGGCGGCCGAAAAGGCCGGTTTTGTCTTCGCGGTAGTTTCTCAGCCCCATCAGCGCCGTGTTAAGGGCGGCGGCGTCGCGCTCGTAAATCAGCCGGCGGTTTTCCGCGTCGGCCGAAATGTCCGGGTTTTCATAATCGGCGTCCGTCCTTGTAATGTGAGCGCATCGAAGCCAGGTAAGTTTTTGAATTATATCGTCCGCTCCGCTGTCCGCCGAAACCAGCGAAAGCTTCATCATACGGCTTATTGACATGAGGCGAAAAGTTCCTTTATTATTTCGTCTGCGGCGGCGCTCATCCGGCTTTCGGCCTTTTCGGACAAGTCTTTTATCTCGTTTGAAGCGGCGGCGCGGAGAGATCTGAGCCGGGAATCGGATTCGGAGGCTGCTTCGGCGATAACGCGCTCCCGCTCCTGCATCGAGCGGGACTTGGTTTCTTCAAGCAGCTTCTTTCCGGCAGTTTCCGCATCGGAACGAAGCGCTCTTGCGCGAGCGGCCGCGTCGGCTTTTATCGCCGAAGCCTCGCTTTCGGCGTCTCTGATTTTTTTCAGTATTTCTGCGGTCATTTTTCATGCTCCGGGTTTTGTTTGTCTGGGTTTATATAGTTTCAAGTTATTATTATACTACATTTAAATGATATTGTCAATCGGATTTCACAAGCGTTTTTGCTTTATTCCATGAAAATTAAAGTTTTCGACTTTTGCTGCTGAATTCACATCGCGGTTAAAAGATTAGTAACAAACTGCCTTGATAAATTAATATTTTTTTGGTATAATATATTACCGCCGAAGAAGGCGACCGAATTTTTATATAATAAAAATCAAAATACAGGTGAAATCAATGGCAAAAATCAAAAAAGAAGGTTCGCGGCCGGACGAAAACTGCACGCATGACTGCTCAACCTGCGACGCCAGCTGCCCGTCCCGTTCCGCCGCCCCGCAAGACGGTGCGCAAAAATCAGCCGCCGAGCTGATGCAGGCTCCTTTAAACCATCTCTCCAGCGTCAAAAGCGTCATTGCGGTAGTGTCCGGCAAGGGGGGAGTCGGCAAGTCGCTTGTCACGTCGATGCTCGCAACGGCGACCCGACGCCGCGGCTACAATACCGCAATAATGGACGCCGACATAACCGGCCCGTCCATCCCGAAGATATTCGGACTTCCGTCCGGCAGCGTTCAGGGCAACGACGACGGAATGTTCCCGCCGACTACCAAGACCGGCATCGAAGTCATGAGCGTCAACCTCCTCCTCCCCGACGAAAAAACGCCGGTAATCTGGAGAGGACCCGTAATAGCCGGAACGGTAAAGCAGTTCTGGACCGATGTTATCTGGAACGACGTCGATTTTATGTTCATCGATATGCCACCGGGAACCGGCGACGTTCCGCTGACCGTTTTCCAGTCGATTGCGGTTGACGGAATCATTATCGTTACCAGCCCGCAGGAGCTCGTTTCGATGATAGTTTCAAAAGCGGTTAAAATGGCGGAGATAATGAAAGTCCCGGTTCTGGGAATCATCGAAAACTACAGCTATGCGATCTGCCCGCACTGCGACGAGAAGATCGAGATCTTCGGCGCTTCCCGCGTAAATGAAGTTGCGGCGGAATTCGGCCTTGAAGTCCTCGACCGCATTCCGATCGACCCGAACCTCGCCTCCCTCTGCGACAAGGGAATGATCGAGCTGATGAAGGATGCGCATGAGAAATACGTTAAACACGCAGCGGACGTTATAGAGGCTAAGGCGATCTCGGAAGAAGACTGACCGGCGCCGCCGCAGAAATCTTATACAGAAACTCAAAAAACCGCTCTTTTCCCGTCCCGCAGGACTAAGGAAACGGAGCGGTTTTTTAACATTTAAACCATCCCGAAAATCAGCCGCAAGGACGGGTTAAATCAAAGCTCTTCGAACGTTGCGATAAGCTTTTCAAGCTTTTTTTGGGCGGATTTTATGCTTGAAGCGGTATAAGACACATAATCTTTCTTCCCGGATACGATCATGCCGCGCGCGACATATCCCAGGGAGCTGAAATCATCCATATAGATATATGCGGTATCGGTCATCACCGAATCGTGTATCAGGTCGACAAGCTGTATCGAGATATCGTCTCTTGCGTATTTTGTCTTGAGGGCAATTTCGTAATACGCCGGCATGACCGTTCTGTGTCCCTCGAACGCCAAAAGCTCAAGCACGGCGGAGACCGCGTCCAGCTTCTGAATCGTGTTGGGAACGAACTGCAGCTCGACTATGTCGTGGACAAGCTCGTAATACCGGCTCTG
>LSQX01251539.1_pt1 | contig 12259 bp, 12 predicted proteins | sample 654561 | NCBI WGS metagenome assembly LSQX01 (sample SAMN04489861, study PRJNA283612) | anaerobic digester metagenome | isolation source: 4 biogas reactors fed with cattle manure at either 37C or 55C with and... | place: Denmark: Kongens Lyngby | collected 2014 | reverse complement strand
CTGTTCTCCAGCAGCAACCGGGCCTCCCTTAAACCGGCCTGGGTGAAGGTGCCGCCGCTGCCGGTAGTCCCGAGACCTTCAATGGTGCTGATCAAAGCACTCTTTTCGGAGTAATCCTTGAACGGATTGGTTGAGTGGTGCACAGTAACATTTGTAGCATATGTAACCACCGCAATCCGGGTAGAGGAATTCTCTTCAAGTAAATCATTGACAAATGCTTTGGCAGCAGCCTTGGCAGCGCTCATCCGTGTCTTTGTCATGCTCCCAGAAGTATCGATCACCAGAACGATATCCGAGGTGGTCTCCACCTCGAGATCCTTGCCCTCCAGGGTCAGGGTGACCAACCACTGGTTGGGCTTTCCCTCGACCGGCACTGCTTTCTTGTCCAATTTCAGTGAACCAGGTACACCCCACGGCTCGAAGTTGTCGTTTGCATCCGGTTCTATGGGCGTGCCCGAGAGTTGAGGCGCTGAAAATAGCCTCATGGGAACAGCCGGGTAAAATAGATCCGGGCCCGGGTCCTCAACCGGTTCCACCGGACCGTCCGGCTCTCCGCTTTCCTTCGTTTCAGACGCATCGGGTTCTTCCGACTGTGAATCCAACGGGGCCCCGGCTTCACTCTCTGCAGGCTCTTCCCCGGCAGCTCCTGCCAGGGCGGGATCTTGCAGCCCCGCTCCCAGAAGCATCAACAGAGCAATGCTCACTATGACCAAACTTAGAAGCTTTTTCTTCAAATTTCTTTCACCTCCATTGCCGTTAAATCATTGCTGCCTGTCCCAACCGCTACCTGGATTGGCTTGCCTTTCGCATCCCTCCCACAATCCGGCTTTGCCGTTTGCTTGCTGGTAGCAAAGGGATAATATCATCCGGGTTGGTATATCCCGGTTAAATGCCGGTGATAAACCGGTTACAGAATCGATCGCTGTCGAGTTGAACAGATGATTATCAGAGCACGGTGAGCAAAAACGGAGATCCTTCGGGCTGCGCCCTCAGGATGACAGGGAAGGGCTTTGGATTGACAGTGAAAAGCGACAGGTTGACAAAGGAAGGGAGCCAGAACGGCTGCAGGTTGACAGAGAAGGGCCCCGGGGGCCAGGACGGCTGCAGGTTGAACAGAGAAGGGGCCCCGGGGTAACAATGAAAGGCAACAGGTTGACAAAAAAGGGCGCCGGGACGGTTGCGGGTTGACAGAGAAGGGCCCCGGGGGCCAGAACGGCTGCAGGTTGACGGAGAAGGGCCCCGGGGTAACAGTGAAGGGCAACAGGTTGACAAAAAAGGGGGCCAGAACGGCTGCAGGTTGAACAGAGAAGGGCCCCAGGTGCCGGGACGGTTGCGGGTTGGACAGAGAAGGAGCCCCAAGATAACAGTGAAAGGTGACAGGTTGATAGCAGAGAGCTTCTGAAAAACTTCGGGACAGCAGTGAGGTTCCTCAAGCTTGAACAGGGAAAGTTTCGGGATGACAGTGAAAAGCCCCAATTTGGTTGCTACAGCAAAAACCTTAGGTAAAGAGATTCAGTGTTTGCACGTGTTTAACATACCACGTTTAATGAGAGCAAAGATCCTTCAGGCTGCACCCTCGGGATGACAAAAATGCCTACCAGAGAGTGGATAATTGAAGCCGCCAGCAGGTTGCCTTCATCGCAATGACCGGGATAAGTACCAGGATAACAATGAAGCCTCGAGTTGAAGAAATCGCCTCCGGTAGAGGGACGGTTCAGGGCGGCTCTATTTACCCGGACAAGCGGCTTCATGAGTTTCAGGTCAGGAAGGCCAATGGTTTGTCGGTCCTGGAGGGATAGAGCAGGAAAGGAAGGTTAAACGTTAAAGCAGGGGCTGGATCTTGTACCTCAGCACCAGATCATCGAAGCCGCTCTCTTCCTGGAACTGATCTTTGATCCGCTTCAGCACCCTGCCGCCCGTTTTCCGGGTGAGATCCGGGAGGAGCAGCAGAAACTGGGTTTCGTTCCACTGGGTATAGACATCGCCTTTGCGGATATTCCGCGGAATGATCCTTTTCAATACGGTGACAGCGGCTTCCTGCATGGCGGGGGAGAGAAGCCTGTAGTTGCGTCTGGTTATGGTGAGTAACCCCAGGAATATGGAGCGGCCCTTTCTCTCAAGACGGCGTTTTTCCAGGCTGTAGAGAAAACGGAAATAGTCGGGCTGACAGATAAAGGCCTCTTCCGTCCTGTTCCGGTCCACCATCATCTCCTGGACATTGCTCAGATCTAGCTCGACCATTTCACTTTTATGGGTGATCTGCTGGTAGATATCCTTCATCTTGACCGAGGGCTTGCCCCCTTGCTCAAGATAATCACGCATGGTGATATCCTCGTAGTGAGCCCGCGCCTCTCTTTTTTTCCCAGCGTCCATCAGCGCCTGCATATAGCCGATATGCAGCTCCTCTTCAAAGGGAACGAGCTGCAGGGCCTCCTCGTAGAGGTTGACCGCCTCCGAAAACAGTTGGACGCTGCCATAGAGAGTGCTCAGGTTGAAGATGCTTCTCAGATAGTAACGGCGGTAATTGCTTCTTGCAGAAAGAATCCAGGGGCTGTTTATCTCCGGCAGGTAATCGCCCCTGTAAAGGGTCAGGAGCGGCTTGTACGCGGCAATCGCTTCTTCAATATTGTTTGAAGGGACCGCTTTAGCCTTGTTAAACAGTTCCTTTAACAGATCCGTATCCAGGCGACACTGCCCGCCCAGATCCATCCGGTAACACCCCTGGGTAAAAACGATCTGAAAGTAATGTTTGTTATCCAGGCCGTCTTCAGCGAGCATCCTTTTCAGGCGGTGTACCTGGGCCTTGAAAGCGGCTTGAACATCCTCATATTCTTTATCCGGCCACAGGGTCTCCAGAACACTGTCTGCCTGCAAGCGGCTGCCCCTGTTGGTGAGCATGTATTTGAACAGCTCCCAGATGACCCGAGATCGTCTGGCCTTCTCTGAAACGACAATTTCCCCACGATTAACCGTGAACCGGCCAAGCGTTTCAATTTCCAGCAAGCCCTGATCGAGATTAGCCATGGTTCCCGCCTCTATTATCATATTCGTTCTGAAGATCCAGATATGCAGAACGGAACCCACTTAAACGGTGTAATCTTATCTTACCAATAAAAAAGGGGCAAGTAAAGCCAATTTCCCGGGGATCAAGATCTACCTCGGACCCACCGGCATGAGCAGCAGGGGCGCTTCCTTTAATGCCAGGATCCTTTCAAGGGCGGCATCATCAAACGCGCCCACGGCCACCGTGGCCAGCCCGAGCGCTTCCGCTTGCAGGTAGATATTCTCCGAAACACAGCCTGCTTCCATATGGACGTAGCGGTAACCTCTTTCACCATAGCGGTTGGTGGTCCTTTCGTAACAGGCGGCGATCGCAATCACAGCTGGCGCCTGCACCAGCATCTCCTGCCCCAGGGAGGCCCGGGCCAGCGCTGTTCGCAGATCGGCCTGTTGCAACATCTCCAGCCCATGAACGCGGTAATCGTAGTGGTAAAAGGCGGCCTCAAGCCCCTCCACGGCACCTGCGGCCAGGTACAGTTCCAGCGGATAGGTGGCCCCGGCAGAGGGTGCAGCCCGGGAAACCCCGGCAGCCCCCGCTGCTCCCGCCCCCCCTGCGGACCAGAGCAGCTGCCCTATCTGGGCCAGAGTAAGGGGCTGATCCTGAAAACTGCGCCGGGAGATCCGCCGGTAAATTGTCTGCTCCAGCGAAAGCGTTCCCCTCATCTTCGGCTCTGGTAGGTTGATCCTGTTCAATGCTCTTTCCCCCTGTGCCGATCTACTTTTTTCAGTTTAGCCACTCAACAGAGCTGGATCGGAAACAAATCTGCCGCTTTCCGACATTTCCTGCATCGCTCTGATTCTGCCTTGTTACCCAGCAGGCAGGGAATCTTACCGCCTGGCCGCAGCCAGGTGCTGCTGAAAGAAAGAGGCGGCCCGGTCGGCCGCGATCTGCTCATGGCCGTACCAGAAGTGATCGGCACCGTCGATCAGCTCGACCGCACCGGCGCCATCAGCTCCGACAATTTTCTCTTTCTGTTCGAGCACGGCAGAGACCGAAATGAGATTATCCGCCGAGCCGCAGAGCAGCAGCCAGGGCCAGGCGGCCCCGTCGAGGGCGGGGATCTGATGCGGTGAGACAGCGACAACGGCTTTGATCGTATCGCTTAGCAGACCCGCTTCAAGGGCAATGGCGCCACCGAAAGAGTAGCCCGCCAGGCCCATCCCGGCCGGATCGATCACGGTGAGGTCGGCCAAGAAAGCGGCGGCGGCCAGGGCATCATCGATCTCACCCTGAGCGCCGTCATACTCCCCCTCGCTTTGCCCGACCCCGCGAAAATTGAAGCATAGGCTGGCAATACCCCGGCCAATCAAGGCTGCGCTGAGCGCAAAGAGCACGTTGTTGTCCATGCTGCCGCCGTAGAGCGGGTGGGGATGGCAGAGCACCACCCCTGCCGCCTTTTCGGCCCGGGCCGGGATCGCCAGGCGGCCTTCCAGCTTCAGAGTGCCGCTGGAGAAAAATAGAGATCTCTGATTCATGATATCACTTCCCCGATCTTTGAGGCTTCAGCCAAACGTGAAACCGCTCACGGCGGTCTCTGCTCAGATCGCTCAGCCTTCGCCCTGAAAACCGATCGCTTTGACCTTGCCGTCTTCCACCACCACCGGAACCATCCCGGCACCATACTTCTCCCTGGCCTCCTTCAGGGCAGAGCGATCGCTGACATTGTGCAGCCGGTACGAACGGCCCTCCCGCTCCAGCTGCTCGATCTGCTTCCGGCAATAAGGGCAGCCGTCTTTTACATACAGCTCGATCATCTTTACACCCTCTTTTCATATTTACACTTTAACCTTTTCCCGATCAAACCTGCCGGTCAGCCCGAAAAAAAACCACCCCGTCAACCTGCTCTTCCGAGGCGCGGCCCTGGTAAACAAGAAGATCGAGATTGACCAGGATCTCGTTTACCGCCAGGATGATATCAAAACCCTTGAGCGGACCCTTGAAGTACGCCTGCGCCAGTTGATACGGGTTCCTGGGACCGCCCGATTTCAGAAAGCTGTGGATCTCTTCCAAACGCTGCCGGTAGAAGGCGAGGCGGGAATTGATCAGCGGCAGCGGCTCCCCGACAGGGGAGCCGTGTCCGGGAAAGATCAATTCGAGCTTCATTTCAGCCAGCTGCTGAAGGCTGTCAAACATCTGGGCCAGGCTGGGGTTGCGCTTGACCCCTTCCGGAGTCACCGTATATTCCGCCAGCGGATTCGTCGTGATCGCCGGAAGAACGATATCGCCCGACAGCAAAAGAGATCGTTCCGGCCAGTAGAGCGCGGTATGACCGGCGCTGTGTCCGGGCAGGTGGAGCACCTTCAAGGAGAAATGTTCAAATTCCAGGATCCCGCTGCTATCAAGGACCCCGGCCTCTGCTGCAGGCTCACTGTAGCGGGCCATCATCTGCCCGGCCTTGCCAAGTCCGGTCAAGATCTCGCCGGGGATACCGCTGTGGGCCAGGTAAAGGGCCCCTTCTGTCTCACCGGCGGGGACCAACTTCTTCAGATCTGCTTCGTGAATAAGGACCTCCGCACCGCTTCTGCGCTGCAGCTCCCCGGCTGCGCCGGAATGATCGAGGTGACCATGGGTCAGCAGGATCCGTTTGATCATCGGATACTCGATTCCATGATCCGCCAGGGCCCGCTCCAGACTTTCCAGGGAGCGGCTGCTTTTCATACCGGGATCGACCAGGGTTACCGGATCATCGTTGATCAGGTAGGCGTTGACCGAATCCGGCGAGGGGAACGGCAAAGGCAACACTATGGGGGTAATCGGTAGTTTTTTGTACACGGAGACCTCCCTGAATTCATTTCCTACCGAATTTATACCACAAATTTTTGGAAAATCCAACAGCTTTGTTCCGTTCAGCCTTGTTGACGCGGCCTTGCCGATAAACAGCCAGAGCCGGGGTGCAGCCCGCTCCGGCAGCCCGGAGAACGGACCGCCGGGGCGAAAATTGACTCTTCCCGGCCGTGATATCGGCCTTCAGGCGCGATCCGGATCGTAACGTTTCAAAAACAGGGAGTTGGTCACCACCGAGACCGAGCTCAGGGCCATCGCCGCACCGCCGACAACAGGCGTAAATACACCGAATATGGCCAGGGGAACGGTGATCATATTGTAGAAAAGTGCCCAGAAAAGGTTCTGCCTGATCTTGCGCAAGGTGCGGCGGGAAAGACGGATCGCTGCGGCGATCTTCCTCAGATCGCCCTGGATCAGGGTGATCGCCGCACTCTCCATGGCCACATCGGTCCCGGTGCCGATGGCCATCCCCACATCGGCCGTGGCCAGGGCCGGCGCATCGTTGATCCCATCTCCGACCATGGCCACAACCCGCCCGGCATCTTTGAGCTTCTGGATCTCCTCGGCTTTGTCCCCGGGCAGCACTCCGGCGACAATATGGTCAATGCCGACCTGGCCGGCGATGGCCCGGGCGGTCTTCTCCTGATCACCGGTGAGCATATAGAGATCCAGGCCCATCCGGAGCAGCTCGCCGATAGCCCGGGCAGCATTCTCCTTGACCGTATCGGCCAGTGCGACCATCCCGACCGGCTGAGCGCCTCTCAGCGCGATCATCACCGTCTTGCCCTCTTCCTCCCAGCGGCTCTTCTGCGCCAGCAGCGGCGTCAGGGTGATCCCGGCCGCCTTCGCCAGCTTCTCATTGCCGATGAGCCAGTTTTCGCCTTTCAGCTCAAAGCTGATCCCCTGACCGGGCAAAGCCTCGAACCGTTCGACCTGCTCCAGCGGAATACCCCTGTCTTCGGCCTCCTTGACCATGGCCCGGCCAAGAGGGTGCTCCGATCTGTTTTCTCCCGAGGCGATGGCCTGCAGCAGCTCTTCCTTGCCAAAGGTCTCCAGCGTGTAGATATCGGTCACTGCCGGGGTCCCCCGGGTGATCGTGCCGGTCTTGTCCAGGACGACAGCATCGATCTTCTCCACCCGCTCGAGGTATTCACCGCCCTTGATCAGGATGCCCTTCCCCGCCCCCACCCCGGTCCCCACCATGATCGCTGTGGGGGTGGCCAACCCGAGAGCGCAGGGGCAGGCCACCACCAGGACGGTAACCATATGCATCAGCGCGCTTTCAAAACCGGCCCCTTTGAACATCCATCCGGCAAAGGTAAGCAGGGCAATGGCAATGATCGTCGGGACGAAGACATTGGAAACCCGGTCTGCCAGGCGCTGGATCGGAGCCTTGGAACCCTGGGCTTCCTCCACCAGCCGGATGATCTGGGCCAGGACCGTATCCTGGCCGACCCGGGCCGCCTGAAAGGTAAAGCTGCCGTACCTGTTGATCGACGCCCCGACCACGGTATCCCCGGGCCTCTTCTCCACCGGCATGCTCTCCCCGGTGAGATGTGACTCATCGATGCTGGTATCCCCCTCTCGGATCACCCCGTCCACCGGAACCCTCTCGCCCGGGCGCACGATCACCAGATCTCCTACCGCGACCTGCTCCGCAGGGATCTCCACCTCAACACCTTCCCGGAGCACCCGGGCGCTCTTCACCTGCAGCTCCATCAATTTCTCGATAGCCTCGGAGGTTCTCCCCTTGGCCACCGTCTCCAGCAGCCGGCCCAGCAGGATAATGGTCATCAGCACGGCCGCGGATTCAAAATAGAGCAAGCCCCAGCCGGCCAGCAAAGAGACCAGGCTGTAAAAATAGGCTACCGATGTGCCCAGCGAGACCAGAACATCCATATTGGCGCTGCCTGCTTTCAGGGAACGGTAGGCTCCGCGGTAGAAAGGCCATCCGGCAAAGAATTGCACAGGCGTGGCCAAAGTTAGCTGTACCCAGGGAGCGAGCGTAAAGTGAAATCCGGTGTGCGAAGCGATCATCAGAACCGCCAGGGGCAGGGTGAAGATTACCGCGATGATGAAACGGGCCAGCTGCCAGTTCTTCTCCCTTTGCCTGATCCGGGCAGACTGGTCAAGGGAGAGCGCACCGGCCGGACGCACCTCATAACCCAGCTCCCTGATCGCCTGCTCGATCGCGGAAAATGAGATCATCCCGTTAATATATTCGACACTCGCCTTGCTGGTGGCCAGATTGACCGCAGCCTGCTGCACACCCGGCAGCGAATTCAACCTCTCTTCCATCCGCCCCGAGCAGGCGGCGCAGCTCATCCCGGAGATCAGCAGCTCCTGCCGCTCCGCCGGGACCCCGAAGCCCAGCGCGGTGATCCGCTCGATTATCTGGGCGGGCCCGACCTGCCCAGGGTCGTAGCTGACCGTTCCCTGCTCCATCATCAGATTGACATTTGCCGTTGCAACGCCCGGTAGAGAGCCCAGGGCTTTCTCCACCCGGGCGGAGCAGGCCGCACAGTTCATCCCGGTAATGGGAATGGTCAGCGCCGCCTGCTTTTCTTTCCGGTTTGCAGTTTCAGAGATCATTTGCCGTCACCTCCGGTCAATAACTAGCGAACTATCCTGAACATTGTTTTCAAGAGCTCATCGATCACCCGATCATCACCCTCGAAAAGCTGCTCCTTGACACAGGATTTCATATGTTTTTCCAGCAGCAGCCTGGTCACGCCGTTCAGCGCAGCCTGGACCGAGGAGATCTGGTTCAAGACATCATCACAGTAGACATTCTCTTCGATCATTCTTCTGATTCCCCGGACCTGACCTTCAATCCGGTTAAGCCGCACCACCAGCTGCCTGGCGGCCCGCTCATCTTGCCAGCTTCTTTTCCGGGGACCGCTTTCACCCTCGGGTGAACCCTTTCCCATCTTGCCCATCCAACATCCCTCCACCCACTGCCTATAGTATACTCCCCTACCCTATTATACAACATTCCAGTCCCCCCGATCTTCGTCTTTTAACAACCGCTGCTCTGTCCAATATTCTTGCCTGGGACCATCTGAACAGACCCCGGACCGGGTTCACCCTCCCTTCATGGACGTGAACCGCCTGCCGGAACGAAGCCCCCGGGAAGTTCGGAAATCGAGGGATATGCTCTTTCCCCGGACGAAGGGAAATGAAACAGCTTCTGCGTGTTTTTGCCCGGTACGGCTTCTTTCCGGAAACGTTAAAGATTACTGGCCGCATCCCGGGCCTTGATCACAGCCGTTTCACTTTTCGACAGCTTCTAAAGTAGGAGCGCTGCGGCTATATCTGTGCTACAATCAGTTCGACGGTTTCCTCTTTTTTCTAGGCCATATTCTTGCGGAAGGAGCGCTGGACGGCAACCCTGCACGGTCCGGTGCACAGGTGATAACAATGCTCCCCGGGTTGATCACCAAAATGGTCAGGCGGCGTCTGGTCGGCCCTGAACAGGATTTTTCTTTCCGGACCGCCCGGTATATCGATCCGGGTCCGGTGAATAAAACCGGCCTTTATATCCATATTCCCTTCTGCAAGAACCTCTGCCCCTACTGTCCCTACAACAAGATCCGCTACGAGCAAAGGCTGGCCGAACCATACCTGCAGGCCTTGCTGGAAGAAGTGGAGCAGTACCACAGACTTATCGGCCAGGCGGAGATCACTTCGATCTATATCGGAGGCGGTACCCCCACCAATCTGACAGACGAACTGGGCGTTGTCTTGACCCGGATCAGGGAAAGGTTCCGCATTACCGGTGATATCTGCGTTGAGACCAACCCGGAAGATATCGACGGGGAAAAAGTTGAGCAATTGATTCATTACGGGGTCAACCTGATCAGCCTGGGCGGGCAGAGTTTCAGCAACCGCTGCCTGGAGCTGCTCGGCCGGAACTACAGCGCCGCGGCGCTGGAGCGCTCGCTCGAACTGGTCACCGACGCCGGTTTCAGATCGGTCAACCTTGACCTGATGTTTGCCCTGCCAGGGCAGACCGCGGCGGAGCTGGAGCAGGATCTGTTCAAGGCACTTCACAGCGGGGTAAACCAGGTCACCACCTATCCGCTGTTCTCTTTTCCCTACTCCGCGGTCGGCCGCTACCGCAAGCTCAAAAAGGTCAAGATGCCGAGGCTGACGGTAAGAAGAAAGATGTACCGCACCATCCACAACTTCTTCCTGGAACACGGTTTCCGGCGAGTTTCGGTCTGGGGTTTCTTGCAGGGCGAAACACCACGCTATTCCTCGGTAACCAGGGAACGCTACATCGGTCTGGGAGCAGGAGCCGGCTCACATATCCCGGGACTTTTCTATCTGAACACCTTTTCAGTGGATGAATATATCAGAAGGTGCCGATCCGGGGAGCTACCGGTAGCCCTGAGCATGGATTTTAGCGGAATGATGGGGCTGTACTACTGGCTTTACTGGCGCTTCTACGACACGTACATCCCGAAGCAGGAACTGTTCGCCCTTTTTGGCAAAAACAACCGGGAACTTGAATGGCTGCTGCGGTTTCTGCTTGCCTTCAGGATGGCCGAAGATGAAGGAGAACAGATTGTCTTGAACGAACGGGGGGCCTTCTGGATACACCTGCTGCAGAATTACTTTATCCTGCCCTATATCAACCGGGTCTGGTCCGCGTCGCGGGAGACACCCTACCCGGAGCTGATCAGATTCTAACGCCCGGTTTTCTTTGGAAGCGTTCAGCGGCCGTTAAACCGCGCAATGGGGTGGAGCGTGCAAAATTGCGGCGGCAGCTCCGGCCCGGCCGCCGGCAGCTTGTTGACAGGCGTAACAAAGTATCGCTATACTTGTTCCGGGGAAAAACCAGGTATTCACCGTAAATCATGCGCGAGCTGTAATGGGAAATCGTTATTTTTTTCAAAGCCGACTTTCCTTCTGATGGAGGGCACCCATGGATCTTGCCTTTATCATCCGTATAACCGCGATCGGTTTGCTGGCCGGGACCGTAGGCACCGGCAGCGGGGGGCTGGTGATCCTATTCACCAAAAAACTGAAACCCCGTTTTCTCAGCCTGATCCTCGCCTTTGCCGCCGGCATGATGCTCGATGTTACCTTCCTGGAGATGATCCCGGAAGCGATTGAAAAAGGCGGTTTTCTCTACGGGATAACCGGTCTAGCCGGCGGCATCGCCCTCTTTTTGCTTCTGGACACCTTGCTGCCGCATTTACATCACTATGCCGATGAAAGCCAGCAGGGACACTTCCGGAAGATGGGTATTTTGCTCGCCATCGGGATCGCCTTGCACAATGTTCCCGAGGGACTGGCTATCGGAACCGGCTATGTTTCCAGCGAATCGTTGGGCCTGGGGCTGGCACTGATCATCGGGATCCACAATTTCCCGGAAGGTCTGGCCATGGCGGTGGCCCTGGACAGCGGCGGCAGCAGCAAGGGAAATACCCTCGCAGTAACGGTGCTGGCCGGCTTGCCCATGGGCCTGGGCGCTTTTTTGGGAGCGCTGCTCGGCGGCATCTCGCCCATTGCGCTAAGCCTCTCCCTTGGCTTTGCCGGCGGGGCAATGCTCTTTATCACCTGCGACGAGCTGATGCCCGATGCCAACAGGCTATCCCGGGGCTATTCGGCCACAATCGGGCTGCTTCTGGGTGTGGTCACCGGCATCCTGCTCATCGGATTGTAAACCAAAGCGCAGCCTGCTTTTGACCGCATGGGCGGCTTATTCCTCAAGTTTGAACAGCTCTTCGACAGGGGTTTCCAGTAATCGCGCCAGTTTCATCGCCAGAACCAGGGTCGGATTGTATCTATCATTTTCAATGGCGTTGATCGTCTGACGGGTCACGCCAACCTTCAAGGCAAGATCTTCCTGCCGCAAACCCAACCCTCTACGCAGCTCCCTGATCTTATTCTTCAACTTTACCACCGCTCATTTTCCTGGTCAGCACATGGTGGGCACCCCAGAAAACCAGATATTGAAGGATAAAGATCAGAAAAGCCCAGCCCAGTTCACCGGTAGTGACTTTTTCGTACACGGACAGGGCAAAAAGAGCGCATCCCGAAAAAAGGGATGACCATCGTAAGGACTTCAAGGAGATCTCCATCTCCATCTCATCCATCCGCCGGAAACCAAGCCTGTTGAAAAACTTTATCATCACGGCCCCTCCTTTGAGCAGCAATTGTCAAGTTGTTTTGACATCTTCCATTATAGCAGGACCCGTGGTAATGTCAAGACCTTTTTACATTATGGGCTAGGGTTCACCCTTTTCGCTGACCAGAAGATCCCTGATCGAGGCGTTGTTTTTCAGATAGATATATTCCCAGGCGCCCCGGAAACGCCCGTCAAAGCTGAAGGTGCGCTCCTCGACAACACTCATCGAACCGTCAGGATAAAGCACCGCCTCGATCAGCACCCGGGGGAAATAG
>LSQX01185382.1_pt3 | contig 12259 bp, 10 predicted proteins | sample 654561 | NCBI WGS metagenome assembly LSQX01 (sample SAMN04489861, study PRJNA283612) | anaerobic digester metagenome | isolation source: 4 biogas reactors fed with cattle manure at either 37C or 55C with and... | place: Denmark: Kongens Lyngby | collected 2014 | reverse complement strand
GAGTTATCGCAGCAGACCTACATGCCGGTCAGATACAAGGTTTTTTCGATATTCCTGTTGATCATTTGACTGGTGCTTCTCTTCTTGCTTCATATTTCCGTAAAGAGTTGAAGAAAGAAGTACTTGACGGTGTTGTTACTGTTGTATCTCCTGACATCGGAGGAGTTGTAAGAGCAAGAAAATTTGCTGGACAAATTGGAAGCATTGAACTTGCCATTGTAGACAAGCGTCGTTCTCATGAAATTGCAAATACATGTGAAGTAATGGAAATCATAGGCAATGTAGAAGGTAAAGTTGTAATCTTAGTAGACGATATAATAGATACAGCAGGCACAATTGTTAAAGCAGCAGAAGCGTTGAAAGAAAGAGGAGCAACTGACATTTATGCGTGTGCTACACACGGCGTTCTCTCTGGCCCTGCAATAGAACGAATTAAATCTAGCTGTATTAAACAGATGATACTTACAGATACAATTCCTCTTCCTGATGAAAAGAAAATAGATAAGATCAAGGTTCTATCCATAGCTCCGCTTTTCGCAGAAGCTCTTAGGAGGATTCATTCAGAGCATTCTGTCAGTATTTTATTCCGCTAGTTTATAATGTGGCATAAAATTGTTAATTTATCACGTGTTATAAAGAAAAAGAATATGTATATAAACTTTGAGGAGGAAATTTTATAATGGCAACAAAAAAAGAAAATTTGAAGATTGAGTTTACAAAAAGGGACGCCAAAGGTACAGGTTCATGCAGGAAAATAAGAAATAAAAACATGTGCCCTTCGATTCTTTATGGTCCTGAATATAAGCTCGGGCTCGCAGGCACTGTTTCTACTAAGAGTATCCAGGCTACTGCTAACAGTAAGAACAAAGAGACTACTCTTATTGAGTTAGTATTAGAAGATGGGAATACAGTCTCAACTCTAATAAGAGATGTTCAGCGCCATCCAATTACTCAACAGATTCGACATATCGACTTCTATCAGGTTCTCAAAGGACATAAAATCAAAGTTGATATTCCTATTAACATAGTTAACAGGGAGCTTTGTGCAGGAATAAAAGAAGGCGGCATGATTTTTTATGGTACAAGACTTATCACAGTTGAAATTCAGCCTAGTGACATCCCTGAACAAATTGACTTTGACATCAAGGATCTAGAGCTAGGTTCAGAAATATATGTAAGAGACATTCCCGTTCCAGAGGGAAGTGAAGTGCTTACAGATGGCGACACAATGGTAATTCACATTGCACAGCCTAAGGTTGTTGAAGAAGAAGTTGAAGAAGTCATCGAAGAAGAAGGAACTACCCCTGAAGTCGAAGTAGTTGCAAAGGGTAAGGAAGCTAAAGACGAAAAGCACGCTGAATAGTTTGGTGTTTTAACTTTATAATATGAAACTAATCGTAGGTCTTGGAAATCCTGGCACAGAATACGCATGGACACGACATAACATAGGATGGCTTATTCTTGATTCATTTGTAAATCGTTTTTCGCTTGCCGAACCACAGATGAAATATAAAGGTGCATTTTGGGGGCCACTAATCCTTGAAGGTGAAAGAGTCTCTTTCTTAAAACCATATACCTATATGAATTTAAGTGGGAGCTCTGTTTTACAAGCTGTGCGCTACCAAAATCTAGAACCAAAAGACATTTTAGTCATTTATGATGATGCAGCTCTTCCTTGGGGAAAAGTCAGACTTAAAGGCAAAGGATCTGCTGGCGGACAAAAAGGTATGACCTCAATACTAGGTGCTCTTCAAACCCATGAAGTTCCACGTTTGCGAATTGGAGTAGGAGTTCCAAGCGTAAACATTGATTTAGCTGACTGGGTATTATCAAAAATCCCTCAACAGCAGCGAAAGCAATGGGATAACCTTACAGATATTGCATATGATGCAATTAAATTATGGCTTACTAATGATTTAGATAAAGCAATGAGTGAAATAAATGGTCTTAAATTCGATAAAAAAGAAAAGGCGTGACTGTGTCACGCCTTTTCAATTTAATAAATAGCTTTCATGGTGAATAGACAATGAAAAATAACACAAAACAAGAAAACATCAGCAGCCTTTTTTCTTTGAATGAAAATTTATGGTACAGAAATAAGTCGGTTCATCTAATATCAAGAGGGGCAATGCGCCCATGGGTGTGCAGGAAATGTGATGTCCAGTTACTTGTCCTGTTGCCGGATCAACGTCAGGTGAGAGATTTTTTTGCAGATTCAGAAAATCTTAAATTGCAAGAGTCATTTCTGGTACTTCCAGAGGTTCCTTTTATAGAAGATAAAGCGAAAATACAAGCAATAAGAGTTTCTAGAGGCGGTATTTTGGATCGGTTTAGACAAAACAAAGGGGTTCTACTTGCTACGCCAGCTTCATTACTTGCCCCTTTTTCATTTGCCGACGCTTGGCTTCAATTTTCATTAAAAGATGAAATTGGTAGAGACAATCTAATCAATTGGCTTTCTGACAACAAATATGAACGTAATGATCTAGTTTGGTCTCCTGGACAGTTTGTTGTAAGAGGCAGTATTGTTGATGTTTTTAGTCCTTCAGATGATTATCCAGTCAGAATTGAGTTTTTTGACAATGAAATAGTCAGTATTAGATTTTTCTTACCAGAAACACAAAAAAGCTTAAAAACATTGCAAGAGCATTCGATACAGAGCCTTATCCCTACCACAAACATATTAAATCTAGAAAAACACTTTCTCCCTGAAATGCATGTGGTATTTTTTGACCCTAAAGGTCTTGAAAACACAGCAGCAAATGCTCAGTGGTTATGGAACAATCTTGACAATGCTTTGCAAAGTGCTATTCCATGGTTGGAATGGGATGATTTATACAAAATTCTTTCGAAGTATAAACGTATTAGAGTTGTTCAAGATGTTTACACTTCATCTTATAGGATGTCAATAAAAAGACTCCCTATGTTTAGAGGAAAATTAAAAGATCTAGAAGTATTTACCTCATCACTTTCAAAAGAAAAATATAGTATATCAGTGTATTCAGAGTCGGATGTTAATCTTGAGTGGGCCGCGAACGCTGGATATAATTTTTTTAAGGGAGATCTTTCAGAAGGCTTTATAGACCCTGTTGAAAAAATCGCTTTAATATCAGATTATGAACTCTCTGGTATTACTGTTTCAGCAAGAGGTAATAGTAATAGAGCTCCTAGTGACTGGGGAGCAGGGCTAATTCCGGGACAATGGGTTACTCACGACGATTATGGTGTCGCTAGATATCTCGGTCCAAAGATAGTAGCAACAGAGCTTGGAGATCAAGAATATTTAGTTCTAGAGTTTGCTGAGCAACGCAGACTTTTGATTCCAGTTTTATATTTTTATAAAATCTCTCCATGGACTGCACTTCCTGGTCAAGAGCCTGTTGCTAATAGTCTAAAAAGTACACGTTGGAAAAAAACATCAGAAAAAGCACGTGAATTGGCAGAAAAAGCAGCGAAAGATCTAATTAAAATATACGCGACTCGTGAACTTACAAAAGGTTATGCATTTTCTGCCAACTTAGAACTTATGAGAGAAATTGAGAAAAGTTTTATTTATACTGAAACTAATGACCAAATTAAAGCGATTAATGACGTAGAAGCAGATATGTCAGCAGCTGTTCCTATGGATCGTTTAATTGTCGGAGACGTAGGGTTTGGAAAAACTGAAGTTGCAATAAGAGCTGTTTCACGAGCAGTATTTTCAGGTAAACAAGTTGTAATAATGGTCCCAACCACATTGCTTGCACAACAGCACTTTGAAACCTTTTCTACAAGATTTGCTAATTTACCGGTTTGTGTAGAAGTAATCTCTCGTTTTGTCTCCGTGGCTGAACAAAAACGAATTGTCAATAATTTAGAAAATGGCAGAGTAGACATTATCATTGGAACTCATAGATTGTTAAGTCCTGACGTTATTTTTAAAGATCTTGGACTAGTGATAATAGACGAAGAACATCGATTCGGAGTATTACATAAAGAATCTTTAAAAAAATTGGCCCCTAACGTAGATGTTCTTATGTTATCAGCAACACCTATTCCTCGTTCACTTTCTTTATCTATAAGTGGGTTAAGAGACATATCTGTATTACAAACGCCGCCACAAAGACGATTGCCTGTTATTACTATTGTTAGACCCTGGTCTGAAGAACTTTTAATAAGCGCTGTTTTTCGCGAAAAAAATAGAGGTGGGCAAGTTTTCTTTGTCCACAACAGGATCAATGATATACAGGAAAGAGCTACAATGTTGAGAAGGCTTTTCCCGAAATTAAAAATAGCTATAGCACACAGCAGAACTCCTGAGATTACTCTGGAAAAAACAATGCTTGATTTTTCAGCAGGAGAAATCGATATTTTAGTATGTACAACAATTGTTGAAAGTGGCTTAGATATACCAAAAGCTAATACTTTAATCATTGATGATACGCATGAACTGGGGCTAGCTCAAATATATCAACTGCGCGGTCGTGTTGGCAGAAGAGAAGAACAGGCATATGCATTTTTATTCTATCCTGAAGACGCTTGTCTCTCTGTTGATGCAAGAGAGAGATTAGAAGCCATTGCTGAATTAGATGAACTTGGCGCTGGTTATCAGCTTGCACAACGCGACTTGCAAATCAGAGGAGCTGGAGATTTAATAGGTGTAGCACAACATGGCAATTCAATAAAAGTTGGCTACCAAAAATACTGTGATCTTCTTGCTGCAGAAATTGCAAAAATTAAAGGGAGTGAACTAGTTCCTGTAGAAGTTCAAATATTGTTTCCTGCTATTATCCCCTCAGATTATTTACCACAGGAAAATCAGAGAGTTACTCTTTATAGGAGACTTCTTAAAGTCATGTCTCCTAATGAAGTAATAGATCTACAAAATGAGACAGAGGACAGATTTGGCCAAATACCAGAAAGTCTAAAATTTCTCTTTAATCTTGCGTATGTACGTTGTTCTGCGAATGATTTCGGAATCACAAAAATCATGTGTGCTCCTGATGAAACTGTTATCACAGGTGATTGTGAAGGTAGTTGGAGAACACTTAATCTCACAAAAAAATGGCATCGTCGGCTTGACGGTCTTTTAACAGTCGGGGGTTTTGCTGGAATATTATCCCTTTCTGAAATAATTAAAGAACAATATAAAGTAAGTCTGTTAAAATAATAAAATATCGAAAAGGAGGTGCTTGCGTTGTCTGATTGCACAGCAGTATCTAAAAAATTTAATAATCTTGTCGAAATAATGAAACGTCTTAGAGCTCCAGGTGGTTGTCCCTGGGATAGAGAACAGACATACTTGACTCTCAGACGTTATATAATTGAAGAGGCCTACGAACTTATAGAAGCAATAGAGAAGGAAGACTTTAATAATATGTGTGAAGAATGCGGAGATCTTTTGTTGCAAGTTGTTTTCGTCTCATGTATAGCTGCTGAGCATGATAATTTCGATATTTCTAATGTAATAGACTATATTTCAGAAAAATTGGTCAGACGACATCCACATGTGTTCGGAGATATTAATCTAAAAAACACAGAAGAAGTATTGCGTAATTGGGAACAGATAAAAACTGGAGAACGCGAAAAAAGGCACGAAGATTCATCTTTATTAGCTGGAATCCCTAGATTGTTGCCATCATTACTAAAAGCGTACAGAATGCAAGAAAGAGCAGCTAAAGTTGGCTTTGATTGGGCAAAAGATGCGCTTTCATCCGTCATAGCAAAAGTTGATGAAGAAATAACAGAACTGAAGGATGCAATCAACAACAATAATATTGATAATGTTGAAGAAGAAATTGGTGATGTATTTTTTACGGTTGTTAATTTAAGCAGACATTTTAATATTGATCCAGAAGCATCACTTCACAAGGCTTGTGAAAAATTTGCCTCGCGTTTTAGATGTGTTGAAGGTCAGGTATCAAAATCAGGTAAAGATTGGAATGCTTTCACTTTAAACGAACTTGATGAGTTTTGGAATCTTGCGAAAATAATTGTATCCACCAAAAATGATGAAAATTAGCTATAATACAAGTATAAAGCATAAATTAATTGGAGGTATTTATCATGAGTATAGAAGAAAAAATCATACAAACACTTGAAACAAAAGTTACTCCAATACTGAAATCTCACGGAGGAAATGTGAAATTTGTAAGTTTTGATGAAGAAAGTGGAGCTCTGACTGTTGAGTTAATAGGCTCTTGCGGGACATGTCCTTATGCTAATGAGACACTTAGAATGTTAGTTGAGACTTCTATCAAACATGAAATACCTGAAATAACCTCAGTAGTTAGAGCTTAGTTTTTATTAAAGGCTAGAATAAACGACAAAGAAAGAAAAATAAATGGTAATATAACAACTTCTTTAGTAAACGAGTCAGTTACACGTTTATTTGCAAATGAAGATATTTTTAACACGCCTTGGGTTTAGTTCAAAATCAGTTGTTCCAGGAGCTATTATTCAGATAGATTTACACGGCAGCAAAGAATCAGGTTTAAAACGTTCAAGAAATACTTAATAATATACAGAGTAAAGCTTTTGTAAACTTAACAAGTCATGACGTTGTTCGTCATGAAACCGTCAAACGTATAGTGAGGGCTTATGAAGAATATGATATCAGGAAAAAAGAAAAGCACATCGTTTGATATTTTTATTAAACACATAATAGACAAGTGCTCATTTAAGCCTGAGAACAGACAGTATGTTTTTTTTAGGTTGATATTGTTGTTTTCTGCATTAATACTTATCTCACTCAATTGGTACATATCAGACAGAAAAGACAATTATAATATCGGCTATCCTTCTAAGAGAACTTATTTTGCGTTAACAACTTCTCGCTATGAAGATAAAGCTGCCACATTAGATCTTAGGCAGCGTGCCGCCAATCGTATTGTAGATGTAATGGTACGAGATGAAGAAGTAGCTACAGAAGTTACAAAAAGACTCAGCTCATTGCAAGAAGGTGATTTTGCGGCGGTATTAACCCCAGCACTGACTGGTTTATTGTCAAAGCTATCTCTTGAATCAAAAGAAAAGATTATTTTGACAGCATTAACTATCGGTAAAAAAATTCCAGATAAAGCACAGACAAGAGAACATCAAACAAAGTTAATTTGGCGATATCTTAAGCAAACAAAACTTAAACAAGCAGAGCAAAACGTTGCTTTTCAGGTTCTTAATCTTGTATTAAACCCATCACTTCAGTCAGATTCTGAAATGACTGCTAGATTAAGGGATGATATTTCTCTACAAATTCCTGCAGTGATTAGAGAAATCCGTCCTGGATCTGTCCTTGTCCAAAAAGGACAACTAGTTACTGAGCAATTAGCAAGGTTGTTAAAATCACAGGGATATCCAGACGCAGAATTTCCATTGAAAAATCTAGTTTTCGTCCTGTTTGTTATTTTGGCTTGGAGTTTCTGGCCAGTTTGGATTGAAAATGGATTAAAGGAAAAACTTTCTGTTAAAGAATGGATATATGTAGCTATTGTTTTATCACTTTCCTGGTCTCTAGAACTTTTCTTTGCACGCCTAGGTGGTTATTCTATGGCTGTGCTTGGAATGACAGGTTGGTTGTGTCTTACTATTCCGATATCACTTTCTTATCACATTATTTTTGGAGGCGGAATAATAAGCGTTATGATTGCATATGGGCTATCACCAGGAATAGTTACAATTGGGTGTATATTAGCTTCTTTTTCAGCGGGAATAGGCAGAGTCCTTTTTATAGATCCTCCAAACCATAGGATGGCAATTTGGAAAAACCTTTTCTTTTTAGGAATATGTTTAGGTACAGTTAGTATCTTCATCCATTGGGGACTTGGGCTATCTATTACCCGCAATCTAGTTGTTTCTTGTTTAATTTTTAGTGCAGCATGGGGTGCCATTGTCGTAGCTCTTCTGCCCCTTTGGGAAAATATGTTTGACGTAATTTCTCCGCTTAGGCTTCTTGAATTAAGTCACCCATCACAGCCTCTTATGAAACGTCTTCAAATTGAAGCTCCAGGAACATATCATCATACATTGATGGTTGGCACACTTGCTGAGGCAGCTGCAGATGAGCTTAAAATGAATGGACTTCTGGTTAAAGCGGGGGCTTATTATCACGACATAGGAAAGCTCAGAAATCCAAGCTATTTTGTAGAAAATCAGATGCAGTGCGAGAATATACATGATACTTTGTCGCCCTCGCTCTCAGAACTTATTCTTATATCGCATGTCAAAGATGGGCTTGAAATAGCAGAAGAATCTAAATTGCCCAAGGAACTTTGGAGATTTATTTCTGAGCATCATGGAACAACTCTACAGAAATATTTTTATGAAAAAGCACAAGCTATGAGTGAAAATGTAACAGAGGAACAATTTAGATATCCTGGTCCTAAGCCACAATCAAGAGAAACCGCGTTGGTTATGCTTGCTGATTCCGTAGAAGCAGCATTCAAAGGTACCAATAAGCCTTTTGAGACAATTAGGGAATTAAATTTACTTGTTGATAGCGTAATAGATGTCAAAGTAAAAGATAAACAACTTGATAATGTAGATTTTACTTTAAAAGACATTACAACTATAAAATCAAATTTTGTTGAAATATTAAGATCAAGATATCATTCACGAGAAGTTCGTGACATAAAAGATGTAATAAATGATAGAAAGTCTGAACTGACAGCAGAGAGTTACGAATCTAAATGAATGTTTCGATCTATGTAAATAGTGACGAGGGTTCGGACTTGATGCCGAATGACATAAAAAGATTAGAGTCTTTGTATACACTTACTCTAAAAAACAAAAAATGTATTCCGGATGATGTAAGAGTTGTAGAAATATCACTTGTTTTTGTAAATGAAATAAAAATGACACAAATAAACGCTAAGTATAGAGATACATCTGAAGTGACTGATGTTCTTTCTTTTCCAATGTGGGAGTCTAAAACAGGTGATTTTAACCCTCCTTCTAACTGGGATGTTCTTCCTCTTGGTGATATCGTTGTTTGCACAGAAGTTGTTAAACAAAATGCCATCAATCAAAAAAAAGAATTTATAAACGAGTTGGTGCTAGTTATATGCCATGGATTATTGCACCTAATCGGACTAGATCACGACACAATTGAACGTAAACAAGCTATGTGGAAAGAACAAGATCAAATTGTATCGAAATATTTCAAATTCTAAAAATTTGAAATATGGAAGGAAGATGAACGTAGATGAATCTAGTAAAAGCAGATACAAATAAAATTTTTAAAGCTGGCTATGTGGCATTAATTGGTAGACCCAATGTTGGCAAATCATCAATTATTAATTCAATGCTAAAAGAAAAAGTTGTTGCTGTGTCATCAAAACCGCAAACTACACGCAACGCAATCAGATGTATTTATACATCTGAAAACGAGCAGATAATATTCGTTGATACTCCAGGTATACATCAACCTCAACACGTTTTAGGTGAATTCATGATACAAGAAGTGAAAGATGCACTTTCTCAAGTAGATTTAATATGTTTTGTTGTAGAAGCAGGCGACCAATCAATAGGAACAAAAGAAGAAATAATCTTAAATACACTTTCTTCTGTAAATATCCCTGTTTTATTAGTCGTAAATAAAGTTGATAAACTTTCTAACACTGAATTTTATAAAAAAACATCTGAACTTTATAGCGATAGGCTGACACTTCTTGAGGCAGTACCGGTTTCTGCCACAAAAGGTTTTAATATTGATGTGCTTGCTAAGAAAATCGGTAAATACTTACCTGAACAACCATGTATTTATCCTGAAGATATGCTGATGGATGCCACAGAAAGATTTCTTGCCGCTGAAATCATAAGAGAGAAGATTTTAGAGTTTACCGAAGAGGAAGTTCCACATGGGGTTGCAGTTATTGTAGAAGAATTTAAAAATCCAGAGGAATATCCTGAACTTAAAGTTGCAGAAATAAGGGCTACTATAATAGTTGACAGAGCGGGCCAAAAAGGAATAATAATAGGTAAAAACGGTTCTAAACTAAAAGAGATAGGAACTGCTGCAAGAAAAGACCTAGTAGAGAAATTTGGTTATCCGATATTCCTTCAGCTCTGGGTTAAAGTAAAACCAGGTTGGAGGAAATCGACAGTCGAACTTCGCAAATTGGGGTATAGTTTTTGATATCTAATTTTGGAACAGATAAATTAGAACAGGGCTACTATAAACAATCCGGAACAGTTTTGCAAAGAAGGGATTCTGTAAAAAGCGGTTTGTCTCTCCTGCTTTTTTTGCGTGATTTGGGTCCCAGGTGGGTGTTTGCTCCTGCTGGCTCATCAAAAAATCGATTTGGCGGTGCAATAGAGCCAATGATGTGGGGCACGTATAATATTTATCAAAGTCCTAATGGGTTATATCTTCAGTCTGCTGAAGTAAAAGAAGACTTTTTGATTTTGCGGAGTAAATCGCTACAACTATATACCGCTATACAGTTTTATAAAACTGTCTGTAAAGTTGTAGAAACGACGCATGAAAGTAATAACATACTTAATTTGTTATGGGGGACGATGTTGCTTTTAAAGGAAAATTGTCATCCAAAAATAGTTGAGTTTCGTTTTATTTGGAGACTTTTAAATGCTATTGGATTAGCCCCTTCACTGAGACAGTGTGTATTATGTGGCTCATTGCTTAATAATAGCTCCTTCTGGAGCGACGATGGACTTTGCTGTTCAAAATGTTCAACGTGCGTTTCTATTGATATAGAGCTTCTTAAAGAATTGCAATATGCAGCGACTTTAAAACAGAATGATTTTTTAAAGTGGTCGCAAATGGATAGAAATGTTGAAATCTATCAAGATTTTATAAACAAACTAAGATTGTTTTTGATATAAAAAATACCGTAGGAAATATAGAAAATTAGCAACGTAAATTTCAAAGGAGGCAACTGTAAGTGAATTTTCAAGAAATTATTATGCATTTAGATAACTTTTGGGCAGCCCAAGGATGTGTTATTCAACAACCATATGATATTGAAGTAGGAGCTGGCACAATGAACCCTGCTACAACTCTACGAGTGCTAGGTCCAGAATCATGGCGAGCAGCTTATGTGGAACCTTCAAGAAGGCCGACGGATGGACGATATGGTGAGAATCCAAATAGGCTACAGCATTACTATCAATATCAAGTCATAATTCAGCCTGCTCCAACTAATATACAAGAAATTTACATTGAAAGTTTAAAAGTACTTGGTATAGATCCGGCAGAACATGATATTCGTTTTGTTGAAGATGACTGGGAAAACCCGACAACAGGTGCATCTGGCTTAGGCTGGGAAGTTTGGCTTGATGGAATGGAGGTAACTCAGTTTACTTATTTTCAACAAATGGGGTCGATTGATATGGAAGTTGTCCCTTCTGAAATTACATATGGATTAGAACGCATAGCTATGTTTGTTCAAAAAGTTGACACGGTCTACGACCTTAAATGGGTAGGTGATGTTACTTATGGCGATATTCACCATAAGGGAGAAGTGGAGCATTCAACTTATAACTTTGAAGTTGCGAGTACTGAAATGCTTTTCCAGCTTTTTAATATGTATGAGGCTGAATCTAAGAAAATTTTAGAACATGGACTCGTTCTTCCTGCCTATGATTATGTTTTAAAATGCTCTCATACNNNNTCTGTTGCCAGATGTACATAGCACAAAGAGAAGAAATGGGACATCCTCTTACAGGTAAATTCAATAAATTTGAGAAAAATGAGAGGGCTGAAATCTAATGACTACAAAAGACTTACTTTTCGAAATTGGCACGGAGGAAATTCCTGCCCGTTTTATGTCAAAAACACTTGAAAATCTCAATGTTTTTACCCAAGAAGAGTTTAATATTGCTCGTATAGAGCACGGTGAAATTATAATTAACTGCACTCCCAGAAGATTAGTAGTCTATGTTAAAAATGTGGCTTGTTTTCAAAAAGATATCGTAGAAACATCAAAAGGACCTGCAAAATCACGGGCATTTGATGTTAATGGTAAAGCAACAAAAGCTGCCGAAGGCTTTGCCCGAAGCATGGGGTTGCAAGTAGATGAGCTAAAAACAGATTTAGTTAATGGCACTGAATATCTGATTGCAGTGACACGTCTGTCAGGAGTCGAAACCATAATCGTCCTTCCAGAAATACTAAAAAAAATAGTAAAAAGATTATCCTTTCCAAAAAGCATGTATTGGCAAGATAAAAACATTAGTTTTGCTCGCCCAGTCAGATGGCTTTTAAGCCTTTTTGGAACAGAGATTATTGAAACGAGTTTCGGAGACGTTAAGAGTGGAAGGATAT
>LSQX01095502.1_pt1 | contig 12259 bp, 12 predicted proteins | sample 654561 | NCBI WGS metagenome assembly LSQX01 (sample SAMN04489861, study PRJNA283612) | anaerobic digester metagenome | isolation source: 4 biogas reactors fed with cattle manure at either 37C or 55C with and... | place: Denmark: Kongens Lyngby | collected 2014 | reverse complement strand
GATGAGCACCTCCGGGTGGCCAACCTCGCCCTTGAGAAGGCGAAGCGTCTCGTGGAGGTGGGGAAGGACGTGGTGCTTCTCCTGGACTCCATCACCCGTCTCGCCCGGGCGTCGAACCTCGTGGTTCCCCCGTCCGGGAGGACCCTGTCGGGAGGCATGGACCCCGCGGCCCTCTATTTCCCCAAGCGCTTTTTCGGCGCCGCCCGGAACATCGAGGAGGGGGGCAGCCTGACCATTATCGGCACCGCCCTCGTGGACACGGGGAGCCGCATGGATGAGGTCATTTACGAAGAATTCAAGGGAACGGGCAACATGGAGCTTCACCTGTCGAGGAAGCTTTCGGAACAGCGCATCTTCCCCGCCATCGACATCACAAAGTCCGGCACCCGCAGGGAAGAGCTCCTTCTCGGCGAAGACGAGCTGAGCCGTGTCTGGCTTCTCCGGAGGCGCATCGTGAATGTGGACGAATCAGGGGCCCTGAACCTGATTATCGATAAACTGAAGCAGTCTGGCACCAACAAAGATTTCCTGCTGACCATAAAGAAGTCGTAAGACGAAGCCGGGGCAGCGCAAAAAATTGAAAGTGCAGAGGAGGTTGGGGAGATGAAGAAAAAAAGAAATTCTCCTTCATCCTATGGAGTCCGCCGGAAGAATGCCGGCACGGGGTCTTCCGGTGGACTGAAAAAGGGACGTTTCGGTTTTATGCTTGTTATTTTATGCATGGTCGGCGCCGCTGTGGTTCTCGCCGTGGGGGCGGGAAACAGAACGACGGGGGTTGCCTGGGGCGGCCTTTCCGATTCGGATGGCCCTGAGGAGTTTGTTCTGCCCTCATCAGGTTTTATCGTGGTGGATATGTCCAGCGTGTATCTTTCCGACGACGGCAGGGAATTGAGCCATCGTTCCCTCAAGACCGCCGCCAGGCAGGAGAAAACTGCCGCCGCTGCGGCAGTTCCGGAATGGAGCTTTCCCGAGCGGATAGTTGTCAGTGCCGGAGGGGACGGCGTATCAGGCTCGCCCTTCGCCAACTCCGGGGCATCCAGCCTTGCCGGTTTCCGCGTCAGGATGCCCGACCAGCTTCCCGTGAACGGCGGCTCGTACGGAACGTCAGGGGATTCACTTTCGAATGCGGGGGTTTCCCGGCTTTCGGGTTTCCGCATCCCCATGCCGGAGAATCTTCCGGTCGAGGGCTTCTCCTTCGGAATCGGAGGAACGGGCATTGCCAATGCGGGTGAGTCACGGCTCGGCGCTTTCGCTCTAAACGCTCCCGCCCAGGCCGCCGCGGTTCCCGAATCGTCGCCCTTCCCCCTGGGGGAGTTTCTGCCCGGCAAGATGGAATCGGACTACGATTCCGTTGTGCTGAGCACGGCCTCGGACGGAAAAAGCCTTCCGGCCGAGGAAGATCCGGAACTCTCGGCAGAGGAGGAGGACGTGGTCCTCACGGAAGTGAAAGCCCTCTGGAAGGAGCATTTCGTGAAGTCCGGAGAAACCATGTCCGATATCGCCGTTGCCTACGGCGTGTCCATGAGCGACATCCTGAAGGCGAACGAACTGAAGGACGCCAACAGGCTCGCTGAGAAGCAGCTTCTCCTCATTCCCGACAGCGGCGAAGCCGTGGAAGCCACCCTTGAAGAGGTGCTGACACGGAAGGCCCGGGTCCTCGCAGCGCGGGAACAGGTCGTTCCCGTCAAGGTAACCGCCTACGTAGTGGCCCAGGGAGACAGCCTGTGGTCCATAGCAAGCTCGCAGAACCTGGAGATCGACACCCTTTTCGGGTGCAACGACCTGAAGAACCCTGACCGGCTCCGGCCGGGGGTCACCCTGAGGATACCGAACCAGGACGGCATTTTCTACACCGTTAAAAAGGGCGATGTTCTCGAGAAAATTGCGAAGAACTACGGCATTCCGGTGGAGAGGATACGCAAGGGAAACGGTGAAGGCGTGCTGAAGCCTCTGCAGGAAGGAAAGGAAATTTTCCTTCCCGGAGCGAGGCCTGAAGCGGCTGATCCGGCACCCGCCAAGAAAAGCGGATCCTCGAAAAGCGGCGGCAGGAGCGAGGGGAAGACCGTTTCCTCCGCATCCCGGAGCTACCGGTGGCCGGTCGTGGGAAGGATCAACAGCCCCTTCGGCTGGAGGCGCCACCCGGTGACCCGCAGACGGGACTTCCACACGGGCATCGACATCAAGGCTCCCCGGGGAAGGGCAATCAAGGCTGCGAAGGCCGGCCGCATCGAGTACGCAGGCTGGATGGGCGGATACGGCAGGGTCGTTGTCGTCCGTCACAATGACGGGTATTCAACCCTTTACGCCCACTGCAGCTCCCTTTCGGTGCGCAACGGCCAGTCGGTTTCACAGGGGCAGACCATCGCGTCGGTGGGAACGTCGGGGCGGACCACAGGACCTCATCTTCATTTCGAAATCCGGCAGGGAAAGAGCCCCATGAACCCGCTGAAGCTGTTAAAATAGGCAATAGTGACCATGACATCTCGTGACAATTTCGCTATTCTGGACCGGGGAATTCCCTGGTCCATGTTTTTTTGATGCTGTCTGACGAAAATTTCTTTATCGTGGAGGATGGAGGAAATGTCGAAGTACGTTTTTGTTACCGGCGGGGTTGTTTCCTCGCTGGGCAAGGGAATTACCGCGGCGTCCCTCGGGGTGCTTCTGAAAAAACGGGGATTCAGGGTTTCCATAATCAAGCTCGATCCCTATCTGAACGTGGATGCCGGGACCATGAACCCCTTCCAGCACGGGGAGGTTTTCGTCACTGACGACGGCGCAGAGACTGATCTTGACCTTGGCCACTACGAGCGGTTCATCGACGAGTCCCTCAGCGCCGACAATAATGTGACCACGGGAAAAATCTACTCTTCCGTCATCTCAAAGGAGCGTCGGGGCGACTATCTCGGCGGAACGGTGCAGGTCATTCCCCACATCACCAACGAGATACAGGAGCGGATCCTCCGGGCCGGGGAGAATCGGGACGTGGTGATCGCTGAAATCGGCGGCACCGTGGGCGATATCGAGGGGCAGCCCTTCCTTGAGGCCATCCGGCAGATGGCGACCCGGGTGGGGCGCGAGAACGTGGTTTACTGCCACGTGACGCTTGTGCCGTGGCTTGAAGCCGCCCGGGAGCTGAAGACGAAGCCCACGCAGCACAGTGTAAAAGAACTGCGCAGTATCGGTATTCAGCCTGACATCATCGTGTGCCGCAGTGAATATGAGATTACCGCGGAGCTGCGGGCGAAGATTGCCCTGTTCTGCGATATTGAGGAGCGGGCCGTGATCCCCAATGTGGATGTGGACAGCATCTATGAGGTTCCGTTGGAGTTTGCCAAGGCGGGCTTGGACAAGATCGTCCTGGATAAGCTCGGGTTGGAGTATGGCGATGGTGATATGACAGAATGGAAAGAGATGGTGCAGGCCATTAAGAATCCCGAAGGCCAGGTCACCATCGGCATAGTCGGGAAATATGTCTCCCTGCCCGATGCTTACCTCAGCGTTGCCGAAGCCCTCAGGCACGGCGGTTTTGCCAACCGGACTGCCGTGGAGATTGCTTGGGTTGATGCAGAGTCCATAGAGCAGAACGGAACTTCGGCTCTGGAGGCCTTTGACGGCATTCTCATCCCAGGAGGATTTGGCAGCCGAGGTGTGGAAGGTAAGATCCGAGCCGTTGAATTCGCTCGCTCCAGGCGCATCCCATTCTTGGGTATCTGCTTGGGCATGCAGTGTGCGGTGATCGAATTTGCCCGCAATGTGGTGAAACTTCCCGATGCCAGCAGCATAGAGTACGGCAGCTGTGCGAATCCGGTTATCGGTCTCATGCCTGAACAAGTGGGCCTGGAAGAGCTTGGCGGAACCATGCGGCTGGGTTCGTACCCCTGCGTACTGGAAAAGGATTCACAGAGTCACAGAGCATACGGGGTCGACCTGATCCACGAACGTCACCGCCACCGCTATGAACTAAACAACGATTACCGCGACATTCTTACCCAGTACGGCATGCGTTTTAGTGGGACGTCTCCCGACGGAAAACTGGTGGAGATCATCGAACTCGATGATCACCCGTGGTTCGTCGCTACCCAATTCCACCCTGAATTCAAGTCGCGTCCTACTAGGGCCCATCCACTGTTCAAAGCATTCGTGCAGGCCGCAAAAATGAGAAGGGAGCGGGGCGGTAAGAACTAGGATTGCGGAGGTGATGGATTTGCTGCAGATGAGCGTGAAAGTAGTTGGGTTGGACCAATCAAGTATGGTGCCTGTGGTTATCTTGACCGACGCTGACGAACGCTACTACCTTCCTGTGGTGATCGGCCCTGGCGAGGCTAATGCCATCGCCGTAGTGCTGGAAGGGTTAACGGCCCCTCGACCCCTCACTCATGATCTGCTCCTGAACACAATTCGGGAACTGGGTGCATCGGTCGAACGGGTAGCCATCACTGAACTGAAGGATGATGTGTTCTACGCCCGGATTTCGTTGAAGCGAAATGGGCAGGTACTGGAACTAGATGCTCGACCCAGTGATTCCATTGCATTGGCTCTCCGGGCCGGAGTGCCCATCTTTGTTTCTGAGCAAATTGTGACGCAATCTGCCATGATCAAGCAAGTTGAGGATCCTGAACTAGAAGAGTTCCGCGCGTTCTTGAAAGACTTGTCGCCTGACGATTTTCGGAAATGACCATTGATTGAAGTGATTTGCTGACTATTTCTGCATAGCTGAATAATGCAGGGCACATACTCTCCGTTAGAGGGGGGTATGTGCCATGTTACATAATAAAAGAGTGCTCTTATTGCTGCTGTGCATTTGCATCGCCGGGTTCACAAACCCAACTGACGCCGGGTGTCATCCTGCAGTGGTCCACGGTGACATCCTCGATGTTCACCCGCAAGCGGGCAAGGTGCGGGTCCTAACTGGGCACGGCATGCTGATCTTGGAGCTAGATGCGGGGTGCCGCATCATGCGTGGCCTCCAGGAGATCAGCTGCACAGCGCTGCGCCCGGTGTATCCAGGGTGGTACCAAGACGGCCTGTTTATGCTGAACTCCGAAGGGCGAGTGGTAGAGATCCTGGCCAATTATTCGATCCGTGAACAAGCTGGTTTTCTTGTGTCATACGATATCTTTGGAGAAATCAAGATGATGGAACCGCTGCCGTGATGAAAGGGAATTCCTCCTTCCTGGCGAATATTAGATAGCGCGGTAGATAGGAGGAGTCCTTGGTGATTGTTGAAACTGAAAGGACACTAGCACTGTTGTGCCCTGCCTGCCAGGGGACGCAGTTCCATGAGTTTTCCATATTTGGCATCGGCCATAAACCCTATCCTTTGCAGTGCAGGTGCGGTTTTGCGCACGGCCAAGTCCAGCGGACAGGCAGCCGATATACCATCAATGCTTTTAGTCTCACCGGAGAGCATGTGTGCTTGGCCTTTCCCGCAAAGGAGTTTTTGCGCGCTCCGCTTGTGGTCTTGATCGAACCAACTTTTGGTGATAACATTGGTTTCTTGGGGAGGGGCCGCGATGTGCAGGAGGCGGTAGCCAATTCAGATGCTCTCTCGCAGAGCAGCGGGGACGCCTTAGATGTGGAAGATTTCGAGAATCCTGATGTGATGTACGCTGTTTTGGCGCGGCTGCAGCAGCTGGCCGGTGAGGGGAAGATCACGTGCAGGTGTGATCATCCTTCAGTGGGCATAGATATCTATCCAGAAAAGGTTGAACTGGTGTGTTCTTTCTGCGGCAGCGCTGTTGTGATTGGGGCATCGGCACCTTACCACCAAGAGCGGGTAGCCCACTTAAGCGAGATCGTGATGGAACCATCGTCTTACGCTTACCTGAGCGAGCGCCTCAAACCCTTAATCTAGCTTTTCTTATTTGAAGGAGGTAGACTTTATTGTTAGTTTCTGGCCGAGAGATACTGCAAGCTGCCCGGCAAGGCGGCTACGCCGTAGGAGCTTTTAACTTGAACAATATGGAGATTGTCCAGGCGATTATTGAGGCCGCTGAGGAAGAGCGTTCCCCTGTGATTATCCAGGCAAGTCAGGGGGCCATCAAGTACGCGGGTATAGAGTACATAGCTGGTTTGGCCAAGATAGCCGCCGAGAGAGTATCGGTTCCTGTGGCGCTGAACCTTGATCACGGCACGAGCTTTTCCCAAGTAGTGCAGTGCATCCGCAATGGTTTCACAGCAGTTATGATCGATGGGTCGCAGCTGCCTTTTGAAGAGAACATTGCCGTTGTCCAGAAAGTTGTCGAAGTTGCTCACCCCAACAATGTATCGGTAGAGGCCGAACTGGGCAAGATCGGCGGCGTGGAAGATGACATCGTGGTTTCTGAGCGAGACGCTGCCTTTACTGATCCCGATGAGGCAGCAGAATTTGTCGAGCGCACACAGTGTGATGCCCTGGCCGTCGCAATTGGTACCGCTCACGGCCTGTACAAGGGCGAGCCCAAGCTGGATTTTGATCGCTTGAGAGAGATTAGGCGCAAGACGGATGTCCCCTTGGTGCTCCATGGTGCATCGGGTGTGCCTGATGAGGCCATCGCCGTGGCCCGGCAGTATGTGTCGAAGATTAACATCGATACCGAGCTGCGGGTTGCATTTGCGAAGGCTATCGCGGACTTCTTGAAGGAGCATCCGAACGAGATCGATCCCCGCAAGATCCTAGGTCCCGCTAAGGCAGCCATGAAAGACGTTGTTCGAGCCAAAATGAGACTGTTTGGTTCTGCTGGAAAAGCATAAGATATATGGGGAGGGACTATCCCTCCCCCAGCCTAAAGGTGGTGAACTTTTGAACATTGCACAATTAGAATCTAAGACAGGTTCTGAGCTGCAGGATATTGCACGGGAGATGGGCCTCACCGGGTTCACCAAACTGCGGAAGAAGGACTTGATCATCCAGATTCTCAAAGCAGAAACTGAACGTGAAGGACTGCTTTTCATCAGTGGGATTCTGGAAATAATGCCCGACGGTTTCGGCTTTCTGCGACTTGACAATTACACTCCAGGGCAAGACGACGTGTACGTATCTCCTTCGCAAATCCGCCGCTTCTCCATGCGGACAGGCGATGAAATCCTCGGCCAGGTAAGACCCCCCAAGGAAGGCGAACGCTACTACGCACTGCTCAAGGTTCTTGCCATTAATCTGCTCGACCCAGAACTAGCTCCCAAACGACCGTGTTTCGATGACCTTACCCCGATTTACCCCAAACAGCGAGTCTATCTCGAGACAACATCACACGACTATACCACTCGCCTGATTGACCTCTTGGCTCCTCTTGGCATGGGGCAGCGCGGTTTAATCGTGGCACCGCCTAAAGCCGGCAAGACAACCGTTTTGAAGAAGATTGCTAATGCCATTAGTGAAAATTACCCCGAGATCGAGATTATTGTGCTGTTAATTGACGAACGGCCTGAAGAAGTTACAGATATGGAGCGTTCCGTCGACGGTGAGGTAATCAGCTCTACCTTTGATCTTCCGCCTGAGAATCACGTGCGCGTCGCGGATATTGTTCTCAACAGGGCAAAGCGGCTGGTAGAATCGGGGAAGGATGTCGTTATCTTACTAGACAGCATTACCAGGTTGGCACGGGCTCACAATCTAGTAGTTCCCCCAAGTGGTCGGACGCTTTCTGGCGGAGTGGATCCTGCCGCGCTCCACCGTCCCAAACGCTTCTTTGGTGCCGCCCGCAAGCTGGAGGAGCAGGGCAGTCTGACAATTCTGGCTACGGCGTTGATCGAAACCGGCAGTCGGATGGACGATGTTATCTACGAAGAATTTAAAGGAACGGGTAACATGGAGCTGCATCTCGACCGCAAACTTGCTGAACGCCGGCTTTTCCCGGCAATTGACGTGGAAAAGTCCGGAACGCGGAAAGAGGAGCTGCTTATGACCAGCGCCGAGCTCGATGCATCGTGGCTGCTGCGAAAAGCAATGGCGTCCCTTGGACCCGTAGAAACTTTGGAATTATTACTTGAGCGGTTGAGCAAAACTAAGACCAATGCGGAATTGGTCGAGTTAATCCGGACATCCTCTTTCGCCGAAAATGTACGAAACAGGTAAAGGAAATTGGCAATCCTTGTCGAAGGATGTCTGTTGTAGGTATGTGCTGAGGAGGAACTACAATGCACCGGCGCCAAGCACGCAATAGATTTTTCATACTCCTAGCCTTGGTGGCGTTATTGAGCTTCGGGGTTCTAGGCCGCATGGATACGCGCCTGCACATTGGCGGCAGCAATTGGGATATGGAAAGCTTTATGTTTGTCTACATAGATGATCTGCGGTTTGAGCCGGAAGAGATCGATGAATCAGCCATCTATGCTATTTCCATTGATGGTCTTACGGGGTATGCCTCTGAACCGGCGGCCGTGATCGATTCACAGCGCTCTGAGGAACCTGCTGACCGCACCGCCTCCGCTCAATCACAGACTGAACCGCAGCAGGCGGCGCAGCAGACTACAGTGGAACCACCTGCAGCCGAGCCGCCCAAGCCGCAGCCCGCAGAAGCCCAGAAAAAGCCAACTGTATTAGTGCATACGGTTCAAGCTGGCGAAACCCTGTGGGATATTGCCCAGGCCTATGGCATCACCGTTGACAGTATTGTCTCTGCCAATGATTTGAGCAATCCCAATCGGCTGAAAGTGGGTCAGAAGCTTGAGATCCTTACTGTGAAGGGCGTTCTGCACGAAGTAGCATCCGGGGAAAGCCTGTGGGAGATCGCGCAGCGCTATAAAGTGTCTGTAGATGAGATCGTCGCTGTCAATTCCATCGCTGATCCGTCCCGCATTCAACCCAAGACAAAGCTGATCATTCCTGGCGCTACTAGGGTGCTGCGGAGCGACGCTCTGGTTGTAAACGGGCAGCTGCAGAAGAGTTTTGACTGGCCCGTCAGTGGGCGGATCTCGTCGAAGTTTGGACCCCGTTGGGGAAGAATGCACAACGGGCTGGATATTGCGGTGAATACCGGGACCCCGGTGCGGGCAGCAGCTGATGGGCGTGTCACCTATGCTGGGTGGAACGGCGGCTATGGCATTCTGGTCATCATTGACCACGGTAATGGCGTGGAAACCCGTTATGCCCACAACTCCAGGGTGAACGTGAAGGTAGGGCAGCAAGTATCCCGCGGCCAGATTGTAGCGTACAGCGGCAATACTGGTAACTCAACTGGACCGCACGTCCATTTCGAGATTAGATATAGAAATAACCCCGTGAATCCGCAGTTGTATCTGAAATAGTTTCCGTTGCCTGGACTGACCACTTGTGATATAATGGCCCTTGGTCAGTCCGCAATGAGAGTGAGGTGAAGAGAATGCAGGCCAATATCCATCCTAAGTACGGTAAGAGTGTAGTAACTTGCGCTTGCGGAGCCACGTTCGAGACACGTTCTACTAAGCCCCAGATCAGAGTAGAAGTCTGTTCAGAATGTCACCCATTCTATACTGGTCAGCGGCAGACTGTCACCCAGACCGGTGGACGCGTCGAGCGGTTCCTGGAGAAGTACAATTTGAAGAAGTAAGCTCTATATTTTGATACATGCAGGGGTGTACCCTGCTTTTTTTATTTGGAAGGAGGATCAGCGTTGGGAGTCTTCCTAGCGCCCATGGCAGGCGTCACTGACCTGGCATTCCGCCTTATTGCCAGAGAGTATGGCGCGGACTTGGTCGTGAGCGAAATGATTTCCGCGCAAGCACTTGTCTTCGGCAACAAGCGCACTGTGCAGATGCTGACCACAGAAGAGGCAGAACGGCCCGTGGCCATACAGCTGTTCGGGCACAAGCCCGAGGTAATGGCAGAGGCCGCTCAGATTGTTCTGGAACACTGCCAGCCGGAGATGCTTGATCTCAACTTCGGCTGTCCGACACCTAAGATCGTAAAGAACGGAGATGGCGCCGCCCTCATGCGAGAACCCAAGCTGCTGGAAGAAATTGTAGCAGCAGTGGTCAGGGTCTCAACCGTTCCTGTGACCGCTAAGATCAGATTGGGCTGGGACAAGCACTCTATCAACTGTGTGGAGGTCGCGCAGCGGGCAGCAGACGCAGGAGCCCACTGGATTACAATACATGCCCGCACGCGGGACCAGTTTTACGCGGGTAAGGCCGATTGGACTTGGATTAGGCGTGTTGTGCAGGCCTGCTCAGTCCCGGTGGTGGGCAACGGCGATGTTTTCAGTGCGGCAGACGCTCTGCGGATGCTGGAGGAGACGGGATGCTCCCATGTTGCAATTGGCCGCGGTGCCCAAGGCAATCCATGGATCTTTCGCGATGTGCAGGCGGCTCTGCGGGGCGAGGTGATACCGCCGCCCCCCACAATTGCAGAACGGATCGGAGTTGCCTGGCGTCACTTAGAATTGAAAGCTAGTTACGATGGGGTACAGCGTGCGATTAAGGAGATGCGCCCCCACCTCGCATGGTATCTCAAAGGAATTCCGCATTCCGCTGAGATCCGGAGGCAGCTGAATACAGCCGCCTCCATGGAAGAGGTGCGGGGACTGCTTGTGAAGCTTCTCCCGGAAAAATAGCCCGTTTGTGGACAAAATGGCTATTGTACCCTTTACACCAATTTGCTACAATTGACGTGAACAAAGTGTGCACATGACGGCGGTGATGCTGGATGGAGTTCTATCGCATAGGCGACAAGCTCATCAGTCAAGAGAAAGCAGTGCGTGTGCTGGAGCGGATCTTCACCCTGCGAGCTTCCGGTCTCTCGCAGCAGGAAGTAGCCAACCGGGTAGGCTGTGACCGCACTTTTGTGTCGCGGCTGGAAACCATGGCTGAGGTCCGCAAAGGCGGTTCCTTGGCCGTAATCGGCTTCCCCATCGCTAACACGGAGGAACTGAACGATGTGTGCGCGAACATGGGCGTGGAGTATACCTTTCTCCTGACCGACGCTGAGCGCTGGAAGTTTATCGAAAGCATGAGTGGATATGATCTCCTGAATTGGCTGATGGAGCTCATGTCGGAAATGCGCGCTTTTGACAACGTTGTGATGATCGGTTCCGATATGCGCATCAAGCTAGCAGAAGCTATCTTGGGCGATAAGGTAATCGGCTTTGAGATCGGTGAGTCGCCCATCACCCAGGACGTATACATTCAGCCCAAGCAGCTCGAAGATTTGATTACTACGATCAAAGGGGTCGTACGATGAGAAGAGTAGTCAGTGTCAGCATTGGATCGTCGAAAAGGGACAATCAGGCTGTTGTGCAGCTCTGCGGCGAAGAGTTTTCCATCGAGCGGATCGGGACCGACGGGGATATCGGCAGAGCTATCGATTTGATCCGCGATCTTGACGGCAAGGTAGCAGCCTTCGGTATGGGCGGGATCGACCTCTACTTGGTTGGAGGGAACCGCCGCTATATCTTGCGGGAAGGTAAGAAAATCGCCCGGGCAGCGCAGAAGTCGCCCATCGTTGATGGGTCTGGTCTCAAGAACACGCTGGAGAGGCGCACCATTGAGTATTTGGCCGAAACGGACCCGGAGTTCTTCCCTGGCAAGCGCGTTCTCCTAACCTGCGCTGTAGACCGGTTTGGTATGGCTGAAGCACTGCAGCACACAGGCGCAGAGGTGTTGTACGGCGATCTCATGTTCATCCTCGGCCTGCCTTTCCCTATATACAGCATGAAGGCCCTGGACCGGGTGGTAAGGGTTGCCGCACCGTTGGTGGTGCAGCTGCCGTTCAAGATGCTGTACCCTATTGGGGAGAAGCAAGAGGAGCAGCCCAATAAGGAGAAATTCGCCAAGTACTACCAGTGGGCCGATGTGATAGCCGGCGACTTCCATCTAATTCGCAAGTATATGCCGGAGCGCCTTGATGGGAAGAAGATAATCACAAATACTGTTACGAAAGACGACGTCAGCTTCCTGCGGGAACGGGGCGTAGCTAAACTGGCCACCACTACGCCTAATATCAACGGGCGCTCCTTTGGCACGAACGTAATGGAAGCGCTTCTGGTGGCGCTGTTGGATAAACCACTTTCAGCTATCACACCAGCAGATTATCTCGGCATGCTCGACAAGGTCGGTTTCAAGCCGCGCATTGAAGATCTTCGGGCCTAGGGCCAAGCCTTGGGAGTTCTTGACACCCCTGATCTAGTTCCTTATAATAGATTAAGCAACATTGGGGATGGTTTTCACGAGCATATTTTTGGATGGTCACAGCCATATTAACGTTGATGCTCACGAAGCCACGGAGTAAGTAGTCTGCCTGTTACTAATGGGAAAAGGAGACAGGAGCCGTATGAATGGTAAGGAAGTCTTGCTTACGCCCGAAGGA
>LSQX01090159.1_pt2 | contig 12260 bp, 12 predicted proteins | sample 654561 | NCBI WGS metagenome assembly LSQX01 (sample SAMN04489861, study PRJNA283612) | anaerobic digester metagenome | isolation source: 4 biogas reactors fed with cattle manure at either 37C or 55C with and... | place: Denmark: Kongens Lyngby | collected 2014 | reverse complement strand
AACAACTATAAGAGATTTTAATTTTGGTCTCAGCTTCTGTTCTGATAATGATATTATGGATACCATTAAACAAAAGTTTGCATTGGAACCTGTCTATGCTGAGAAGATTAAAAACACAGTTGTCCTCATATTGCAAGAGCCACAGAGTTTCCCTGGTAAGGACATCTTTATAAACATCAAGAAACATCTTCAAGTAGAACAGGTTATCTCTATTCTTCCCCATTGGTTCCAATATTTTTTAATCTCTTTTAACACTACAGATGGGTTCAGCAATGGTTTGGGAATAATCAAGAACATTGATTTTGAGAAAAAAAAGATTACTATTTATATGCCTGCCTCTATTTTAGCAGAGAATTTTTCTGAAATGGAATTGGGTCAGGTAAGAGTTAAACCCGATGGAACCGAATTGCCTTATAACGAACCGGTGAAATTTTAATCGATGATGAAACTATAAAAAGAAAAAGTGAGCTTTTATGGAAAAAAGAGAACGAGAAGGGGTTATACTGGTAATCATCTGTGTATTCATTCATGGTGCCCATCCTATATTAGGTAAATATGGTGTTTCTCTAGTGTCTCCTCTTTTTTTCGCCAGTTTAACCAATCTAATTGCAGCAGCAGGTTTAATTTTAATTATTTTACTAAAAAAGGAATCACTCGTTATCTTAATTAAAAAAAGATTTTTTATTTTATTGTTTTTAATTGGGTTTTTTGGAACCACCCTCTCTAATATTATGTTTTTTTATGGAGTCAGATTAACCAGTGGAATAAATTCGGCAATCCTGTTACAGGTAGAACCAATATATTCCCTGATTATAGGATACCTCCTGCTCAAAGAAAGAGTATCCACAAGGCAGATTATCTCCACTCTACTTATTATCTTTGGTACTCTTATGGTTATATACCAAGGAACCTCCAGAATGAATTGGGGAGATATTTTAATCCTTTTAACTCCTCTATGCTACCAGGTTGGACATTTTTTTAGTAAACAATTGCTCAATGAAACAGAGATAAGTCCTCTCTTTATTGCTACGGGGAGGACTTTCTATGGTGGACTCATCTTACTTATACTAAACCAGTTTACAGGTAGTCATGAGTTTAATATCCTGATTCAGCCCGATATTCTTGCTATATTTATCTTTTATGGTATTGTAGTATATGCTTTAAGTTATTTAACATTCTATGGAGCAATAAAACGAATCAATCTTTCCAAAGCCAGTGCTATAATTTCAGTCTATCCTGCAATATCCATTATCTTAGCCCGCTTTATCTTAAAAGAAGTTCCCGATTTCTACCAGCTGGGAGGGTTTTTTATAATCATGCTCGGTATCTTCTATTTAGCAAATATAAAGAGCGAATTACGGGTTCAAGACTAAGTCCCATTTCTTTTAAAAAAGCTATCAATCGATATAAATATTTCCCTTTCTCCATTGTTAAAAATAATTTGCTATGATAATATTAATTAATGCAACCGATTGCAGAAACTCATAATAATTTTTTCCGTAATAAGGGCAGCCCACCTTTTAGAATATGTTATTGATAAAGTATAGTTGAAAATGCTTCAGAATTTTTAAAATAATAGATTATGTCCATACGCTGTTTACCCACCCCATATTTTACCAGTATCGATGTAAAATCAATAGGGAGGTGATAGGTTAAGAGAGTTTTAGAGTATGGTGTTTAATAAAAAATAGAATATTTTAAAAATTAGGGAGGAAAAGGAAATGAAAAAACTTAGAAGCTTTCAATCAATAATATTAATTACTGTTTTAACACTCTTCATTTTAATCTCGAGCAGTACAGCTGTAGCCAAAACCTTCAACTACTATATCGTTTCACACGGAGGACCTGGTGATCCTTTCTGGGGTGTAGTAATGAAAGGGATGGAAGATGCAGCAGAATTTGTAGCCAATGGCTCAGGCGATACTATTAATGCTACTTATTCCGGTCCTGCTAAATACTCTGTAGAGGAATTGGTCAATATGCTCAATAGTGCCATAGCAACCAGGCCTGATGGAATTGCAGTCACAATTACTGATCCTGCCGCAGTTGAAGGCCCTCTCAGAAGAGCTATTGACATGGGAATTCCAATAATAGCTATCAATGTTCCGGACCCTCGTCCTAGAGACGAAGCAATACCTTATCTTTTCTATGTTGGTGGCGATGAATATCTTTCGGGGAAGCGAGCTGCAGAAAAGATATTAGCCCATAAAAAACCTACCAGGGCACTTGTTACCGTTCATGAAATTGGTCATATGGGTTTGGAGTTAAGAGCCCAAGGATTCATTGAGGTAATGACTGAAGCAGGTGTACCGGCTGAAAAATTAGCTACCTACCTTGATCCCACTCAAGCCATAGAGATATTAAAGGGTTATTTTGCCAGAAACCCGGAAACAGATGCTATTTTTACCCTGGGATCTATCGATAGCTCTTATGTCATAAGCTTCTTAACTGAACAAAAGTTACTGGGAAAAGTTACTCATGGAGCTTTTGATGTATCTGATGAGGTGGTAAGGTCAATTGAAGAGGGCGATACCCTGTTTACCATTTCGCAACAGCAGTACCTACAGGGTTATTTGCCCATACACTTCTTCTATCTTTTGAATAATTACAATTTTTTACCGGCGAATGATATCTTAACCGGTCCCGGGTTTATTGATGCAGATAATGTGGATAGTGTTGTAAAACTGGTTGAACAAAAATACTGGTAATTTTGGGCACTGCCTTTTGTTGGATAGACCATAAGGCAGGGAGCTTATGACTCCCTGCCTTATGCTTACAGGATAAGAGAGAATAAATTGAGAAAAAGGGGCATAAAATGAATGAGAAGAAATCCCGCTTTTCTTTTATAGGGAAATATTTTAGGCAGCATCCTGAATGTGGAGCCCTGGTAGGTCTAGCTGTGGTGTTTATTGGGTTTTCATTTACTGCTACCAGATTTTTAACAGCTGATTCTTTTGCGGGTATTATCACAATAGCTTCAGAATTAGGCATTGTGGCTACAGGGGCTACCTTTTTAATGATTTCCGGAGAGTTTGATCTCTCAGTTGGTTCGGTTTTTGGTTTTTCAGCCATGTTATTTGCCATTGCTGCTACCAAAGGCATTCCACTTGTTATAGGATTACTCCTGGCTTTATCAGCAGCAGCATTAATTGGACTACTAAATGGCTATATTACTGTTCGCTTCCAGATACCTTCTTTTATTACTACTCTAGGTACTCTCATGTTATGGCGTGGAGTTCTCCTGGCTATAACTGGTGGATTTCCGGTGCGGTATTGGGAATCATCATCAGTTTTAAATTTTTTAAACGGAAATTTATGGGGAGAATTCAGGGCTTCAGCTATCTGGTTTTTAGCCATTATATTTTTATTAAACTTTATTCTATTGAGAACAAGATATGGTAATGCAACTTACGCTACAGGGGGTAATAAAGAAGCCGCCCGTCTACTGGGAATATCGGTAGAACGGGTTAAGATGAGGAATTTTATTATCTCTGCTGTTCTGGCCGGATTTGCTGGATGTATTCAGTTTGCCCGTTTCTGTTCTGTAGATCCTATAAGGGGGCAGAATATGGAATTAGAGGCAATTGCAGCAGTGGTAGTAGGGGGAACTCTGATGACCGGAGGTTATGGAAATTTAATAGGAACACTGCTAGGAGTGTTATTAATTGGAATGCTACGTTCCGGATTGGTGATGGCTGGAGCCCCGGCTTACTGGTATCAGGCATTCGTTGGATTAATTTTAATTATCGCAGTTGTGCTTAATACAAATATAAAAAGGTGGTCCGTAAAATGAAAAACAATACCAATCTAATTGAAATGAAAAATATTACAAAGACCTTTGGTACAGTTACTGCCTTAAAAAATATTGATTTTCATGTAAGGCCACAAGAGATTGTGGGCCTGGTCGGTGATAATGGAGCCGGTAAGTCCACCCTGATAAATATTTTAACAGGCGTTTACCCACCGGACAATGGAGAGATTTTTTTTGAAGGAGAAAATATTAACCTCAGTTCTCCCAAGATGGCCCGAGATTTAGGAATTGAAACCGTCTATCAGAATTTAGCCCTTATCGATTTAATGAGTATAGCTAGAAATTTCTTTTTGGGCCGTGAACCGGTCCACTCTTTGGGTGGAGTTATCAATGTACTTGATAAAGCAAAAATAAATAAAATAGCAAAAGAAGTATTAACAGATATCGGTATCAGGGTTCGCTCAGTAGAAGAAGAGGTATCAGTGCTCTCAGGAGGTGAAAGACAATCAGTGGCAATTGGGAGGGCAATACATTTCGGAGCAAAATTACTTGTTTTAGATGAGCCTACAGCTGCTCTTTCCATTAAGGAATCTCTCAAGGTATTAGATTATGTTCTGGAAGCAAAAGAGAGGGGCTTGTCAGTTATCTTTATTACACACAATATTTACCATGTCTATTCAGTGGCAGATCGCTTTACTATACTGGAACATGGTAAAAAATTGGGCGATTTTCAAAAAGAAGAAATCTGTACAGATGATTTAATCGAAGTTATCCGTACTGGCATAATGATTGAAAAAAAATAGAATAGACCATTTTATTTATTAAAGATAAGATTAAAAACTTTATTTCCCATACAGACAAATTTTTAGAAGAAATAGAAGAACGATATTTATTCTCTGGAGGAAAAGTTAATATGGTAAGTAAAATTAATTTGGGAGTTATTGGTCTGGGCAGAATTGGAAAATTGCATGTTCATAATATTATTTCACATCTCCCTGAAGTGAATTTAATAGGAATATCTGATGTGGCAGAGGAAGCCCTGGAGGTGACTGCAGCAAAATGCTCTGTCCCCATAGTCGAAAAAGATTACCGGAGCTTATTAGAGAATAAAGAGATTGATGCGGTGGTAATATGCTGTTCAACAGATACCCATGCCCGGATTATCAGCAAGGCAGCTCAAGCCGGAAAGCACATCTTCTGTGAAAAACCCATTGCCCTGGATTTAGATGAGATTAATGAGGCACTTGAAGAGGTAAAAAAAGCAGGTGTAAAACTGCAGATTGGTTTTAATCGTCGTTTTGACCCCAGTTTTAAAAAAGCAAAAGAGATGGTACAAGAAGGAAAGATTGGTGTTCCACATATTGTCAGAATTACCAGCCGTGATCCCGCGCCCCCGCCTTTGGAATATGTTAAAGTGTCAGGTGGTATTTTTCTTGATATGATGATACATGATTTTGATATGATTCGTTACCTTATTGATGATGAGGTAAAAGAATTGATGGCAGTAGGCAGTATTCTGATAGACCGGGAGATAGGTAAATACAATGATATTGATACCGCCATTGTTACCATGCAATTCAAAAAGGGTGCCTGGGGGACCATTGATAACAGCAGAAAGGCGGTTTATGGATATGACCAGAGAATCGAGGTTTTTGGTTCAGAAGGCTGTATTCAGGTAGGGAACAGGATGCCAACAGAGGTCTCCTTGTTAGGAGTTGAATCAACTGTCAGTGATAAGCCATTATATTTCTTCTTAGAAAGATATAGTGAATCCTATATAGAAGAAATAAGACATTTTGTCTATTGTATTAAAGAGAATAAAGAGCCTATGGTCAATGGATATGATGGGAAGATGGCAGTGGTGCTGGGATATGCTGCTCGAGAATCATTGGCTAAGAGAGAATTTGTGCCTATTAAATGGTAATAGGGTTGTATTTTTTATATTATATTATTCTAATAAATTTTTATTCAGGAAGCTATGGTAATGAGAACTACAATAAAAGATGTAGCAAAAGCTGCTGGTGTCCATCCTTCAACTGTTTCAAGGGTTATTAATGGGAAAACCTGCATCAGCGAGGAAACGGCTAAAAGAGTGAATTCTGCTATTGAAAAACTTGACTATACTCCCAATGGCTTGGCCAGAAGTCTAAAGACTAAGAAGGTACAGACCCTGGCTATGTTAATACCGGATATTGCCAATCCTTTTTTTGCCGGTTTAGCCAGAGGTGCCGAAGAGACTGCCAATAGACATGGTTATAGTGTGATTCTATGCAATACCGATGATTGCAGAGAAAAAGAATCTAATTATTTGAGATTACTGGCAGAAAAATGTGTAGAGGGTGTAATTTTAGCAACTGCAAAGATTAGAGATAAAAGCATTGTCGAATTAGGACGGATAGAATGCCCTTATATACTTCTTTCTCGAAATATAAAAGGTGTCCAGGAAAACTCTATCTCTATTGATGACATTGCTGGAAGCTATCTTGCTACAGAATACCTTATTGGTCTGGGACATCAAAAAATAGCGCACATTGCCGGACCCCATAATACCACAGCTGCCTTAGACAGGATTAAAGGTTACAAAAAAGCATTACAGCATTATGGTATCCCGTTCCAAAAGGATTATATTGGAGAAGGCGATTTCAGGAATAAAGGCGGATATCGGGTAATGAGGAGTATTTTAGAACTTGATAATCTACCTACTGCAATTGTTACTGCTAATGATTTACTGGCAGTGGGTGCCATAGAGGCAATACGGGAAAAAGGATATGATGTGCCCCTTGATTTTTCCATTGTAGGATTTGATGACATTGAGTTAGCATCATATCTTACACCACCATTGACCACCATCCGGCAGCCTATGGCGGAGATGGGGCATCTCGCTGTTGTTAAGCTATTGGAAAGGATAGAAAAACATATAAGCCCTGCGAACATTCTTATAAAGCCCGAGCTGGTGGAAAGAAACTCCTGCCGGGAAATTAATTGATATGAGAAAATTAGAAGTAAAGGAGAAATGATTATGGTAAAAAAAATGAAGACTGTAGTACTGGAAGCAACCTGGGATCCAAAGTCCGAATTTAAACTTGGTTCCAAGGATATAGAAGAGAAATTGACCTATTTGGGTAGCAAAGTATGGCGCAATCCTAAACTAAAGATTGTAGAAAAAGATATACCAGAAATAGGACCAACAGAAGTTCTGGTAAAAGTAAAGGCTTGTGGCATTTGTGGCAGTGATGTACATATGGCACAACCTGACGATGATGGTTATATCTGGTACCCAGGTTTAACAGCCTTTCCGGTAGTTTTAGGTCATGAGTTTTCAGGTATTGTAGTAAAAGCGGGAGAAGACGCTTTTAATAAACGTACCGGGAAAAGATATGAAGAGGGAGAAGCAGTTACCGCAGAAGAGATGTTCTGGTGTGGAACATGTCGACCTTGTGTAGATGGATATCCCAATCATTGTGAGAAATTACAGGAAATGGGGTTTAGCATCGATGGTGCCTTTGCAGAATATGTTAAAGTTGATGCTAAGTATACCTGGAGTCTGGAAGAGCTTAAATCAGTATACCATGGTGATGACCTCTTTCTGGCTGGAAGTTTAACTGAACCCACTTCAGTTGCCTACAATGCGGTAATTGAGAGAGGAGGGGGAATCAGGCCCGGGGATAATGTGGTAATTTTAGGTGGAGGCCCAATCGGACTCGGTGCCGTGGCAGTATTAAAAAGAGCTGGTGCAGCCAGAGTAATCCTTTCTGAACCTTCCAGAGAGAGGGTTGAAATAGCCAGAAAAATAGGGGTGAATTTTGTTATTAATCCCACAGAAGAAGATTTTGCTCAACGTGTTTTGGATATTACCGGAGGATTGGGTGCCAAACTATATTTAGAGGCAACCGGTTTACCGGATATAGTATGGCCTGGGATAGAGAAGTGCATATGGGAAGGAAAAATGGTTAATAGTACGGTGGTTATAGTAGCCAGGGCTGATAAGAAAATTCCTTTAACGGGAGAGGTGTTTCAGGTTAGAAGGGCTGAAGTAATCGGTTCCCAGGGTCATTCCGGTCATGGAACATTCCCCAGAGTAATCAGTTCAATGGCTACAGGTATGGATATGACCCCTATTATTACTAAAAAGATAACATTAGAAGAGGTTCCAGAACATATTATAATGCTCAGAACCTCTCGAGAGGAAGCCAAGATTACCTGTGTCTTTGATTAGCTATTAATTTGTATGTTTTAAATAAAAGTTGAATTAAATATCAATAAGGAGAAGCCAATGGAAAACCGATGGTTGACAACAGAGTATCCTAATATTTTCTTTGAAAACAATAAGGTCGGTCAACTGAAGAAAAAAATCTTCGATGCACCGATGAGTGAGATTGAGGAAATCTTAAAAGAGTACGATGTTCCTTCACCCTCTGAGTTAGGCAAAGGTGGCAGCTATATACAGAATACACCCAGAATGCATGTTATTGAAGAGAGGAGAAAGAATGATATTGTCTTTGTACCGGTAGGATGTACCGAATGTCATGGTGATTATGCCAATACCGGTCTTGATACCTTCATGGTTACCCAAATCTGTGAGGGAATCAGGAGATATACCAGAAAGAAAGATAAGCCGGTAAGCCTTGCCCTGCCTCCTTTAAATTATGGTGCACATCCCTATCATCATTTTGGTATGGGTGGTACAGTGATTATGCCTGAAGATGTGGTCCGGGAAACAATTATCAATGTTATGCTGGGACTGTGGAACGATGGTTTTAGAAAACAGATATGGGTTAATAATCATGGCCAGTTATGGGTATTAGAATCAGGTCTTCAAGAATTCTGCAAACGCTATCAATTGCCAGGTATTTACCGGGTGATTGACTGGCACCGAGCCATCAGGGAATTCTTTATTCCCATCGATAGAGAAGACAGTCTGACCACAAACTTTATACATGCCGATGAAGCAGAAGCATCAGTAGGATTGTTGCTTTTTCCTGAGATGTTGGATATGAAGTATGCGGTTGATACAGAAGGGGAATCTTTATTACCTGATGGACACTTTGATACCTCGGTAGATCCCTATCGCCGTCCACAGCAATGGCAGCAAGGAGAAGGACATTCTGCTATTGAGAGGGCTGCTGTTCCAGAAGGAGTAGTTGGGAAGCCCACCCGGGCAACTGCCCAGAAGGCTAAGAGGCCTATTGCGGCAATTCTAAAATACCTGACTCTGGTTCATGATGAGATTCTGGAAAACTATCCTTCAGGTAAATTACCACCGGTGGAAAAGATAAGCCTTAGAGATCCTAAAGAGATGGAGCCTTTCTTGAGAGAACCGATGAGCAAAGGCTGGAAGTCAGTCTTTGAATTACCCTATATCGGGCAGATTAATAGTTAATAATATCAAAATTTATGAGGGTGGGTATAATAAAATATATCCACCCATCCGCTTAATTGGAAAATATTCACTATATAGCATTGTGTAAGGATGTAATTATGAAAAAGAGCATTGTTGTTTCTACACAGCAGACAGGGTTTTCGGCACTGGCCTTTAAAGGGGATTTGGAAAAAAACATCAGAAAGATATCTAAATTAGGTTTTGATGGAGTTGAACTGGCAGTAAGGGACCCCGGATATTTGCATAAAGAAAAGATTATACAATTGATAAAGGACTGCAGTTTAGAGGTCCCTGCCATTGGTACAGGACAGGCCTGGGGGGAGGAAGGAATAAGCCTTTCTGACCCCAATGGGATTATCAGGAAAATGGCTGTGGAGAGGATAATTGAGCAAATCAAATTTGCCTCTCATTTTGGTGCCCAGGTGATAATAGGTTTAATCAGGGGAATTGTGAAAGTGGGAACAAGAAAAGAAGAAGCCGAAGAATGGACTATATCTGGTTTAAGGGAATGTGCCCAATTTGCCCGGGAAAAAAATATTAAACTGACCCTGGAACCGGTAAATAGGTATGAGAGTAATTTTATTAATAATCTCCAGGAAGGGGTAGACTTTATTAAAAGGGTTGATATGTCTAATTTAGGTCTGCTGGCAGACACCTTCCATATGAATATTGAAGAAGCCTCCATCTATGAAAGCCTGAAAAAGGCTAAAGAATATATTACCCATATTCATTTCGCAGATAGTAATCGCTGGGCTCCAGGTTTGGGACATCTCGATTTTGCAAAGATAGTGCTCACCTTAAAAGAGATGGGATACAAAGGATATATTTCAGCAGAAATACTCCCTTTGCCTGATCAGGATAGTGCTGCAGAGATTACTATAAAAACATTAAAACAGCTATTGCAATAATAGTACATCTATTAAACCTTTATTATATTCCCCCGTATTAGTGATAGAATTAATATTTTAGGACCCTGTTTTTATTTTTTCTTTTAAAATGACAAAAGCGGTAATTAAAAAGGTATAATAAGAATAAGGTAGCTTTAATCAGTATAAAATATGGTAAGCAATTCCTCAAACTATGAGAACATTATTACAGATTGATTTAGAATAAGCAAAGGATTTTAAGAAGTATAAATAACAAAACTATGAAAAAGGGACTGAACGCTTCTTCTCAAATAAAAAAAGATTCAAATACCGACTATGAGCTTATAAAAATTTTGATTGCACTATTCCTCCCTTATTTGGCTTTAAGTGTAGCTCAGAATGGTTTTTTAGGATTACTTCCCTTTGTTCGTGAAGAATTTTCCCTCTCCCGTGTTCAAATTGGATATTATTCCACCTTCTTCTTCATCAGTGCATCATTTCTCTCCGTATTTAGCGGCAGTATCGTAGATTCTTTTGGACCAAAAAATAGCATGCTTTTGGGGATTGGAAGTCTCGGTATTTTGCTATTATTCCAGGGGCTTTCTCCCCTTTATAATCTTATTTTAATATTATCATTTTTATCAGGATTGGGTTTCAGCATCATTACACCATCTGCCACAAAGGCAGTCATGCTTGCTACTTCTCAGGAGAAGAGAGCTTTTTCAATGGGTTTTACCCAATCAGGGTTTGGACTGGGAGGCATACTGGGGGCAAGTATTCTGCCTTTTCTTGGAGAAAGAGTGGGCTGGAGAGTTGCCGTTCAGATAGCTGCTCTGATGGTTCTACTTACCGGATTTTCTATCTATAAACTGTACCATGATGGGAGCAATAGGAGCAAAAGAATTAATACACCTTCAAGTATGGCAGAAAAGAAAGGTAGCTTCTCGGAACGTCTCTCCTCAATAATAGCAGATAAGCCTTTATTCAGGATATGTTTTTCAGGTATAGCGTTTGGCATTTCAGAGGGAGCCCTGCTTTCACATTTTGTAGTCTTTCTCACCGAAGATCTCATGATAAGTAAAGTTGCTGCCGGCTTGAGTTTTGCTATTCTACATATGGGTGGCATGATAGGACTTTTAATGTGGGGGTTCTTCTCAGACCGATTTTTTAGAGCAGACCGGCGTTTAGGTGTTTTTCTCATCGGACTATCCTCAGGTATTATGTATCTCTTTTTTGGTCTCTTTGTATATCGACCTTTTCAAAACCAGGTTTTAATCCTTATCTTCTCCTTTTTATTCGGTTTTTTGGTATTAGGATGGACGGGAGCATACCTGACCACCGTAGGGGAGGTTGCAGGAGATAGGCATGCTGGAATTGCAACAGGGCTGACATTATTGTTTGTGAGGGGTGCTATGATTATAGCACCACCAATTTTTGGATTGATTGCTGATATAAATGGTTCTTACAGATATAGCTGGTTAATATATGGTTTTGTTATTATTGGTATTTCTTTTCTTTTCCTACCCAAAAAGAGTCCACAGTTGCTAATCAGGGATTAGTCTGCCATTACTGGTAATCGAAATCTCTTTTCTAAATTGATAAAGAGGCTCTCTACTGCAAGAGCCAACAAAGATACCGGTATTGCTCCTTTTAGAATCATAATAGTGTCATCACTTCTGATTCCATTTACTATCAGTGTGCCAAATCCGCTCAATCCCACTGTTGCGCCTATAGTTGCCACACTTATATTGAGTATCAATGATATTCTTATCCCTGCTAAAATTGCCGGAAGTGCCAGTGGTAATTCTACTTTAGTGATAATCTGAAACCTGTTCATTCCCATTGCCCGGGCAGATTCTCTTATCTCCTCAGGTATAGTGTTGAATCCCTCAATAGTATTTCTTAATACCGGTAAGAACCCATATACAAATAGAGCAAAGAGAGCCGGTTTAAAACCATATCCCAAGAAAGGAACTAAAAGAGCAAGTATGGCAACAGTAGGAATAGTCTGTCCGAATGTTGCCAGCCCTAATAAAAATTCTTCGAAATCATTCATGAAGGGGAATCTGGTTAGGATAGAGATGGTAAGTGCAATAATTATCGATAGAGAACTGGAAATGATTACAATGAGGATATGTTGTTTGGCAATCTCAAATAGGCTTACTCTGGCTAAGAAGAAGCTTTTTGGTTTTATGAGAAGGATAAGTACATTCTCTATAATATCAAATTTCAAAATACTGATAAGAAAGAGGATAAAAAGTAG
>LSQX01253251.1_pt2 | contig 12261 bp, 15 predicted proteins | sample 654561 | NCBI WGS metagenome assembly LSQX01 (sample SAMN04489861, study PRJNA283612) | anaerobic digester metagenome | isolation source: 4 biogas reactors fed with cattle manure at either 37C or 55C with and... | place: Denmark: Kongens Lyngby | collected 2014 | reverse complement strand
CGCTGCCTATCCGGGGCAGGAATTCGGTGTCGCGTCCCCCGCAAACCGTACTGAGAAGACCCTGCATCATAGGGGCATTGCAACGTAGACTCCGGGACCGGGGCTGCGGGCCGGAGCATCCGGCGGGTTGCCCGCCTCATTGCCCCCGACCGGCTTTGACGTCCTCCCAAGCCTCGGCGATCTCGCGCATAGCCTTGAAACCGGCAAGGGAACGCATCAGCGTCACCAACTCCCACCGCACACTGCCAAGGTTCGGCGGCCGGCCAACTCGCGCCGGCTCTGCTCCACGCGCCCGCGCCGGAGCGCCCGCCGGCCTGCGGGCCCCCGGTATCGAGCGGTCGAGCCTTACAAACATGTCGTCATCGCCCTCTCGCAGCCGACGTTTTGTTACTTCAAGTCATACACGGCCTTGCCGAGCTGTTCCATCAGCATGTCGGCCAGGCCTAGCCCGCCCGCCTGAGCGGACACCTTAGCCAGCTCTTCGAAGAACATATCTTCGTAGGTTTGCCGGGCGAAGCTTTTCTCGAACAAGCCGCCTTGCGGAACGCTGCGCCGCATCACGGAAAAGAGTTGCTGGAGGAAAAGCGCCTCGAAGTCCGCCGCCGCCTCGCGCAAGCGCTGTAAGTCTCGCTCGGCCTCCAGCCGGTCCTGCGCCCGCCGCACGGCCGCCTCCATCCGCTGCGCGGCAGCCGTTTCCGCACGTGTTCCCGCCCCACCGACGGCACCGACCTCCACCTACAGCACCTCCAACTCGGCGAAGAGCGAACCGGCCGCCTTGATCGCTTGCAAGATGCTGATGATATCCCGCGGCCCGGCTCCGATCGCGTTCAGCGCATCCACCAGCTCCTGTACCGTGACGCCCGACGGCAGTACCATAAGCCGCCCGTCGCCCTCCTCCACCGAGACACGGGTCTCCGTCACGACCTCGGTCGTTCCCTCGGAAAAGGCCGGCGGCTGAGAAACCACCGTCTCCGACTCCACGCGCACACTCAAGTTCCCGTGGGCGACGGCGACGCTCGCAATGCGCACGTTGTGGCCGATCACGATCGTTCCCGTCCGTTCGTTGATGATCACGCGGGCCACTTGATCCGGCGTGACCGTCAACTCTTCGACGATCGACAGAAACTCGACGGGATGATCGAGGAAAAGTTCGGGCACGCGCAGTTCCACCACGCTACGGTCTAAGGCCACGGCCGTGTCGGGGAGAAAGAGCTCGTTTACAGCCTGGGCAATGCGGGCCGCGGTGGTGAAATCGGGCTGGGTCAAGACGAGGCGGATAATCCCGTTCTCGCCGATGACACCGGGGGCGTCCCGTTCTACGATCGCGCCGCCTACTACCCGTCCGACCGCCGTGTGGTTTTGCTGCACGCCGGCGCCTGCCGTACGCACATTAAACCCGCCGATGGAAACGGGTCCCTGCGCGACGGCATACACCTCGCCGTTCGGAGCCCGCAGCGGGGTCAACACCAGGTACCCACCTTGCAGACTGCGGGCGTCGCCGAACGAGGATACGGTCACGTCGATGCGGTCGCCCGATCGTACGAAGGCGGGCAGATCGGCCGTCACGATCACCGCCGCGACGTTGCGCAGCCTCAGATCTTCGGGCGTGACCATGACCTCAAAGTGGTCGAGCATATTCGCCACCATCTGTACGTTGGCTTGGCTCGAGCGGCTGTCGCCCGTACCGTTCAGGCCGACGACGAGCCCTAGGCCGACCAGCTGGTTGTCGCGCACGCCCTCGACCCGGGTGATGTCCTTGATGCGCACCGTCGGCTGTTCCGCGGCAAAGGCACGGACCGGGCCCAAGGAAACGGCCAGGAGTACCGCTAGCACCATCGACAGGGGCCGCATAGTTTTCTTCATGGTTCACGCCTCCGCATCGAGAACTAAAACAGCCAGTTGAAAAGCCGTGTCAGAAGGCCCGGCGACTGCTTGCTTCCTAAGGAACCCGTTCCTTCGAACGTGATATGGGCATCGGCCACAAAGGTAGACAGGATGGTGTTGTCACGGGAGATGTCTTGCGGCCGAATGGTTCCCTTTACGACGATGACCTGCTCCTCTTCGTTGATGCGGATCGTCTGCCGGCCTTCGATGACGAGGTTTCCGTTGGGCAATACCTCTACGACTTGCGTGGTCATTCTGGCCGTCAGCTGCCCGCCGCGGGTTGTCGTTCCGCCGGAGCTGAAGTTGTCGCCTCCGCCGAGCTCGATGAGGGGCACGATATCAAACAGGCCCAGGCCCGGACCCAAGGCGAGCGACGTATCTTGTCCGGTGCGGGTGTTGGCGGATTGCTGGGCTTGGCTTTTCTCGACGATGATCAGCGTAACCAGATCGCCCACCTGCCGCGCCCGCGTGTCGCCGAACAGCGAAGCGCCGTCGCTCCACAAAGACGTGGCCCCGGCCGGCAGGCTCAGGCAAAAGACGACCGTCAACACGAGAAGGGCAGTCATTGTCCGCGTGCGTACCATGCGCGCTCCCTCCTGCCGTTCGCTCACCTTCAGGGAATCTCTACAACTACCCGGTCGGCGCTGACGAGCCGGCCCGTAAACGTGCGTCCCGAGTCGACGTTGCGCACCGTAACGAGCTCTCCGAGCATCCCGTCGGTCAGAAGCGTACCCAAGGCTTGAATGTACAGACCTGCTTTCGAAAGGGTCACGTGCACCGGGCTGCCCTTCGGCGCGTCGGGTTGGAGTTCGACGAAGCGGGCTTCGACGATGCGGCCCGGCTGGATGACCCGGTTCGCGCGCAGGGGCCGCTCTCCGCTCAGGTCTGCGGGTTGCACGGTCCCGCCCAGCTCGATCAGGCGCAGCTCCGTGTTGTGAGGCCCGAGCGTTTCGCCCTTCAGCACCGTCTCCGTCGTGACCCAGACGGGGTACAGCAGGCTCGCTTCCGCCCGCAGGGTGAGGCTCTTCCACGGCTTGCCTTGCACCAGCACATCGACGCCGATCGAGATGGGACCGGACCAGCGCAAGGGCAGGCGGGCGAGCCGCAGTTCCACGTCGCCCTCGGGCACGACCAAGTCGGCGACCGGTTGGAACGTTAACGTAAGCCGTGCACCCGAAGGCAACGTCGCGAGCACCAGTTCACGCACCCGCTCCTGCAGATAGACGCCCGGCAGGACGTCGCCGCCGCGCCGCACGGTAAACACGGGCGGTCCGACGATTTCGACGGTCTTATCGTCGATGCCACCCTGACGCAGACGCAGGTTCAAGGTCGCCGTGAGAAACTCCCGCGTGCCGCCCACGAGTGGCGCCGTGCCAATGGGCAGCTCCTTTAGACGCCGGGCGAGGTCGGCCTCCCCCACGATGCACGCGACGTCGCCCAACAAGATCTCGGAACCGCTTACCACCGGCTCGGGCTCCAATACGACGCGGGCCGCGATGCCGGCCGGCAGTGCCTGTTCGGGAGGCTCTGCCGGACACGCCGGGCCGGCGGGCACATCTTCGCTGGCACGCACCGGCGCTATGATATTCAGCACGCCAGCCGGGTCCGCGGCTAAGGCCAGAAGGAGCAAGGCGGCAAAGACCGGCATCAATCGCCTATGGACTTGCGCGGTCTTGTGGCGGCGCATCACGGCACATCAGCCCGCATTACCTACGCAGGTTGTTTGCCGTCTGCAGCATGTCGTCCGAGGCTTGAATAGCCTTTGAGTTCACTTCGTAGGCCCGCTGGCTCGTGATCATGTTGACCATTTCCTCGACCACCTGGACGTTGGACATCTCGATCCAGCCCTGGGTGATCATGCCGAACCCGTCGAGCCCCGGAGTACCGACGATAGGCGGCCCGGAGCTGGCCGTGGCCAAGTACAAGTTGCGGCCGTAGCTTTGCAGACCGGCGGGGTTGATAAAGCGGGCGAGTTCGATCTGGCCGATGTACTGCGGTTCGGGATCGCCCGGCAAGGTCACCGAGACGGTCCCGTCGGTGCCGATGGTGACTTCCAGTGCGTCATCGGGGATGACGATCTCGGGTTCCAGGAAGAAACCGTCCGACGTGACGAGCCTGCCGGTTCCGTCCTTTTTGAACGCCCCGTCGCGGGTGTAGGCGATCGTCCCGTCGGGAAGGAGAATCTGGAAGAAACCGTCGTTCTCGATGACCAGGTCGAAGGGATTGTCGGTCTGGCGGAAGGTGCCCTGAGTGAAGATTTTCTGGGTCGCCACCACGCGCACACCGTGGCCCATTTGCAGTCCGGTGGGAATTTGGGCTCCGTCGGTCACCGGCGCACCCGCGTGGCGGACGCTTTGATAGAGAAGGTCCTGAAAGTCCACCCGGCTCTTCTTAAAGCCGGTCGTGTTGACGTTGGCCAAGTTGTTCGCGATGGTGTCGATGTTGAACTGTTGACCCGTCATACCGGACGCTGCCGTCCAGAGCGACCGCATCATTTTGGATTCCTCCTCGGCAATATGATCTGTGATCGAACTGCTTGAGGCTGCCTCTGTCGGTCAGCAGCCCCTGACGGCCTCCGGTAAACGGTCCAGCCGTCGTTTCTATCCGTTGCGCTTACGTACCCGAACCTCGCATCGCGTAGGAGCCCTATACCGCCCCGATGTCGTTTACCGCCCGCTCCAAGGCTTGGTCATGGGCTTGAATGACCCGTTGGTTCGCCTCGTATGCCCGCTGCACCGCGATCAGGGTCACCATTTCGCTGACCACGTTGACGTTGGAGGCCTCCAGGTGTTCCGGGGCCACCCGCGCGGCCTCTACTTCGACTTCGCCGGCGGCAGGTGTTGCGAGCCATAAATTGTCACCTGCCCGCTGCAGAAAGGCCGGTTGATCGAAGCGGTACTCAGCCAGCTGCCCGGCCTGCTCCCCGTCGACCCACACAATGCCGTCGTCCCCGATCCGCACGGACTGGGGCAAAGCCTCGCCCGGCTCCCACAGGCGGATGGGTCCGTCCACACCCACGATCTGCCGGCCCCGAAAATCCGTGAGCCAGCCTTCGCCGTCGACCTGCAGGCGCCCGTCACGGGTGAACGCCAGGTCGTCGCCGAAGACCACGGCCAGAAAGCCATCGGAGACGAGCGCGACGTCCAAGGCGCGACCCGTATGCTTCAGTGCACCGGGCTGCATGTCGGCGTAAGTTCCCTCCAGAGCGACGCCCGTGCCCAGCCGGCCGACCCGCGGAGCCGCCGCCACCCGAGCCGTAGGCCCCGGGGACGAGTCGTTGATCCGCCGGATCAACATGTCGGGAAAGGCCGTGGCAATCGTCCGGTCACGCTTAAAACCGACGGTGTCGACGTTGGCCAGGTTGTTGGCTATGACGTCGGTGCGCAGCCCCTCGGCCAACATGCCCGACGCCGCCGTGTACAATCCCCTGATCATGGCCTTTTCTCCTTACAACGGGGGTGAGGATCCAATCTCCATATCGGCTGGGCGAGCGCCACACTTTAGGGCAAAGACGCGAGAAAGCCGCCCACCTTCGTGGACGGCCCGGAGGAACGCATCGCGACTCCCGCTCTGCCCCTTACACCCGCTGCATGGCGAGGAGGGAGTTTTTCACCATGTCGACCGACTCGAGAATCTTGCCGGTCCCTATCGCCACACACGATTCGGGGTTGTCGGCCAGGTGCGTAGGTATGCCGGTCGTCTCGGTCAGGAGCTCGGGAAAGCCTTGCAAGAGCGCGCCGGCGCCGGTGAGGACGACACCTTTGTCGATGATGTCCGACGACAGTTCGGGCGGGGTGCGCTCGAGCACGCTGCGAACGGCCTGGACAATGGCTCGGGCCGACTCGTCGAGCGCTTCGGCCACCTGGTCTTGACGGATCTCAACCGTTCGGGGAAGGCCCGAAACCGCGTCCCGGCCGCGCACCTCCGCGGTCTTGCGCGGATCGGGATCGTACACGTTCGCGAGTTCGATCTTCAGTTGTTCCGCCGTGCGCTCGCCGATCAGAAGATTAAACTCACGCCGCACGTACCGCACCAGGGCATCGTCCAAGTTGTCCCCGCCGATGCGCAGCGACGTACTCACCACTTCACCGCCGAGCGAGATGACGGAAATATCCGTAGTGCCGCCGCCGATGTCGACCACCATGTTGCCGTCGGGCTCTGCCACGTTGAGCCCGGCACCGATGGCGGCCGCCATGGGCTCCGACACCAACAGCACCTTCTTGGCACCTGCCTCCATCGCCGCCTCCAGCACGGCGCGCTTTTCGACGCTCGTCACACCCGTCGGCACGCAGATCACGACACGCGGCTTGAACACGCGCCGGTTACCGCACACCTTGTTGATAAAGTACTTCAACATGGTCTCGGTCACTTGGTAATCTGCGATCACGCCGTCCTTGAGCGGGCGGATGGCCACGATATTGCCCGGCGTGCGCCCGATCATGCGCCGCGCCTCTTCACCGACCGCTAAGATTTGGTTCGTATCCGTATTGATCGCGACGACGGACGGTTCGTTGAGCACGACCCCCTTGCCGCGCATGTACACCAACACCGTTGCAGTGCCGAGGTCGATGCCGATATCCTTTCCAAACATGAGAACAGCCCCCAACCGGGATTCGCAAAACTGCGCCCATAACTTCTCAGGAGTTCGACGACGATCCAGGCGACTCCTGCAGAGGGCTGCCCTTTATCCCAGCGGGGACTCTTTTCTCCGCTCCGTGCTTTACGACGCCTTCCTGGCCACGCTATACTTTCTGCGGGTCGCTTCGCCGCCGCGGATGTGCCGTTCCGCCTTGTTCCGCTCCAGGACGCGCTTGACACGACGGGCGAGGTCCTTGTTAATCCTCGGCAGTCTCTCGGTCACGTCCTTGTGCACCGTACTCTTGCTCACTCCGAACACAAGGGCCGCCTGTCGCACCGTAGCCTTCGTTTCCACAATGTAATGGGAGACGTCGACCACACGTTTGCGGATGTAGTCACGCATCGCCCTGGCCCCCTCGCAGTGTTTACTCATTTATATGCGTGGGGACCGCACGTATACGCGGAGCGCAGGGCTGGTCCGAAGGGTTCCGGGCTCTATTGCGACATCTCGCGGCGGCGAACGAAACGGGTCACTTACCGGACGGCCGGAGTGTACAAGATGCGGCTCGGATCGGTCGGCTGGCCGGATGCGTCGCGCAGCGTGTAGTGCAGCCCGTCCCGGTGGGGCGCAGACGCAAACTCGCCTATCGTATCGCCCGCCTCTACCCGCATACCGGCGTGCACGGCCACCGCCGCCAGACCGACGTACTCGCTCACCCATCCTTCGGCGTGCGACAGAACGACACGATATCCGATTCCCGACGTGTCGACCGAGACGACTTCACCCGGCAGCGACGCGCGCACCGGTGCGGGATCCCGATCCGGTTTCAAGATCAACCCGGAACGAAAGCGCCAGGCCTCGGTCGCGGGGTCGCGATACCATCCGTACGCGCCCTCGACGCCTCCCGTCACCGGCCACACGACTTGGGAAAGATCCAAGATGTCCGGTAGCCGCGGGGCCGCCTGCTCGGGTTCGCCGGACTGGGCCTGCGCCACGTTGCCCGTCAGCGGCAGAGGCAAATTGCCCGCAAGGGACGTACCACCTGCCGCTTCCGCCGGCTCCGGAACCGTCGCCGATGGTTCCGCTGGCGGCATCTCGTTCGAGAGAAGGGACCCACCGGGGGCGATGAAATCTTGCGACCCCTGCCACAGCCCGTACGCCGCCCCGATCAAGAAGACGAATGTGAGCCAGCGTAGCAGGACGCGCCGGCGCGGCTGCCACAGTCCCCCGGCGACTCGCTCGAACCAGCCGAGGAGCCGGCGCACGGGTGCAGGTCGCCGGTGAGATTGTTCTTGCTCGTTCGCTTCTGGATCGTTCCCAGCCCGCCTTAGCCGTCCGACGGTCCAATCCCTGATGCGTTGGATACCTTTGGTCCGCATTCCGCATATCACCTCGCGAGGGTAGTTTGACCGGAACCAAGCGATGTATACCCGACGGTCGTCGTGCGGCCCGCCAGGAGCGCGGCATCGGCGGCAGCCAATTGCGGCGTAGCGACTGTGACGCGCGTCCTGGCCCCTTCCGGCACGAGCTGGACCTCGATGTTCATCGCCCCTTGTTCAGCACGCTCCAAGTAGGGAGTATAGCCGGCCACGGACACGGCTCCGGGCTCCTCGCGCACGCGCAGGTTGTCGCCGACGTGCAGCGCCTGCAGCAGCTCTTCGCCGAAGGCAGCTAAACTGTACCCTATGCGCACGTCGGTGCGGCCCGTCACGACGATCCGCGTCTCGTGGAATCCGGCGGCGATCGGGCCGAGACCGCGTTTCACGTCTCTTTGCAGGTCGTACGCGGCAAGGCGGAGATCTTCCGGCAACCCCCGGATCTCGCTCCGCACGGCGACGTAGACGGTCTGATCCCTTCCCATCTGGTAGGCGCTGACTACCCAATGGGTTCCTTGCAGGCCGCGGCCCTCGTAGCGCAAGGTCCGGAATCCTTCCGTCACTTCGGCGGTCAGCTCCCAATTTCGGGGCACGTCGCCGCCGCTCACCACGAGAGAGCCCGCGACGCCCTGCAACATGGGCTTCCATCCGCTCAGGTCGTAAGACGGCGGTTCGGACAGGCGGGCAACGACGGTGACGGCGGTGGTGTCGACTTGCACGCGTCCTGCCTGCAGGAGCTGATGCAAAGGATGGGGTGCGGGCCGCACGGCATCCAAAGTATGGGCTTGGAAGGCGAGGAGCGCGGCCCAGACCCACGTCACGGCCGCGCCCTTGATCAAGCCGAGAAAGCGGACCCGCAGCTTGTGCACCGGGCGGCGTTCCGTCTGCTCCGCGCCGCTCGAAAAAACCGCTTGCTCCGTGGACACGGCGACCGACCTCCCTTTGTCCCCAGTTTGGTCCACGGACAAGCGGCGTATTCCAAGAAAGCCAAATTTTATATAGAAAACAAGGGCGCGTTCCCTGCCGCTGGCGGACGGCAGAGAACGCGCCCCGGCCGGACGCTAACGAAGGCAGTTACTTCCTGGCCTTCTGAAATGCGTCCTCGAAGCCTCCTTCGGCCGGCGGGAACTGCAGATCCCGCACGAAGCTGCAGGACTCGGCGGCGCCGAACTCGCGATCCATACCGTTGTCCTCCCACTCGACGGAGAGGGGACCCGAGTAACCGATGTAGTTCAGGGCCCGGATGATGGCCTCGAAATCCACGTCGCCGCGGCCGACCGAACGGAAGTCCCAACCCCGCCGCGGATCGCCGAAGGGCAGATGGGATGAGAGGATCCCCGTGCGGCCGTCCAGGTTGACCTTCACGTCTTTCATGTGGACGTGGTAGATGCGATCGGGGAAGGTGTAGATGAACTCAGCCGGATCGACGCCCTGCCACAGGAGGTGGCTCGGGTCGAAGTTGAAGCCGAAAGCCGGGTGGTTGCCGATCGCTTCGAGGGCCAGCTGGCTGGAGTAGAGATCGAACGCGATTTCCGTCGGATGGACCTCGAGCGCGAACTTCACGCCGCATTCCTGGAAGACGTCCAGGATGGGACCCCACTTTTCGGCGAAGTAGTCGTAGCCCTTCTTGATGTCGTCTTCCGAAACGGGCGGGAAGGGATAAATCCAGTGCCAGATCGACGAACCTGTAAAGCCTGTCACCACCTCGACGCCGAGGCGCTGCGCGGCCCGAGCGGTCCGCTTCATCTCTTCAATGGCCCACTCCCGCTTGCCCTCGGGATCACCGGCAAGCTCCTTGGGAGCCCACGCGTCGCTGCGATGGTCGTTCGGATCGAGCACCATCTGGCCAACGAGGTGGTTGCTGATGGCCCACACGTTCAAATTGTGCTTCGCCAACAGCTCCCGGTGGTTCTTGACATAATCCTCTTCCTCCAGAGCCCGTGCGACCTCGAAGTGGTCTCCGGAGCAGGCCAGCTCGAGACCTTCATATCCGAAAGACTCCGCCTTCTGAGCCAACTCCGCGATGGAAAGGTCCGCCCACTGTCCCGTAAACAACGTCACTGGCCTTATCATGAGTGCACACTCCTTACCCGGTTCGTCTGAAATGGTCACGGTGAAATCTTCCTCTGCTGGCGCCGAATTCCTGCCCGCCTCGGCCGAGCCGGCATCAAACTCGACAGATTGACCTCCTTTGCGCGATACAGTAAGCTTGATTTCGAAATGGTTTTTCTCGCAAAACACATTACATATCAGGGCGGTGAAAGCAGATGCCTCGGCTAGAGTCCGACTCGCTCGGCGCCTTGGACGTGCCGGACGAGGCGTACTACGGCGTACAAACTCTGCGTGCACTAGAGAACTTCCCCATTACCGGACAGAGAATACATCCTTCCTTCATTCACGCGTTGGGCCACGTGAAGGCGGCGTCGATTGAGGCGAACCACGCCATCGGGCACTTGCCCGAGGAGTTATACAAACCGCTGCTTCAGGCCGCGTCGGAGATGGCGGAAGGCAAGTGGGACGATCAGATAATGGTCGATCCCATTCAAGGCGGCGCGGGCACCTCGCTCAACATGAACGCCAATGAGGTCATCGCAAACCGGGCGCTCGAGCTGCTCGGCTACCCGAAGGGCAAGTACGACGTGGTCCACCCCAACGCGCACGTAAACATGGCCCAGTCCACAAACGACGTCATTCCAACGGCATTCCGCATCGCGTTCATTGAAAGGCTCGGCCTGACCATCAAGGCTCTGCTCGGCCTGCAGGAAGCTTTGCGCCAGAAAGCCGCCGAATTCGACGGCATCTTGAAAGTAGGCCGCACCCATCTGCAGGACGCTGTACCCATCCGGCTCGGTCAAGAGTTTGCCGCATACGCCGGGGCGATCGGGCGCGACGTGGCGCGGATTCGGGCGGCGCGGGAAGGCCTGCACACCGTGAACATGGGCGCTACCGCCGTCGGTACCGGCCTGAACGCGGATCCGGCCTACATCGAGCACGTCGTCATGTACCTGCGGGAGCGAACGGGTTACCCGCTGGAGCTCGCCGACGACCTGGTCGACGCCACGCAGAACATCGATCCTTTGGTCCACGCCTCAGCCGCGCTCAGAACGTGCGCCGTCAATTTGACCAAGATCGCGAACGACCTGCGCCTCATGGCCTCCGGTCCCATCGCCGGCTTCGGCGAGATCCGTCTTCCGGCCAGGCAGCCCGGCTCGTCGATCATGCCCGGCAAGGTGAACCCGGTCATGGCCGAGGTGGTGAACCAGGTCGCGTTCCGTATCATGGGCAACGACTTGACGGTGACGCTCGTCGCCCAAGCCGGCCAGCTCGAGCTCAACGTCATGCAGCCCGTGGCCTTCCACGCCCTGCTGGAGTCGGCCGACATCTTGGCCAACGTGTTGGAGGTCTTTACGAAGTACTGCGTCACCGGCATCGAGGCGAATGCCGAGGCGACCCGCGCCCAGGCTGAAAGCATCCCCGGCCTGGCCACGGCATTGAATCCCTACATCGGCTACGACGCCGCCACCGGCATCGCCAACGAAGCCCTTGCTACCGGGCGCTCCATCCGTGAGCTCGTGCTGGAACGGGAACTGATGGACGAGGCGCTGCTCGACCGCGTACTGCAACCCGAAGCCCTTACCTCGCCCCGCAGCCTCGATTTCACCGGGGAAGAGGTCATCGCGTGAGGAACGCACTGGACAAGTAGTGTATCGAGTAGGGTGACGCTCGCTGCTCANNACTGGACAAGTAGTGTGACAAAAGGGGCTGTCCCGAAGGCACTCTTGGGACAGCCCCTTTTCTCGTGGAGAGACCGTGCATTCGTGAATAGGCAGTGTTTCGATACTTAATACACTTTGCGTCCCGCCGCCTGCAGACGGGCCATGGCCCGGTTCAAGGCGAACTCGGCCCGAATGCGGTCGACGTCGGACGAGAAGTCACGCAGGCGTTTTTCCGCCCGGCGCAAGGCACGCTCGGCACGCTCCACGTCGATTTCATGGGCCAGCTCCGCGGTGTCGGCCAGAATCGTTACGTGATTGTCCGCCACTTCCAGAAAACCACCCGAGATCGCCATGCGCCGTTTCTCCGCTCCGACGGGTCCGTAGAAGAGCACCCCCGCCCGGAGGCCTGCGACCATCGGCGCGTGGTTCGCCTGAATGCCCAGGTAGCCGTCTAGGGCGGGCGCGATGATTGATTCGGTGCGGTCCCAGAGCACGGTGCGCTCCGGAGTGATGACCTCGATCCGGATCAGAGGAGCTGCCATTTATACGTGCGCCTCCATCTCCTTGGCCTTCTCGAAGACCTCGTCCAAGGTGCCCACCATGTAAAACGCCGCCTCGGGAAGGTGGTCCACTTCTCCGTTCAAGATCGCCTTGAATCCCCGCACCGTCTCCGCCACGGGCACGTACTTGCCGGGCCTGCCGGTGA
>LSQX01331368.1_pt1 | contig 12265 bp, 10 predicted proteins | sample 654561 | NCBI WGS metagenome assembly LSQX01 (sample SAMN04489861, study PRJNA283612) | anaerobic digester metagenome | isolation source: 4 biogas reactors fed with cattle manure at either 37C or 55C with and... | place: Denmark: Kongens Lyngby | collected 2014 | reverse complement strand
TATATTACCTGTTTCATTTACCACATGGGGAATTCTTGATTCACCCTCTACGATCATCCCGTCTTCTAATTCTGCAAAAAGGACAGCTTTTTCTAGAGTCATTGGAATTACTTTCCCTGTTACTGCTAATACATTGCTAGTTTCTTTTACTGCCATTTCAAAACTACCATATATTTCATTCATAGCAGCTAAAAATAAATTTCCAAAATTTTGTCCTTTCAAAATACCGGTTGTAAAGCGATATCTTAATAATTTCTCCATGGTAGGTTCTGTGTTAGCTAGTGCTAATAAGCAGGACCTAATGTCTCCAGGCGCCAACATGCCTAGGTCTTCTCTAAGGACACCAGACCCTCCTCCATCATCTGCTACTGTTACTATAGCAGTAATATTGTGAGTAAATTTTTTTAACCCTCTTAATAAGATGGATAGCCCTGTTCCTCCACCTATTACAACTACTTTAGGCTCTAGTAATAAATCTATCGCTTCACTTATTTTAATATTATCCATAATTATACTCCTTGTAAATGCTTGTTAATATCCCTGTGATTAACAATTGTCCTATGTCCATTAGCCATTAAAATTTCTGATATTCTATTAGCTATAGCCACAGACCTATGAAAACCTCCAGTACATCCTATTCCTATAACTAATTGTGTTTTACCCTCTGTTATATAATGAGGAATAAGAAACTCCAACATATCAATTGTTTTATCTACAAAAGTATTAGTTTGAGGCCATTTAAATACATAATCCATAGTATCTTTATTTAAACCTGAGATTTGTTTAAGCTCAGTTATGTAAAATGGGTTAGGAATAAATCTCACATCAAAAACCAAATCACCATCCATAAGTATGCCATTTTTAAAGCCAAATGAAGTAACAGAAATAGTAATATTTCTTGTTTCTCCACCTTCTAAAAATATATTAGATAATTCTTCTCTTAACATACCTAAGGTAAGACTAGAAGTATCCATAATGTAATCTGCCCTTTTTTTCACTGCTTGTAGAAGTTTTCTTTCTTCTATAATACCATCAATAATATTTCCTTCTGGGTTTAGTGGATGAGGTCTTCTTAGTTCTTTATATCTTTTTATTAAAACTTTATCTGATGAATCTAAGTATAGTATTTTATAATTAAATTCCCTAGATTCAAGATCATCTAATGATTTAAATAGATCATCAAAGAATAAACCTCCTCTAATATCTAAAACAACTGCCACATCTTTAATGGACTTTTTAGATTCCACACACAAATCCGCAAACTTAGTAAGTAATGCAGGGGGGAGATTGTCCATACAGTAATAACCCATATCTTCCATTACCTTCATTACTTGTGATTTCCCTGCACCAGACATTCCTGTTATAACTAAAAATTCCATTATTACACCACCTAATCTACTATTATATTTCTAATTCTCTGCATTTGAAGTCCTGCAGCTAATGCTCTTTCTATGGAGACATTAACATTCCCTACATCATTAGGACTATGAGCGTCGCTGTTTACGTAAAAATCTACATTCTCTTCCATTGCAATCCTAATACTTTCTACTGACAATTCCCCATGCTTTGCGTTTATTTCTAGACAGGTTCCTACTTTTTTGGCAGCACGGGATAAACCTCTTATATCTAATGGTACTTTGGCTCCTGGATGAGTTATAAAAGTAATTGGATATTTGTTTATAGCTTTTATAAATGCATCAGTGTTCATTCGAAGAGCTTTATCTCTACCTATGGGAATTAATTTTGTTATAGGGTTCACTAAATAAAGCCCAAGTCCATCCTTAAGTGTATTTGGTGTAACACCATAATGATAGCCTAAAAGTAATATATCAGTTAATCCTATGGATTTTTCATCCATATCTATGGTTCCATCAAAACCTGTAATATTTGCCTCTACTCCAAGAAGTATTCTAATGTCTTTGTCTGAGTATTCTTCATTTAACTTGTCTATTTCTTCTCTCATTTTAGGCAAATTTTTCTTCTTTACCCCATAAAGGTAATGCCCTGGACCATGGTCGCATATGGCTATTTCTTTTAATCCCTTTTTAATACCAGCTGCTACATTTTCTCTAATAGTTCCACTACCATGACTGTATATTGTATGGGTGTGGTAATCTCCAAATAATTTCATTAAAGATCTTCTCCGATTAGCTTTATTTCTGTTTCTAATTCTACATTGTAATTGTCTCTTACGGTTTTTTGTACAATTTGAATTAATTCTAAATCATGCTTGCAAGTAGCATCTTCAATGTTAATAACAAAACCACAATGCTTTTCTGAAATTTGAGCGCCTCCATGTATAAGTCCTCTAAGTCCAGAATCTTGGATTAATTTACCTGCAAAATACCCTTCTGGTCTTTTAAATGTTGACCCACCACTTGGCCATTCTAAAGGTTGCTTAGAAGTTCTTTTAAAGGTTAAATCTTTCATAGTCTCATCAATTTTTTCAGGGTCCCCTACTTGAAGTTCTAGCTCTACACTTAATACAATTAAATTTTCATCTGTAACTCTACTGTTTCTATATCTAAAGTTCATTTCACTATTAGAATACTCTACAATATTATTGTCCTTATCTATAGCTCGAACTTTTGTTATTATGTCTTTCATTTCTCCACCATAAGCACCTGCATTCATGGTTACAGCTCCACCTAAGGTGCCAGGTATCCCACTTGCAAACTCTAATCCCTTTAAACTATTTCGTACCGCAGCTCTAGATAAAGTTGACAAAAGTACTCCTGACTGTGCATTTATACTGGTCCCATCTATTTTTATTTTGCTATAATTTTCTGATATTTTTATTACTACTCCTCTTATTCCTTTGTCCCTTACCAATAGATTGGAACCATTACCCATTATAAAAAAAGGAACTGATGTATCTTTACACACCTTTAAGGCGTGAATAATCTCCTCCTCACTGTCGGGTAAAACCATAATATCAGCTGGTCCCCCAATTCTAAAAGAAGTATGTTTTTTCATAGGTTCATTTAGAAAAATTCGCTCCGATGGTATATATTCACTTAATTTTATATAAATATTCTCCATTTTTATTCCACTCCCTGCAAAAAAACAGCTTATAAGTCGTCTACTTCTTCTAGTTTACATTAATTCCTGTATTCCTTCAATAGCTAATCTGATATATCTGAATCCCCTTGACTTTTTGGTTCTAATATATCCATTATTTCATATTTATAAATCTGCCAAAATTTTTCATGAGGGCTATATATAAATTTTGCTAAATTCTGCTCTAGCATATGCATTTCAGGGTCATCTTCATATATACTCCCTATACCATTTATTATGGGAAACATTCCTATTTTATTTAATTCCCTTTGTGCTTCATCAGACAAAAGGGATTTTAAAAAAGCAATACAATAATATTTCTTTATGTCATCATCTTTTTTAATCAATCCATAAGATACAATCTGATCTTGGAACAGGCCATCTTTTCCTTCCATAGGCAGGCAATATATTCCTAAGTCAAACCCCTTGCCTTGGGCTTGAGCCTCCCTTACTTTATATAAAGTTCTGGTATTGCCTAAAAAAACGCCAATTCTTGCCTCGTCAGCAAACAATCTAACTGCTCTGCTGCTATCAAGATTTCCTATAGTTTCCGGCACTAAGTTTGGATCATTAATCCAACTATATATATATCTATATCCATTATCATCTTGTATTTTACCACTTTGATTATAAATCATGCTAATAATAGGTTTTGAATATGTGGAATTGTAGCTACCAAATCCATAATATTGGATTTCATTCTTATTTTCCTTTTTTACATAGGATAGTTTTTTTACAATTCTATCTAAGGTTGCAAAGTCTATCTCAGTACCCTCTATAGTTATATCATTCTCTTGAAGCATATCTTTATTTAAAAATAAGGCATAGGTACCCATCATAATGGGTACACCTTTCATAGTATTGTCCTTTATTACAGACCTTTGTGCTAATGGAAGAATTCTATTCAATTCTTCAACTTGAAAATAAGGGCTTAAATCTTCGTATAAGGAAGAAGGTACAAAATCTTCGTAAATGGGAATAGAAATAATATCTGGTAATATGTCTTTATCTGCATGTCCCGTAAAATACATCTGAGCCCTTTGTGGAGTAAGCCTTCTGACTTCGATGAATACTCCAGGATTCTCCCTTTCAAACTTTTCTACCCTTGTATTAAGCCAGTTGGCGTTAGATGATGCACCTGTTTCTACATATGGTATCTCCCATAAAGTTATTACCCCCGTCCATTTGGGCTTAAGTCCTTGGTCTTTATTATACCGCTTATCATCATGGTTGGAATTTAATAGAAATACTTTAGTACCTATCACTAAGTATATTACTATAAAAGCAAAAAGAAAAAGAGTAAATGGTTTTATGCCTTTCTTCACTGTTATTCCTCCTAATAGGCAATATAAAACCCTTTACTCCATTTATATGGTTCCCCTTTTTGGGGTATTACAGCAATTATATTTCTATATTAATCTTCCCAACATGGCAGCGCCTATAATACCTGCATCGTTACCCAGCTCTGCTCTAGTTATTTTTGCATAAGGAACATCTTTATAGAATATATGCTCATCTACCTTTTTCTTTAAGGCATCCAATAAAAAGTCTCCTGCTTTTGCTACTCCTCCGCCAATTGCAATAATAGATGGATCAAAGGAATTTATTATAGTAATTATGCCCATTGCCAAATAGTAAACATATTTGTCAAATAGTTCGAGGGCAGTAGCATCGCCTTCCTTAGCTGCATCTATGACTGTTTTAGCTGTTATTTTATCTAGATTGCCCTCTACAGACTTATATATCATAGAATCTGGATTATCTTGGGCTGCTTTTTTTCCTTCTCTAATAAGGGCTGTAGCAGATGCATACCTTTCCCAGCATCCCTTGTTCCCACATGTACACTGAATGCCATCCACTTCAACAATTATATGTCCAAGCTCTGCTCCAATGGAATGGCTTCCGCTATATGGTTTTCCGTTGATAATAATACCGGAACCGATACCTGTACCAAGGGTTATGGTTATAGAGTTGTCTACTCCCTTACAAGCACCCGCTACCGCTTCGGCTAGCCCAGCAGTGTTTCCATCGTTTTCTATTCGTATTGGCAAATCAAAGTATTTACTAAGTTCAGCTCTTATAGGAACATTATGCCAATCCAGATTATTAGCAAATACAATAATACCTTTTTCATCATCGGGTAAACCTGGTGAACCTATACCAATGGCCTTTACATCTTCTAGCTTATAATTTGATTCCGCTATAACCCGCTTTATGAGATGGGCCATATCCTTGATTATCTCATCAAAAGGACGACCTACACCTGTTGGTGCTTCTCCTTTATGAACTATTTTCCCATCCTCATCTACTAGACCTACTGCTATATTTGTTCCTCCTAAATCTACTCCTATATACATATTTCATCTCCTTGTCTCTATTTGATTAAATTATCCCCTGTTCATTTGAATAAGGGCATTTAAACGATTATCCAGCTCTTGAGCTGCATTATAACCCATGCGTTTAAGTCTCCAGTTACGTGCTGCTACCTCTATAATAATAGCTAAATTTCTACCAGGCCTAACTGGTACTACTATTTTAGGCAATCTGACGCCCAATATCTCCGTGTATTCCTCCGTCAAGCCCAGTCTATCATATTCCTTATTATCATCCCAAAATTCCAGATATATAACTATATCCAAGGGTTTGTTATTTATCACTGCACCAACGCCATACATGGCTCTTATATCGATTATTCCTATACCTCTTATTTCCATGAAATGTCTGATAAGCTCTGGGGCTTCGCCAATTAATCTATTATCAGTAACTTTCTTTATCTCAACGGCATCATCAGCAACCAGACGATGACCTCGCTTAATCAGTTCTAAAGCAGTCTCACTCTTACCTATACCACTTTCACCCATAATAAAGACTCCCACACCATAGACATCAACCAGTACGCCATGACGAGTAATTTTGGGAGCTAATGCAGAACTTAAGTAATTGATAAGCTTTTGAGTCAAGTTGCTAGTTGATGAACTGGACCTTAATAAGGGCCTATTATATTTTTTAGATAATTGCAATATATATTCAGGAATTTCCATATTTCTAGTAATAATAAGGCAGGGAAAATCGTACTGGAAAAACTTATCTAGTTGCTGCTGTCTCACATCGGGGTCCATGGTCTCTAGATAAGTCATTTCCACTTTACCTAACACTTGGATTCTTTCCGAAGCAAAATAGTCAAAGAAACCTGCAAATTGTAATCCAGGTCTATTTACATCACTGGTTACAATATCAATATTTTGAGAATCTGAACAGTATATAACTTCTAAATCCAGTTCTTTGATAATATTGTCTATAGGTATGGTTGTCAATTATATCAGCTCCTCTCTAGCACAAATCTATAAATTGCCTGAGCTACTCCATCTTCATCGTTTTTACCTGTTACATAATCAGCGTGAATCTTTACATCTTCAGGAGCATTCCCCATAGCTACACCTAGCCCAGCATACTGTAACATAGAAATATCATTGTAACTATCTCCAATGGCAATAACATTTTCTCTCTTAATTCCTTTTAGATTTGCTAAATATTCCAAAGCCTTCCCCTTAGTTGCGTCTTTGTGAGTAAATTCTAAATATACAGGTCTTGATGTAGTAACCTCAATTTCACTGCTAAAAAGCTCAACGAACTCATTTCTTATCTCAATGATTCTATCTGGTTCATCAATAATTAATACTTTGTTTGGTTCATCAACTAAAAATTTATCAAAAGACTCAACTAGCTGCCCTTTGACCCCTACATTTTTATAATAGATATCACTATACTTATTTTCCTCTTCAATATAGTATTCATCTCCAATATAGATCTGAAGATGTAGGGATTTTTCTTTACATATGCGAATTATTTTTTGACAAATATCTAAGGGTAAAGTTTTATTATATAATACATCCTTAGAAAAAGCATTTTTTATTAATCCACCTTGATAAGTTATTATAGGAACATCTAGACCCAATTGCTGCGCATATACTAGAGCTGATTTAAACATTCTGCCTGTAGCAATTGTAACCAAAACCCCTTTTTCCATAGCGTCAGTCAATGCTTCTTTGTTTTTAGCACTTATTTGTAAATCCGAATCTAACAACGAATCATCTAAATCCACTGCTATGAGTTTATAATCCAAAAATCTCACCCCGTATTAATAATACAATAACTGCAAGTTTCTTTCATAGTTATTATATATTGTATTGATTATCACGTCTAGTATATATTAATCAGCACCATCCATGCCGAAATATTCCATTATGCTTAAAGCTGCATTCCTGTTCATACCATCTACCTTAATTAAATCCTCTAGACTAGCTCTTCTTATAGCTTCAATAGAGCCAAAATGCTTTAGCAATGCTCTTCTCCTGCCAGGACCTATGTTGGGTATATCTTCTAATATAGAACGAATATTGTCTTTTCCCCTTAAGCTTCGATGATAGGTAATAGCAAATCTATGAGCTTCATCCCTAATTCTTTGTAATAGCTGCAAGGCTAAACTATTTTTAGGAATAACTATAGGTTTATCCTGATTTTCCATATAGATTTCCTCATTTTTCTCAGCCAAACTTATAATAGGAATATAGTCCATGCCTAATTTCCTTAGACTGGAAATGGCAGCATTTAACTGGCCCTTTCCTCCATCTATCAATATTAAATCAGGCAATCTAGAAAATTTACCAAAATTAGGGTCTTTGCCTTGAGCCTCCAAAGATACTTTTTCTTCTATCCCTCTTTTAAATCTTCTCTCTATGACCTGAGACATGCTAGCGTAGTCATTAGGACCTTCTATCCCTTTAATTCTAAATCTTCTATAATCTTTTTTACTAGGCTTGCCCTTCTCAAAAACCACCATAGACGCTACTGAATTTGTCCCTTGAATATTTGAAATATCAAAAGCTTCAATTCTTGATGGAACATAGGGAAGATCCAAAACTTCAGCCAATTCTTCGGAGGCACCTATTGTTCTAGCTTGCTCTGCTTCTACTTTTTGTTTTAAATTTTCTAGGGCTTCCATGGCATTTCTAAAAGCCAAATCCACTAATTCTTTTCTGTTCCCTCTCTTAGGAACCTTTATATAGACACGGTTCCCTCTTTTGGATGTAAGCCATCGCTCGATGATCAAAGCCTCATCTATCTCTTCTTGCAGCAAAACCTCCTTAGGTATGAAGGAAGAAGTAAGATAGAATTGTTTGATAAAAGAGCTTATTATGTCTTTTACCTGACTCTCATTCTTAGTATCTAATACAAACTGTTCACTTCCTGTTAATTTTCCACTTCTAATAAAAAACATCTGAACTATGCTTTCCCGCTCTCCTAATGCAATGGCAATAACATCCTGATCTAATAGGTCTGTGGATATTATCTTCTGTTTTTCCATTACCTTTTCAACGGAATTGATTTTATCCCTTAGGCTTGCCGCCTTTTCAAAGTTTAATTGTTCTGCGGCTTCTTCCATTTGTTTTCTAAGATCTTCTATCAAATCTTCATATTTACCATCTAGAAATCTACATACATCCTTTACAACTTTACGATACTCCTCCTTATCAATATTTCCCTGACAAGGACCTTGGCACTGATTAATGTAGTAATATAGACAAGGCCTGTCTCCCTTTTTTATTGAATTTAAGTTCTTTTTGCATGTTCTAACGGGAAATAGTCTTTTTATAACATCTATGGTATCCCTAACAACTTTAGAGCTTCCATAAGGACCAAAATAAAGGTTATTGTCCTTTTTTATATTACGAGTTAACACAACCCTAGGATAATCTTCTTCCATAGTTACCATTATATATGGATATTGCTTATCATCCTTCAACAAAACGTTATACCTAGGCTTATGCTCTTTTATTAGATTACATTCTAAAATTAATGCTTCTAACTCTGAATCCGTTATAATATATTCAAAATCCCTAATATTGGCAACCATAGCCCTTACTTTGGGTGTATGATTTTTGGGTGACTGAAAATACTGTCTTACCCTATTTTTCAGGGATATAGCCTTCCCTACATATATTATATTATCGTTTTCATCCTTCATAAGATAGACTCCCGGACTATCGGGTAGAGTCTTTAGTTTCTCTTCTATAAGAGCCATTTAGCTTCACCTTTCTTAAGCCATTCTGTTGTTTATGCTTATATAATACATTTTAATACACATAATGTCCAACACCAAAAACAAAAAAAGGTCTTAAGACCTTTTTTGCAGTGATGGTTTTTTTAGGATAGATAGATGAATTAAAGAATGATAAACTGTAATGGTCACAGCGCTGTCAATCAAATGATGTATAGCCGTACCAATACCAGTAACTACAAAAGCTTGGTGAAAACCCAAAAAAGGTAAAAGTATGAGTGCTTCTGATAGAGCATGAATGGGAGCTGTAATAAGTAGCACTGCCCAAAAAGGCATACCCTTTCTATAAGCTAATGCACCGATTCCACCAAAGACTGCATGGGTCAAGGCTCTAGCTCCCACTAAGGCACTTACCCTTAATGTAAATCCCAAGGCTGAACCAACACCTACCATTATAGCCACTCCAGGACTAATTGCCATGGCTAACATACTGGGTAAATGAGAAGCGATAGTGGCTGTAAAACCTGGAGGTATTACTATCATCAATGGTGTACCACCTAATATTAAAGGGATCATTATAGCCAATCCCGTAAGCATTCCACCTATTACTATATTTTTAGTCTTCATATGAACCTCCCCAACAGTATTATGGATTTATAATGTATAAATTATACTGCTGGAGATGTGTAATGTCAAGTGTCTTTACAGCTGTTTTGTCATCTAGTAGCCTAAATCCAAGACTTTTTTTAATATTTTTCCTGCCAAAGGTGCCGCCAGCTTTCCTCCTGTCTGCCCAGCAGGCAAATCCTCTATCACAACGGCTACAGCAATTTTTGATTTATTTCCTGCCACATATCCAATAAACCAGGCATTATTTCTGATTTCTGAATCCCCATTGTATACCTCAGCTGTACCGGTTTTCCCTGCAACTTGCCTTCCTTTAATAGCAGCGCCCTTTCCAGTACCTGTATCAACTACATTTTCCATCATGGCCTGTATAATCTTAGCATTCTCACTGCTCATGGACTTACGATAAATCTTAGATCGCAGCTTTTCCTGTATTTTACCATTTCTACCTACTACCTCATATACAAGTCTAGGCTCCATCATTATACCATCATTAGCTATTGCTGAAGCAACCATGGCCATGTGTAGTGGTGTAACTTGTACATCTCCTTGACCAATTGAGATTAAACCCAGCTTCTCCTCTGATATATTCCCTTTTAAAGGCAAACGGCTAGCAACTAGTTTCAAATCGGGGAAAATAAAATCTTGATTAAATCCGAGAGCTTCAGCAGTTTTTAGCAGCTTTTCCTTTCCAAGTTTATTTGCAATATCTACAAAATATCCGTTACAGGATACCGTCATGGCCTGGCTAAGGTCCACCTGTCCATGTGGTTCTCCACCATAACATGATATACTCTGAGAGCCTGTTTCTACTACTCCTTGGCAATCAAAGGTGATACTTGAAATGTTCTCTAAATTATCCAAAGCAGATACAGCTACAATAACTTTAAAAATGGAACCAGGCATATAAAGTCCCTCTGTAGCTCTGTTTAATAATATATCTCCTTCTACATTTTCTAATTTATTTGGATTAAAGGTTGGATGACTTACCATGGCTAATATTTCCCCAGTTTGTGCATCCATAACCACAACACTACCTTTATTTTTTCCAAGAGACTTATCAATAAATTGCTGAAGATCACTATCTATGGTTAAGTGTAAAGTATTTCCCACTTCTTGTGGTAAAAATATTTTTTGATAAACCTTTTCATAAAAAGGGTTGTTATAACCCATTAAGTATTTAACCTGTAAAGCTTCTACACCTGATCTGCCTAGTTTCGCATCATTAAATCCAACTACATGAGCTATACTTTTGGCCTGTTCTCCCCCTCCTAGATAACTCCTATAATAATATACCTGTTTCTGTTTGGTATCAGGATTTTGCCTTTTTTCTTTAATGGTAGTAGCTAAAATCTTACCATTGCGATCTTTGATATCTCCTGGAATTACTTTAGGTTCCCAAGCATCTAGTTTAACTCTAGGATTATATGAGTTTGCAAACCATCTATCACTGTAAAAAAATAGTATATAGCAATAATAAACTCCAAGCAATATAAAAGCGGCTAATAAGACTGCCAATCCTTTTTTAAGATTTTTCTCTAGACCTTTCATTGTTGCTATACTCCTTCCTCAAAGGTCTCTTCTTCATACTCATTTTCTTCATATTCATCTTCTTTATAAATATCATCTTCATTTTGGTCTTCTTCATCATTATCATCTTTAGTACCTATCGCTACGCCTTCCAAAACCCCTACTAAAGCTAATGAAGTAACCATAGAGCTACCTCCATAACTAACAAAGGGCATGGTTACACCTGTTAGGGGGATCATTTTTATTACACCCCCAATAATGGTAAAGGCTTGGAGTGTTAATGCTACTGTAGCCCCAAAAGCAAGAAGTGCCTTGTATGGGTTTTTACTTCTTAAAGCAATTGAAACTCCCCTAATGACAATCATAGCGTACAAACCAATTATACAAAAACCTGTAATAATACCAAATTCTTCACAAATAGTTGCAAATATAAAATCGGTCTTAAAAGCTGGAACAACCTGAGGAGAACCTAAGCCCAGTCCGGTGCCTATAAGACCGCCACTACTAATAGCCATGAGGGAATGCGCTATCTGGTAACCTTTATTCTCAATATCCCTCCAAGGATTTTTCCACGCTTCTACACGTACACGAATATGGCTAAAAAGATGATAGCTAATAATGCTACCCAATGCGGCAGTACCTCCTGCCAGTAAAACAATAATCCAATCGGATGTTGCAACATAATAGACAAAGATGAAAATATAGAAATACAATAGTGCTGCACCTAAATCCCTTTGCAGTACCACAAGTAAAACTGTTAGCGCAGCAAAAATATAAACTGGCAGATGCTCTCTAAATTTTTTTCCCTCCCTGAACCATGAAGCAAATACAAATACTAGAATTATCTTTACAAATTCTGAAGGCTGAACGTTGTATCCCATAATTGGAATCCAGCTCCTGGCACCAAAAGTCTCTTTTCCAAAAATAATAGGCAATAGTAGTAAAATACAAGCTAGTGCCATAAGAACATTGCTTAATATAGTATTCATG
>LSQX01044547.1_pt1 | contig 12267 bp, 10 predicted proteins | sample 654561 | NCBI WGS metagenome assembly LSQX01 (sample SAMN04489861, study PRJNA283612) | anaerobic digester metagenome | isolation source: 4 biogas reactors fed with cattle manure at either 37C or 55C with and... | place: Denmark: Kongens Lyngby | collected 2014 | reverse complement strand
ATTATATATGTCGCCCGGATGTTCTTCAAGATACTCGTATGCAATCGGGTTTCCAATAGAATCAATTATAACACCGTCAATACAATCCGGACGTGAAATCATGTTGTTACTTGAACATACACGTTCACATTCAATCGGAACAAGTTCAAACTTAACGTCGCCGACAAGCTTAGGATTGTTTACCAACAGCCCAAAGGTTTCGCCGTCGCCAAGTTTCGCTTGGGTCATTGTCGCTAACCGTTCCGCCAAACAGGTCTCTTCCATCCATTCGGTAAACAATGTTTCAATCTTGTTTTCCCACCTGGTAGAAGGCGCGTTCAACAGCTGAATACGAGGACACGTTCCGACAACGTCCGACGCAACAGTTAGAATTAACCCCTTCGCATACGTGTTGTTAGCAATCTCGTATCTTGCCCGTTCACGAATAGTCTTACGAACCTGTGGATTAGCCGCCGCGTCCGCAGAAAACGAGTCGGCAAGTCGCCAATGACGCCTGTTTTCAGAGGTGGTTTGCGCGGAATCATAACGCGCCTGTATCCGATTGCTAGGCATATCGGAAAAGCGCGTCGGCAAAACAGCCCGACCAGAGGGCAAAGCCGGAACTGCCTTACCGACACTTACGTTTACCGCTTTCGCGTTATCTGTCCATTGCATTAGTCAATACTCCCATCAGGAACAATCTTTTTAAACAGCGCGTTTAAATTGTCGCCGGGTTTCTGTCCCTGCTGACGCAAGTATTTAAGGGCCTCGATCAACTCTGACATTGACCGCATTTCAACCCTTCCTTCGTCGCCCTCAACAGATTTAGGAGAGTTGAGCAACGACTGAATCAACGCACGAACCTCATCATCCGTCATGCCAATTTCTCCTTTCAGCTAGAACAAAAATTAAGCGTACTTAATCTGAACCGAACCTGACATCGAAGGAGTCTTGCCTTCAACAACAATCGCTTGACCGCTCGCAATAATCTGATAACCAGGCACCCCAGAAAACAGCCCTCCAAGTTGCGCATCTGTATAAACTTCATCACTACAAACCGCAATCAACGTCACATGTTTACCGTTTTTCAACGGAAACGGTTTAATCGCCGCACGACCAGCAGAACTGTTTTGTGCGTCAACGAACACCTGCCACAGGTCAACCTTATTCAAGTCAACGCGACTATATGTTCCGTCAAGCCTACTTGACGGAAATGTAACGCCAGAACTTGTTCCTGCCCACTCGCCAGCTTCTTCATCGTACGCATAATAATACGTGCCGGTTGCACTAGTTGAATCAATAATGGAACCTGCACCAGCACCTGAACTGGTAACAGTCCCAACTTTCTGGTCGTCAGTCCACGTTGCCGCGCTAGGATCGGCAACAACACTTGCAGACCGATAAACAGTTACCTCGGATTCAGCATTTCCACCTGCCCAGGCAACAAGAACTGCACTACCGGAATAAGCCGAAGCTGTAACAGCAAAAGCCATAATAAACTTCCTTTCTCTTAAATTGTTTAATTAACCCGCTTTTGCAGGTCAGAAAAACGTACAGCACCACCACGTTCAGACGCAACCTCTTCACGGCGCGCCTGTTGTAACTCGGAAAAACGAACCGCCTTTCGAGGCATTGAAAATGCGCGAGGGTCAACAACAACTTTCATACGCGACCCTAACATTGACGCGCCAACCGCACATCCAACCAGACAGTCCAACCAATGGTTATCCCGTTTACCAGGCCGTAACTTCCACTCGTTTACCGTCCTTTCTTTCGCAGTTACAGGCACAAAATATTCAGATGACAGCTGGTCGGCCAACATTATGTGTTCGGTCGGGTCATGCCCAAACAGCGATAAACACCCCTTATCACCCATTGGAACCGCAAGACGCGCATGAACAAAACTCTTCCAATAATTTGTGTCAATTAACACGTGCCTAATCGCACGCTTTCCACGCAAACTTGGTATCAAATAATGAAACCCAAATACGTCCCCCTTCGTCTTACGGTATTCCGAAAACGGAATTGAACCTGCACCAATATATTTACCGTGCGAAGGTATCATCAGCTGTGCCAGTTTAGATTGCCTGCAAAACTGATAAACAACATCCGTTGATTCGCCCCAGTTGGCGTCAATAATCAACTGCGATATTTTGTATTCGGAACCCCTAATAACCCCAGGAAACGTCCTAGTTAAAAGCTCTTTCGTAAGCTCTTCAAGACCTGCGTAAAGCCAGCCTTCTAACCCTGTCCCAGGATACCTTTCCGACAGCGTTGGCGATAACGTTCTCAACGTAAATCTTGTACGCTTCTGTTCGGGAAAACAACCGTAATCAATAATATATCCAGTAAAATCTTCTTCCCACGCACACAGCATCCAGAAAAACGCGTCTTTCTGAATGTCAATAAAACACGTGAGAAAATGACAATGTTCAGGAACAACACCGCGTGGTGTTCCGTTCACCTTGTCCATAATTTCGGATTCGGTTAGCGAATCATTTTCCGTGTCTTCCTGTGCCGGCTCATTTTGATATTCCGCAAAAAAGGCCGCCTCGTTGCGAAACCTTAAATTCATTGCGTGCTGAATGGCAGACGCTTCATCCTCGTTGTAACGGTCTTTCCACGCCGGAACCGCGCCTTCGTCCATTGCTTTACGATTCTTAATATAAAACTCTGTCGCCTGTTTCCCTGTTCCGTCATTGCGTAGGTCTGCTACTCGTATACGATTGTATTCATCCCAAAGTTTTTCGTTTTTCGGAAACGCATACATTAACTTACATCGTTCACCCTTCCAGTCAGGGTTCTTTTCACGGTCTAAAAGCATATCGGCCAAATCGCCTGACCGAATAACCGTACAAGTTATCAAACCGGAAATCTTTTGTCCAGGCCCTGCCATGCCCAATATGTCGCCGGTAACAACCTGGAACCTACGCTCGCATTGTGAATTACTCCACGCACTATCAGTAGTTTGGGGGTCGTCAACCAACGCTAGCCGTGGCCTCAACACACGCCCGTCAACAGTCGTAAACTGTTGGCCCCGAATCTCTGACCCCTTCATGCCGGAAGATGTAATCACACACCCGGAAGAAACGCTACCCTCAATCGTCGGAAAAACCAAATGGTCACTAGTCCAGTCAATTCGTGTAAATTCACCTAAATAACGTTGCGCACGTTGCCTAGTAGCGATTCGTTCCAACTTCTTGACAGGGTAGCATACTTCCGGAAAATCTTCGCTTAACAACGGATTGGTTTCAATCCAGGTTTTTATCCCGTCCAGTCCGTCTTTCGCCTTTTCACTTGAACCTGCGATATAACACGAAAACAGGCTGTGCCCATATAACGCCGCCCAAACTACCGCCGTTTTAGTAATAACAGTTTTGCCAGTACCACGCGGCATTGCCAGGGCAAACAGCCCACCGGTTAAGACTGCCTGCTCAATTTTGTGAATGACTTTCAGGTGGTCATCAGACCACGGTAAAGTAAATACGTCCGGAAAATACTCTTTACAAAACCTGCCTAAATCTAACCGACACACCCTCTTGCGTCTCTTGTTGACAACCGGCGGCAACTCGCCAATTTCTGACGCCGCACGCTGGGCCGCGTCTGCCCTCGCCTTAACCCTGTCTACGTGCCGCTGATATTGTGCCGCCTTCGTTTCGTAATCTGAATATTCGTCTAACAGCCNNTGACTACGCAATCTCCGCATGGTCAAGTCGTATGTGTACCCACAACTGTTAACCTCTTTCAAAAATTCTGCCGGCTTTAAATGAATATCTTCGTAAACAGCCTTCATTTCACGGTCAATGCCAAATAACAAATTAACTCATATAAACCAACCTTGCCATCGTCTGTCATTATGTTACCTTCAACACCTGCACGCTTTATCATTGTATGGTCAACTTCAATCCCGTTGTCCATCAAAATGTTTGCAAGCTCTTCCGGAGTACTATAAAAGTTCCCCTCATGCAGAACTTCCTTCTTCGGTGTCTCCTTCTTTTTCTTTTTCGTTGTCGTCGTCGCTTTCGCCATTTGTATATGCGAACTTTCTGTCTGTCGGCGGTGGCACTCTCTCTTCAAGACCGGTTATACGATATTCGTGATCTTCAACAATAACCAACGTCTCATTCTGTGCAACTGACAAATGAGAAACCTTTTCTACTACCGCGCCAAGATTTGTTTCTAGCCAAACTTGCAACTTGTTTACGCTCTGCGTCAACGCAGGAATGGTATCAGACATCTTTAATAATGCGTTTACAAGATTCTCCTCACGTTTCGCATTAGAAGATACCATTATCTTAATGTAAAAACAAAGTATAACAAGCAACAGAATAATCGCGCCCCATTCGTGGGCGTCAATTGTTTTGCTGATAACTTCTTCCATACACAACTCCGTTACTTCTACCCTCTTTTATGTAAATCCAATTCACTCGCAAAACTCGCGTCATCCTGCTTCCAAGTATGCTGTATCGGAACAAACGGGTTTCCGTACCGTTCCGCAGTCTCGCAAAACAGCTCGCATTCACGTTTCGTTACCCAATACCCCGATTGCGGCTTACCCGTAAAGTCTGTGTCGTAAAGATTGCCGTGCGAATTTTGAATGTAAATGTACTCTTCACCACCAAAAATAACGTGGCAACCACCAACACATTCCGCGTGCGCGCCTGTCGTTACTCGTGATCCAACACTTAACCCGTTCTTGTCCTTTGACGTCCCGTTGTAAAACTGGGCCGAACCAAACGCTACCGACAAACACGCACGCGATAGCCTGAACCAGCCGTCCGGACTATTGTCTTTGATATAAACGATTGCGGCCCGAAACTTGTTGGCGTCCGGAACTCGCGCCTGGTAGTCAGACGGAACACGCTGATTTTTCGTGCCAACATCTTCAACCGACCACGCGCCAACCTCATTCAACAACGAGCCGGACTGAAGCATTGTAACGCCCTGGTTTGTCCATCCACCTGTTGCGCCGTAATGCGAATACATCGGGTTAAACGCCGTATATTCAATCGTTGTTCCACCCGCAATTTCAAGTAGCGCGCAATATTCCAAAGCGTGGGCTGTAGCCGTTGAACCACAAGAAGGAAACGAACCCTGATTCCATATAACAATGTTAGACCGCCGCCACTTATCAGGTAACTGCTGGTCAATAAACCAGGGATAAAAACAAAGACCACGGTTTTTAAGAGAGTCAAAAAATTCAATGCGACTATCGACCCACGCCTGAAACTCCGAATCGTCCGCAACAATGGGCTGAACACCAGGATTGTCCCACAAATACTGAATCGGAACAGCGGACTCAATCGCCCTGGATTGCGCTAACTTGCCGTCCGAATCAAGAGGGAGTAACCCATTGTCTTTACTGAACAACTGTTCCGTCATCAGATTTAACCTTTTTGCTTGCCTGAATCAATGCGTTGCCAATGTCTTCATATAAAGACGCGACGTTGTCCATTGTTTTAACATCTTCGTAAGCAACGTTCGTCGTAAGACCTCGCAAGAAATCTTCCCACCTCTCGTCCGCGTTCTTTAACAACTCCTTTTTCAAAAACGTAAGAGATCGGTTAGGTGTCGTAGTCCGCCCTTCATGAATCTCGTTCGCCGCCCTAAAAAAGCAGTCGCCAACCTTGACAACCTCTGCGCTCGTGACGTCGCCAGGAATGTTGCCCTGAATCCATTTAGTTGTTTCCGAATCCTCGTTCAGGAACTTCCAGTTAATCCCACGGTCTTTGCGCTTTGAAAAGTCCGGGATAATGTCAGGAATCACCCTGCTGGGAACAATAAACATTTTGTAATATTTTACAATGCCTGTTCCCGCAACACGCAACCCGCCAATTGCAATCGGTAGCAAAAACAATGCCACCAAACCAATAACCAACGCCTTAACCCAACCAAGCTTAAACTTGGTTTTTACAGCGTCAACAGACTCTTCTACCACCTTAACAGCGGGTGTAGTCTTTTTCTTTACTGTAGTGGTTGTTTTCTTTTTTGCCATAATGTGGCCCTCCTCACCTATATTATACACTAACTATCATTAACCGACTAAAAATCCATCCACGAATATGACGGTTGAACACCGTGATTACTCTGGTACTTCCTGCTGCGATATAACGCCACCTCTCCCCCTTCATATGTATGAAAATATATTTGTGCAATTTCCATATTACGATATATCTTAACAGGATGTAAACACACCATCTCTAACGTCCAATTGCCGGCAAACCCAATGTCGCCAAACCCGGCAGAAAGATGTACTAACAGCCCAAGTCGGGCCATTGAAGAACGACCGTCAATCCCGGGAACATACTTGTCTGTTTGTGTTCGCTCCTTCGTTTCACCTAAATATAACCTGCCAGGTTCAAGGACATAACCTTCATCCGGAATGTCAATATATTTATGCTCGTTACAATGCTTAACGTCTAAAACCTTCTCGGTATAAACCACCAACCTCTTGCCAAGTCTCAAATTGTAACTGTTTGGATTTACCAGCCGTTCGTGAAATGGTGTAATGGTAATATCGCCCGCCCGAACCGCCTTAATAATCTCACTACCAAGAAGTATTCCCATCAACCACCAACCATTGTCTTAACAGTCTCACGAATCCCTGCCGGTCTCGAACCAAACATCTCTGACTGAAACTCACTGTTATTATAAAATCTAATACACGGATAATACGCAACGCGTCCGGCACTATCAACAAAGTCACGTCTCTGTTCCGCGTCAACGTAATATATTACAACACTTGAATAGTCGGCGGCTATTTGTTCCAAGTCTGGTCGTAACGAATGACAAGGCGCACACCAAGACGCGCCAAACACCACAACAACAATGTCCGAACTAGAAACAACAGATTCAAACGTGTCGCCTTTACCGACATCTATCACCCGACCAAACTTAACCGAAGGTTCAGGCGCAACTGGAGGTTCAGGCTTCTGTCGCTCCGGGAAATCCTGGACAAAGTCAAGATGAATCGGGTGATTGACACCGGTTAAAGTAATATGCGTGTTAAACAATAACAATACAAATATTGCCACCAACAACAAAAAGTTTAAAAAACGCATTGTTGATACCAAACCTTTTACCAAATCGTTCGCGGTGCTAACACTAAAATAACAACCGCTGTACAAACTATAAAAAAACTCATCTCTTCATGCTCAGATATACGCCAAGCCAAACACCCGCCAAAATGCCAACCGTCAAAACCATGTTGAAAAACGCCATACAATACACTCCTTTCTTAACCTTGATATTCTACCGCGCCCAAGTCAATGGTCGTATTAACTATACGCGATTTACCATTAAAGTCTACTAACGAATCTGTCTTTGTATTATCACCCTTGTTAATAACCTGCGACCCTGCCACCGGGGTGTAGTGATCGACGTCGAACAGCGGCTGTCCGGAACTGTACGCGATGTCGGCCCAGGTCCCCCGGTCGCTGAGACTCTTGCTCACGTTGAGCGTTGCGCTCGCTCCGGAAGCGGAGACGTGAGTGTTCAGGGCGTCGACGCAGTTGTGTACGTTCAGGGTACCCGCCGCCACGTAGAAGCCGCCTCCCTTATCGTTGTCGGTGAACGTGCAGTTTCTCAGCGTGAAAGCGGTGGCGGAAGTCGTGCAGTAGACGCAACGGTGATAGCCGGTTGTCGCGGTGAACGTGTTACCGGTAAAGACGCTGTCGGTGATTAGCCCGTTCGGAATCGTGGTAGCATACACCAGCCCGTCGGTGGTGGCGTTGCCGGTGTTCCCCGAAAACAGGCAACGTTTGAACTTCGAGCCGGTCTGCGACGTGTATCCGTTGAGATACGCCACCGGGGCGCGGGTCGTTGCGCTGTTTCCTGAAAAGGTTGTATCCGACACGTCGAGATCAAGCGCTTGTTGAAGATACAACGCGCCACCGGTCGCCGCGCTGTTGGTTTGGAAGGTGCAATCTTTGATCACCACGGTCGGGTGCGTAACGGTTCCAACCTTGTAGAGACCTCCGCCGTTCGTTGTCGCCGCGTTCCATTTCACCTGGCATCCGGAGAGGGTCACCGTGGCGTTGCTGTCAATCATAATCCCGGCGCCGTTGGTGGCCGTGTTGGTTTGAATCACGCAGTTGTTGAGCGTGAGCGTGTCCTCGGAGTAGACCGCTGCACCGGAGGTTGCCGAGCAGTTCTCAATCGTTACCGATTCCAAGGTGATTGCGGCTTCGGCGTAGACGCCCGCGCCGCACCCGGCGGGTCCACTCCCGGTCACGTAGCCGTTGTTCAGGACAATGTTTTCAACGACGCACCCGTCGACCGTTGCCCGGATAATGCGTGTCGCCGAGTTTCCGCTGATCGTGATCTTGTTCCCGCCGTCGAGCGTGATTCTCTTGTTGAGCAGCAGCGCTCCCTGCGTAAGAACGATGGTCCCGGTCACCCCCCGACCGAACTTAACAACGTCCCCGGTCTGTGCCGCCGCGATAACCTCCCGGAGCGTCCCTCCGGAGTTGTTGTCCAAGAGCGAGGTTACGAACTTCCAGTTCGACGGGGTGACGTAGGTTCGTTCGAGCGCGGCAAGCCAATTCTCGCCGCCGTCGGGCGTGCAGACGTGGATCGTGTAGTAGCCCGCGGCGTTGACGGTCGGCTCTTCCCCCCCGGCCCAAATCCAGGTGTCTGGAAACAAAACTGTCCCACCAACAAGCCGAAGTATAATGCGAAAGTCAAACAGTTCCGCAGGTTCCGCTGACAAACCAGTTGTCGCAAACGAAAACGTAGTGTTTGCGGTAATCTCTTTAAAAAACGTCTGCCCAGAAAACGTTGGTCTAACGGTTTTACCAGTCAAAACCGTTGTAAACTTGCGAATCGCTGTGTCAGACAAAAACTCTAAAACCATATAAACACCCAACTACCTGCGAATAACAACGCGATATTTCTTACCACTCGCAAGAACAAAACCAAACCCAATTGACAGCTTAACGGTGGAAATAAACTGAATCGACGCATAAACCTCTTTGTGAGTATCGTCATCAACCAAAACAACGCTAACATCACGATAGTTAAGACCGTGATAAACCTCAAATGTAGACTTAACACCGTCACCAGTAATCGTTGCCTCTACGCGGTTGACGCTACCAATGTTAATCTGCGTCCAATAATATGAAAACGGTTGAGATGACGAACCGCCCTCGTTTCCGTCAACTGTATACTGTTGATGACACCGATAATAATTATCGCCAACCAAGCAGGTCGCACTGACAGGAACAAGCGTGTCGTTAGGTGGATACCCGTTATATGTAACAGGAAACAGTCCGTTCCGCAACGTGCGGTTTAATGCTGAATCGCGATAATAGCGATCCATCACGTCAATATAATCATAAAACGCTTGCCCAACCTGAATCGAGTTGCTAACGCGAACAAGCATTTCATTGTCAACGCCAATCGCATTAACATCTAACATACCGTTGTCGTTATACTTAACAGCATAATTAGCAAGTTTCGTGTTAGAAAAAAAGCTGGACGGAACAAGGTTGTCGTCGCTGTACCCGCTGTCAGAAGATTTAAGCGTTGTCGCAACGTCCCGTTTCGCACTACCAGGCAACGCAGAGTAAAAGTCAGAAACATATTTCGGATTAACAACCTTGTTCGTTGTATTGTCTGTATTAGACGAATATGTGGCATATGTCAACTTCGACGTGAAGTTAAAGCCGTTTACAAACGTATAAACAGCCAAACCCGTCGCAAGCTGGCCGTCCGTTGACGTGCTGGATATTGTCGTGCCGGCAGAATAGCATGTTGTTCCTGTCCACAAAATGTGTCCAAGCGTATGCGTGTGCGATTTAGCCGCGTATGTGTCAGACAAGTTTAAGCCAGCAACATACGTGTAAACCTGACCACCGGTAACAAGATTGCCATCATCGATGGCAACGCCACTCGACACATTCTTCTTGGACGCCGCACCCAGCGACAACGCCGTGATTTGCCCAGAAACATAAGTCGCAACCGCCTTTGAACTCGGAAACTTTACGTCTGAACTTGCCGTCAACGTGGTTTCAAGGCCAATATCACTTAATGTTACTGCACCATTTTTACCCGCAATGCTTGTAACAACGTTCGTCGGAGAAACCAGCTCAACCCAGTTGGCGGGGTCTGAATAACCTGTCGCGGCGTCAGACATCAAAATAAACGTCTTGCTTAAGTCTGTCCGAATACAAATGTCGCCTTGCTCAGCCTGACTCAAACTTGTCATTGCAGGCTGGCTGGCCGCAGTATAAAAGTTTGAAATAGAAACGGTTTGCAACAACGCGTTAGAAATCTTGCCCTGACCGTCCAACTTGACAAGCTTCCCGGGAGTATTAGAACTAACCGTCGAGCAAGAGTCAACATAATTATAAACAGCCCTGCGCGTCGCAAGAGTATAATCTTCCACATTGCCGTTAATGGTCGTCGCAACGCCGCCAACGTTCGGCGCACCGGAAGTCGTAGAAATTGTCAGCTCTGTAATCGAACCAGCAAGCTCAATCCCGTCGATGGCCTCGTTAAGATAATACGGTGAAACAATGTGGGCCTTACTGCTAGAGGGTGTTGCGCCGTCCATAAACGGTAGACTGTCGGCAGGAACCTCGCCCATACTACTATAATAGTGAAGGTCTGCATACTCTTTCGTAATAACATCGTTCTCATACGTTCCAATCTGTTCAACATCAACGTGAACACGCGGAATAGCCAAAAAGTCTACACGATTCGTAATAGAATCTACACCAGAACCACCTACAGGAACTTGAACCGGAGATGACCAGGCAGAACTTTCATATGCATATTGAGGAGTACTACTAGCAACAGCCTTCAACCGAAGATATTTGCCGCCCAGCGAGGTGAATGTGGTTGAGGTGCCGGTCAGCGAGTCCGAAATAGTGGTAGGACTGGCAAAGTCAGACGTGTCAGACCTCTGTAACCAGTACGCTACTGCGTCCGGAACAGCGTTCCAGGACGCGGTGCCAGACCCATTTGTTACGCCGGATAAAGACAGACCAGGTGCAGAGAGAACGATTGCCGTTGAACAAGATACAACAGACGAATAAGCCGTCTCTTGAAGCTGCTTGCCACTATGAGTAAACGTCCACGTTACAATAAACCTATAATAATAGGTGGAGTTTTTAGCAAGGCTGGTGTCATCGTAATTAGATGTTGAACCTGTAAACGACGGTATAAGAAACGTCGGGTTCGACATATCTTCTGACAAGCTACGAACAAGACTCAACGTCCGGGTTGCACCGGTTGCCGTAATGCCACCAACATCAAGAGGAAGTTGCAACGAGTTTCCACTTTGCCTGGTAATCGTGCCAATAGAGGGCGGAGTTACAGTATACCCCTTATTATGCTCAATCTCTGTGCCAACGGTGTTATAATCAGAAAAACTGGACATAATAGGGCTTTGAGTAAATTCAAGAGTTACAATGCTGCCGTTAATGGGAAGAACGCAAGGAATCTCATCACCGGAATAGCCGCTTTTATATATTGGCGTCAAAACAATGGTGTTGTTGTTGCGATTAACAGCACCAGTAAACTTCTGAACTGTTGTCCAGTCAACGCCACTAGGCGTGTCAACATAACCAAACGTACGCGAAATATCACATGACCACGTTTTAGTAGCTGACGCAGAAATGCAGTTGCCAGTAGAATCCCAAGTAAACGGAGAAGCGGGCAACGCACCGCCAGGCGTAGAATTGCCTTCCCACACCTTAATGTCTGAGCCGCCATTCCTGTCCCACAGTTCAAGATAAGCTCTATGCCCGAACCCACTAACATAAATAACCCGGTACTTAATGTAAAGTGCCATGTCCTAACTCTCTCCTTGTGCTAATCATTATTAGAATAACACGCAACAATAATCTTAAATTTACGACCTAAACCAGGCGGGTCGCCAAACCCAACAGAAAGCATACCAACATCAGGAAAGTAAACCGCCGCATGGACCTCCTTGCTGGACAAAACGTCAAACACCTTAACAACCAAAAACCTGCTGTTAAGCGTATGCTCAAACAAAAACACCGTTCGGCCATACTCCGAAGGCGTAATATCCAGGTCAAACGTTGCACTACCAATATTCTGAAGCTGACTGGTAATCCCGGACAAAGCATTCTTAACAGTCAACATCGACGGAACATTGCCGTCAGTACAACGAGTAGCAGAGTCAAAGGGATTCCCACCATTCTCGGTGGAAACCACAATGAGGGGCTCATTTATAATGGGCGGCCCAGGCGGCGGGGATACTCCACCGTCAAAGTTTGCCATCCCAATCCAATTGGATTCATATAATATGTCCATAAC
>LSQX01026651.1_pt1 | contig 12267 bp, 7 predicted proteins | sample 654561 | NCBI WGS metagenome assembly LSQX01 (sample SAMN04489861, study PRJNA283612) | anaerobic digester metagenome | isolation source: 4 biogas reactors fed with cattle manure at either 37C or 55C with and... | place: Denmark: Kongens Lyngby | collected 2014 | reverse complement strand
TTTAGTTACTGTTCAGAGGTAGTCAGTAATTAATTCGCTACGCCACAGGGGACAGTTCCCTCCCCTTCGGTTGTTCGCTTTGCTCACAAGACGCTCGAACCGTCCCCATGGCTACGCTCTCGCCCCATGTCTATACAGCCTGTGAACAGTAACAATTTTTACAAACCAAAAAGCTTTTTTAAAAAACATATGTTTGCATTTATAAAAGAATATGCTATAATAATGTATAAGCTTATAGAGTCTTACGATTCTATAAGTTTATATATTTGTTGAAAAAGCGTAAGAAAGATGATTTTTAGCTTGTAATTATATATAATTATTAAAGAAATATATCGAGGTGTTTTTATGAATAGATTTGAGGTGGTTTCACAATTTGTACCTGAAGGTGACCAACCTAAAGCTATAAACATATTAAGTGATGGAATAAATAAAGGGTATAAAGAACAAACTTTACTTGGAGTTACAGGTTCGGGTAAAACATACACAGTTGCTAAAACTATTGAGAGGGTACAGAAACCAACATTGGTTCTTGCACACAATAAAACTCTGGCAGCTCAACTATGCAGTGAGTTTAGGGAATTTTTCCCTAATAATGCTGTTGAATATTTTGTTAGTTATTATGACTATTACCAGCCGGAGGCATATATTGCACATACTGATACTTATATTGAAAAAGATTCTTCGATAAATGACGAGATTGACAAATTGAGGCACTCTGCTACAGCTGCACTTTTTGAAAGAAGAGATGTGATAATTGTTGCAAGTGTTTCCTGCATATATGGATTAGGTGACCCGATAGATTACGAGGAATTAGTTATTTCATTACGTCCCGGAATGCAAAAGGATAGGGATTTAATTATTGACAAATTAGTAGAAATCCAGTATCAAAGAAATGATATAGCATTTGAAAGAGGAAGATTTCGTGTAAGAGGGGATGTTGTGGAGATATTCCCGGCAAATTCAGGTGAAAAAGCAGTAAGGGTTGAGTTTTTTGGTGATGAAATAGAAAAAATTTCTGAGATAGATGTATTGACAGGTAAAATTCTGGGAATAAGAAATCATTGTTCGATATTTCCTGCATCTCATTATGTTACGACCCAGGATAAAATGGAAAAAGCAATAAACAGTATCAGAGTAGAATTATCACAAAGAGTAGAAGAATTTGAAAGCGAAAATAAAATATTGGAATCTCAAAGACTATCCCAAAGAACAAATTACGATATCGAAATGATGAAAGAGATTGGATTTTGTCAAGGTATAGAGAATTATTCCAGGCACATAAGTGGCAGAGCTCCCGGCAGTTCTCCGTTTACTCTTATAGATTATTTCCCTAAGGATTATTTATTGGTAATTGATGAATCTCATGTTACATTGCCTCAAGTAAGGGGAATGTATGAAGGCGATAAATCAAGGAAACGTTCTTTGGTTGAGCATGGCTTTAGATTGCCATCCGCATATGATAACAGACCTCTTAATTATGGGGAATTCGAACAAAGAATTAACCAGGTCATATATGTAAGTGCTACACCGGGTGATTATGAAACAAGTCGCTCAACAAATATCGTTGAACAGATAATAAGACCTACAGGTCTTATTGACCCTGAGATTATAGTCAAACCTGTTAAAGGACAGATTGATGATTTGATTGGAGAAATAAACAAAGTAATTGATAGAAATGAAAGGGTTTTAATCACCACTCTTACAAAAAAAATGGCAGAGGACTTGACAGATTATATATCGGATATTGGAATAAAAACGAAGTATTTACACTCAGATATTGAAACAATTGAGAGGATGGAAATCATAAGAGATTTACGTAAAGGTATATTTGACGTATTAGTGGGGATAAATCTCTTAAGGGAAGGATTGGATATTCCGGAAGTATCTCTTGTGGCGATACTTGATGCTGATAAAGAGGGTTTCTTGCGTTCGGAAAGATCACTTATACAAACAGTGGGTAGGGCTGCACGAAATGTGGGTTCGAAGGTTATTATGTATGCAGACACAATAACAAATTCAATGTCAAGGGCAATCAGCGAAACAAATAGAAGAAGAAAAATACAAATGGAATATAATAAAGCTCATGGTATAATCCCTAAAACAATTGTAAAGGAAATAAGGGATGTAATCGAAGCAACAAAGGTAGCTGAAGATAAGGCAGAATATATTGTTAGTAAGGATATTGATAATATAAATTATGAAAACATCGATGATATTATTAACGCATTAGCTGAGGAAATGAAAGAAGCAGCAAGGGACTTGCAATTTGAAAGGGCTGCGGCCATAAGAGATAAAATAAACGAGTTAAGAGAGGAAAAACAATAATGACAAAAGATTTTATTCATATAAAAGGGGCTAGAGAACACAATTTAAAAAATGTTGATTTAAAAATACCGCGGGACAAGTTTGTGGTGTTTACAGGTATAAGTGGTTCGGGTAAATCCTCATTGGCATTCGACACAATTTATGCAGAAGGACAAAGAAGATATGTAGAATCTTTGTCTGCTTATGCACGTCAATTTTTAGGTCAAATGGACAAGCCTGATGTTGATTACATCGACGGACTTTCCCCTGCCATATCAATTGATCAAAAAACTACAAGTAAAAATCCACGTTCAACTGTCGGAACTGTTACCGAAATATATGATTATTTAAGATTGTTGTATGCAAGGATAGGTGTTCCACATTGTTATAAATGTGGCAAACCCATATCACAACAAACGATAGATCAAATAGTTGATAAGGTTATGTCTCTTAGTGAACGAACCAAAATTCAAGTGATGGCACCTGTAATACGCTCAAGAAAAGGTGAACATCAAAAAATATTTGAAAATGCACGAAAAAATGGTTATGTAAGAATGCGAGTAGACGGCGAAGTGATGGATTTAGAAGAAGATATAAAGCTCGATAAGAACAAAAAGCACAATATTGAAATAATAATCGATAGACTTGTTGTAAAAGAAGATATTAGAAGAAGGCTGACAGATTCTATTGAGCTTGCCATGAACTTATCAGAAGGGCTAGTTATTATAGATATAACCGGAAGCAAAGAACTTATATTCAGTCAGAACTATGCATGTGTTGATTGCGGAATAAGCATAGAAGAGTTAACACCCAGAATGTTTTCTTTTAACACTCCCTTTGGTGCCTGTCCTAAATGTGATGGTTTAGGAACTTTGATGAATATTGACCCTGATTTGGTTATCCCTGATAAAAATAAAAGCATTTCACAAGGTGCAGTGCGTGTGGGCGGTTGGAAAGTATCAAAAGGTGACAGTATATCAAAGTCATATTTTGTTGCACTTTCAAAACATTACGACTTTGATTTAAACATTCCGGTAAAAGATTTACCTGAGGATATTATTAATATCATTCTTTATGGCAATAATGGAGAAAAAATTAATGTTGAGTTTGAGCGTGAATATGGTAAAAGTTCTTTTTCGATTCCTTTTGAAGGAGTAATTAATAATCTTGAAAGACGATATAAGGAAACCAAATCAAATTGGGTAAAGGCGGAACTTCAAAGTCTTATGAGTAACCATTTGTGTCAGGAATGCAATGGAGCTAGGTTGCGTAAGGAAAGTCTGGCGGTTAAGATAAAAGGTTTAAACATTGAAGAAATAACAAAGATGTCAATTATTGAAGCCGGAGATTTTTTTAAAGGTTTAGAGCTAACAGAAAAAGAGAAAATTATTTCATCCAGGGTGTTAAAGGAAATAAATGCACGGTTAGGTTTTCTTGTGGATGTTGGTCTTGATTATCTTACTTTATCAAGATCTGCCGGAACATTATCGGGAGGAGAAGCTCAAAGAATTAGACTTGCGACACAAATTGGATCCGGACTGATGGGAGTATTGTATATATTAGATGAGCCCAGCATAGGTCTTCATCAACGTGATAATGACAAGTTGTTAAATACACTTAAAAATATGAGAGATTTAGGAAACACCCTAATCGTAGTGGAACATGACGAAGATACAATGTATGCCGCAGATTATATTATTGATGTCGGACCCGGCGCAGGTATCCATGGAGGAAAAATCATTGCGATAGGAACAATTGAAGATATAAAAGAAAACCCTAGTTCAATAACCGGATTATATTTAAGTGGTAAGAAAATGATTGAAATTCCTAAAAAAAGAAGAAAGCCTAATGGTAAGTATTTAAATATAATAGGTGCTCAACAAAATAATTTAAAGGATATTAATGTTAAAATTCCTTTAGGTGTTTTTACGTGCGTTACCGGTGTTTCCGGCTCAGGCAAAAGTTCACTTATTAATGAGATTTTATATAAAAGGCTTGCCAATGAGCTTAACAAGGCAAAACAAAGACCGGGGCTGCATAAAGATATTAAAGGAATAAGCAATCTCGACAAAGTGATTAATATAGATCAATCCCCAATAGGTAGAACTCCAAGATCAAATCCTGCAACATATACGGGAGTATTTACCGATATACGAGATATTTTTTCGTCAACTAACGAAGCAAAAGTAAGGGGGTATACCTCTTCTAGGTTTAGCTTTAATGTAAAAGGGGGAAGGTGCGAAGCGTGTACGGGTGATGGTATCATTAAGATTGAGATGCATTTTTTGCCCGATGTCTATGTACCTTGTGAGGTGTGTAAAGGTAAAAGATATAATAGAGAAACACTGGAAGTCAAATATAAGGGAAAAAGTATTTTCGAAGTTTTAGATATGACAGTGGAAGAAGGACTTATCTTTTTTGAAAATATACCGCGTATAAAAAGAAAGCTTCAAACATTGTATGACGTAGGCTTAGGCTATATAAGAATAGGACAGCCGTCAACGACACTTTCCGGCGGAGAGGCGCAAAGGGTTAAACTTGCAACAGAACTTAGCAAGCAAAGTACAGGCAAGACAATGTATATGCTGGATGAACCGACTACGGGGCTTCATATTGCTGATGTTCACAAGCTCATAAGTGTTTTACAGACCCTTGTTGACAGGGGAAATAGCGTAATTGTAATTGAACACAACTTGGATATAATAAAAACAGCAGATTATATTATAGATTTAGGTCCGGAAGGAGGAGAACGAGGCGGCGAAGTAATATTTGCAGGGTTACCGGAAAAAATAGTTAATTGTAAGGAATCATATACAGGGAGGTACCTGGGAAGTAAAATTTAAAATAAACTTTAGCCCCGCTGTCCTTCGGACATCCCCCTATTAGGGGAAACAAGAAAAATGTGCTCGCTGATGGGGAGCTGCCCGAAGGGCTGAGGGTCTACAAGCAAGTTTCATTATTCATCATCCAAATCTTTTTTATCATCTTCTTTACCTATAGGATTTGAAATCCCTTCATTATTATTATCTTCCGTATCATTATCATTTTTTATATTTTTATTGGGATTATGAAAATCACACTCTTGTGTAGGGATTTCATAGACAGAATCCTGTGGTTTTGGGCCATCAGGGTTATATGGTGTAGGTCTTCTAATAAATATCCTTTGAATAATGTTATTTGCCGGGCAATACTGTGACGGCAGCAAGAAGGTATCGGCACAAACTTCTTCAGTAACATGGATTGAACAAGTTTGAGTTGGTTCAGTTCCTCTTTTAAAGTATTCCGTACGTACTCTGGAACCTCGTGGGTCATTTACACATAAATCACTAGGCTTATGACCACTGTCAATACATATCTGTGCGCTTACAATGTTAGAAGGCTGTGTAAAACTCTTAGCTCCTTTATCTTTATGTACTTCATCCATAACAGCTTTCCAAAGGACAATTGCCGGATTAGAACGCCCACTTAATAATCGTGTCATAGGCTTAGGGTCATCATATCCGAACCATGTGGCTCCAACATAATATGGTGTATATCCTACAAACCAACGGTCTTTATCATCTGAGGTTGTACCTGTTTTGCCTGCAGAGGTGATTCCACTTGCAAGCCTGGCACCTGAACCGGTCCCGCTATTAACTGCACCAATTAATAGTTGTGTAACTAAATATGCAGTTTCTTCACTGATTGCTATATGAGAATCTATTGTACTTTCTTTTTCTAAAAGTATTTTACCGTTTCTATCGATTACCTTTGTGTAAGTATAAGGTTCATTATATACACCTTTGTTTGGGAATGGTGCATATGCAGCTGCCATCTCCAAGACGGAAATACCGTCAGTTAAACCACCGAGGGAAAGGGCGTTATGTACTTTGTCGCTATATACTTTGCCACCTCTGGTAGTACTTTCTACTAATGTAGTAATACCTAAATTATTTTTTAAAAAGTTGAACGATCTATTAACTCCAACCATATCGAGGGTTTTTACTGCCAGGATGTTCATAGATTGCTCAACCCCTCTGCGAACTGTAGAAAGTCCCCAATAACCACTATACCAATTTCGAGGTGACCAATTTCCAATTCGTGTAGGCACGTCATCAATAACTGTTCCCGGTGTAACAAATCCATATTCTATTGCAGGAGCATATACCCCAATAGGTTTAATACTTGACCCTGGTTGACGTATAGTTTGGGTAGCGCGATTTAGAATTCTTGCAGCTGTCTTCTTACCTCTTCCGCCCACAATACCCTTTATTTGTCCGGTATACGGATCAAGTACTATCATAGCAGCCTCGGGTTTTTCGTCTCCCGATGAGGGAGGAAATTTATTATCATCACTAAAGACTTTATCAAGGGCATTTTGAACTTTGGGATCAATAGTTGAGTAAATCTGTAAGCCACCTGTAAATAACAACTTAGAAGCCATAACCTCTGAGTAACCTTTTTCGTGTTGTAAATCATATAATACGTCTTCTATAACTTGGTCTACAAAGTATGACTGCTTACTACTTATATTTTGCTGAGAACCTTTTTCAAAATTCAGAGGTGTTTCCATTGCTAGGTTATATTCATCTTTATTAATATAACCTAGCTCAAGCATTTTCCCTAAAACTACTTCTTGTTTTTCTTTATTATTCTCAGGGTTTATAAAGGGATTATACTTAACGGGGTATTGAGTAATTCCTGCGATTGAAGCAGCTTCCGGAAGTGACAATTCACTTACATCTTTTGCAAAGTATATATTTGATGCGGCTTGGACACCATTACAGCCTTCACCTAAATGGATGGTGTTTAGGTACAGTTCAAGGATTTGCTCCTTTGATAACTGCTTTTCAAGAAGGATAGCCCTCCATATTTCTTGTATTTTTCTCTGCACGGATACATCGTCTTCACCCGTAAGGTTTTTAATAAGCTGTTGTGTTATTGTACTACCACCATAAGAATGCCTTTTTCCGGCTATCTTATTTGTGATGTAGCCGATTGTCGCACCAATAGTTCTTCTATAATCAAAACCCATATGTTTTTCAAATCTTTCATCTTCTATAGCTACAAATGCATCTTTAAGGTGTTCGGGAATTTGTTTCATATCAACCCAAACTCTGTTTTCTTCGTCGTATAATCTTTCAAGTTCAGTATATTCTTCAGTTTCAGAATTTTTATAATATACAAAGGATGTAAAATCAAGGTTTAAATCAGCAACATTAAGTTCTTGTGTAGAGCCGATGTAGCCATATAAGGTGCCTCCTAATATGCCAATCATCGCAATTAATGCTATACAACTTGTGATAAAGAGTGTTTTAAACAAAGTAGAAAAAAATATATTAGCAAAACCATCTTTAGTGTTTTTTTGTGGTGTTTTTTTCCTTCTTATTTTCATATTAATCCTCCCATGTAAAAAAATGAATTTACACTGTTTAAATAAATATAACAGAATAAAAACCGACAGGCTTTATTCTGTTATATTTATTATACCATAATTTTCTCTTAGTGGAGAAAAAAATTTAATTAAAGCATATGTATATTATTTGTCGAAAATGTAAATAATGTGAAGTAATTGGACTGTGGAGGTGATATTTCAGTTATGAAAAGGATAATTTTTGTTATTTTAGGGTGTATAATTTTTTTAACGTTAGGTTTTTCTATAGGTTACTATATTGATGCTTTAGAAAAATACGAAAAAGACGTTAAAGAAAGCAACGTGACAAAAATCTGTGATTTTGAAGAGGATGTATTGTCACTAAACACTGATAATAACAATGTCCATGAAGAATACAGCATGAACATTGGCAAAAGAGAGAAGGAGATAGTTTTCTTAGAGGGAGCAATAGTTGTATTTAAAAAATATTATCCTGATTGTGACCACGAAAATATTGAAGAAGCTACTCTCCCTGAAGAATTATATATAACAACCGAGAACAAGATTCTGGAAAAGTATGACGGATGGAAAATCGAAGAAATAAGTGATGAAAGGTTAGTATTATATATTGTAATAAACGGAGAATGTGAAAAACATTATATTATAAAGGAGCATGAGGGGAAGATTGGTATTTTTTATAAAAACCCCGGTATAGGAAAACAATTAAAGCAAATTATAGATATAAACATTAGTTACTTTAGAGAAGAAGACCGTGCTAAACTGAAAGATGGTATTGAAGTTGCTTCAGAAGAAGAGTTGGCACGGATTATTGAAGATTTTACAAGCTGATAAACAGGCTTCTAAGGCTTGGATGAAGTTTAACTTTAGTTGAGCCTTAGAAGCCGCTAACTAGGGGCGTAATGCTGCTTATCCCCCCCATCTTCAAATAACCGAAGCGGGGGTGTTAGTGTCGGTAGTCATCGAACAAGCCGTATAACCTGTGTGATTGTAAAGCATAAAGCTATTCCGACTATTGTAGGCAGAATAAAAGAGATTATTGACCATTTGATGCTTTGTGTTTCTTTGCGTATTGTCAAAAGTGTAGTTCCGCATGGAAAATGGAGCAAGGTAAATATCATAACATTTATTGCGGTTAACCAAGTCCACCCATTGTCCGTTAATAGAATTTTTAATGCTTCTAAATTATTAATTTCAACTATTGAACCTGTCGCCATGTAACTCATAATAATAATCGGTATAACTATTTCATTGGCGGGAAAACCAAGAATGAAAGCCATTAGAATGTATCCATCTAAGCCTATAATTTTGGCAAAAGGATCTAAAAAATCAGCACTATGTGTCAGAAGAGTTAACCCGTTAATATGGATATTTGCCATAACCCAAATAACTAATCCTGCAGGTGCTGCAACTACTATTGCACGTCCCAGTACAAATAGGGTTCTATCAAATATTGAACGAACAATAATCTTACCAATTTGCGGTTTACGATATGGCGGCAATTCTAAAGTAAAAGAAGATGGAAAACCCTTTAATACTGTTTTTGATAATAATTTTGATACAATCAATGTTATATAAACGCCCAGTATTATTATACCGGTAACAATTAATGTGGATTTAATTGAAGAAAATATTCCGGAGCTTCCCATAAATATCATTGAAATTGTTATTAGTATTGGGAAACGCCCGTTACATGGGACAAAGTTATTAGTTATAGTTGCAATTAACCTTTCGCGGGGTGAATCTATAATTCTGCAAGCTATAACACCTGCAGCATTACATCCAAATCCCATGCACATAGTAAGAGCCTGTTTCCCATGAGCACATGCTTTTTTAAAAAAGTTATCCAGATTAAATGCTATTCTCGGTAAATACCCTAAATCCTCCAGAAGGGTAAACAGAGGGAAAAATATTGCCATTGGCGGAAGCATTACAGAAACCACCCACGCCAGTGTCTTATAAATACCATCAATAAGTATCCCGATAATCCAATCCGGGATATTAAAATTAATAAAAAATATTGTAAGCACATTTTCGATTAATCCAAATAATTTTGTAAGCAGCCCTGATGGGTAGTTGGCACCTTGAATTGTTATCCAGAAAACCACACCAAGTAAAGCAATCATAATAGGAATTCCCAATGTTTTCGAAGTTAAGATTGCATCTATGTTTCTATCAGTTTGATTATAATTATTTTTTTGTAAAGCAATTGTTTTATTTGCCAGCATTTCCGCCTTTTGAACAATAGTTGACACTATTTCGTCCCTAAGAGTATCAATATCAATATTATTTTTTTTCAATATCTCTTGACTGACTTTAATTATTGCATTAAGTTCTTCATTATTTAAAAGATTAAGCTCCGTATAATCATTTAAAGTATTTATTATTCTAGTATCGCCCTCAATTAGCCTTAGTGCAGCCCAACGACTATTAATGCTTTTATCGATTCTTTTAGAAATAAAGGCTTCAATTACTCCAATTGCTTTTTCAATGTGAGTATTATATTTTACATTATTGGGTTTAACATGAATTTTGTCATATGTAAATCTATGTGCAGTATCCATTAATTCATTTAAACCTTTGCTGGTTCTTGCACAGGTCCCTACCACAGGAACTCCAAGTAAGTCAGAAAGACTTTTAAGGTCAATCCGAATTTTTTTTCGTGCTGCTTCGTCTAATAAATTAACACAGAGTATGACCTTGTTGGTTATCTCCAAGATTTGCAATACCAGATTTAAATTTCTTTCAAGGCAAGTAGCATCTGTAACCACAATTGTTACAGATGGTTTTCCGAAACAAATAAAATCCCTAGCAACTTCTTCCTCAACGGAATTTGCCAATAATGAGTAAGTTCCGGGTAAATCTACAAGTATGTACTTATTATTCTTATACATATAATTGCCCTGTGCATTGGTAACGGTTTTGCCCGGCCAGTTTCCCGTATGTTGATTTAAACCTGTTAAATTGTTGAAAACTGTACTTTTTCCCGTATTAGGATTGCCTGCTAAAGCTATTACAATATCCTTTTGGGAATCAATTTTAACATTAAACATTTCCTTTAAAGCTCCGGTGCCTGTTGATTGATTTGTAAGGCCCATATAATATGACCCCCTTATTCATATATAGTCTGCATAAGTATTTTTGAAGATTCTTCGGAACGAAGAGCAATAACAGCACCTCTGATTTGGAATGCTACGGGGTCGCCCGATGGGCTTTTTCGCAACGCTTCCACTTTAGTGTCATTAATAAGCCCTAAATCCAGTAATCGTCTTCTGGAATCACCATTTGCGAGCAGTTTTTTAACTCTACCTAAGCTTCCTATTGGTAATTTGTCTAGTGGAATTAGATTATCTTTCATAAAAAAACCTCCAAATAATAATTTTAGTCATTCAAAAGTTCCTAAACTTCTTCTCTTAAGCTATCTCGGGTGTTAGCAAATTACTTTTACATACTGTTTCTTCGCTACGCTTAGAATGACAGATAGCACTAATCGTTTTCAAAATCATACTTATTTAATTACGCTTTAATTCATACATTGTTAGTAGTGGGAAAAAACATTCCTAAGAGTAATATATGATATTAATAATAAGTTGGTCACACATTAAGTAGGAGTTTATGGTAAAATATTAATGGTCTTAATAATTATTATGGAAGGAAGTTGATTGAGTGAAAGGATTAATTCATATTTACACCGGAGATGGAAAAGGTAAAACAACAGCAGCAGTGGGGCTTGGTATGCGAGCATGTGGAAGGAGCTTAAATGTTTTGATGGTGCAGTTTTTAAAGGGCAAAGAAAGTGGTGAACACATAGCCATAAGCAAACTAAAGGCAAGGTTTATCATAAACCCGGGGAAACCATTAAAAAAGTTTACATGGAATATGAATGAAGAAGAAATTTTTGAAGCAACGATTATCCAGAATGAACAGTTTAAATATGCTTTAGATGAGGTTAAAACCGGCAAGTGGGATGTTTTGATACTCGATGAGATTATTTCGACCATTACTATGAAAATGATATCCCTGGATGATGTAATTAGTTTTATAAGCAATAAACCTGAAAACCTAGAGCTTGTAATGACAGGGAGAAATGCGCCTGATGAGCTCATTGATATAGCAGATTATGTATCTGACATACTGGAAGTAAAACATCCTATGAATAAGGGTATAATAGCACGAATGGGTATAGAATATTAAATTAAGTTGATAAGTTTATAAAAGGGAAAAAAGTGTTAGTAAGAGTATATCATATAGCCTGTAAAATTTAAAAAGAATTATATAACGTAATCCATTTCTCAGTAATAAAAAACTTTCTATAAATATTATCAAATAATGAGAGCATAATATTCTTTATGGAGGAGTATTTATGCGAAAATCTATAAAAAAGTTAAAAGTTAAAAAAATTAGCGGAATAGATGTAAAAAAAATAGCAAAGTATGGTGCAGGTACAGCTATTGCAACAACAGTCGGAATCTCCGGAGCAAAAAGATTCGGGAGAAAGGCTTTCGATATAATGCATGATAATGCGATGAGAATACTTATGACAGATATATATGACGAGAATTTATATGAAGCCATTTCATCTACCCAAAGAG
>LSQX01183552.1_pt1 | contig 12269 bp, 14 predicted proteins | sample 654561 | NCBI WGS metagenome assembly LSQX01 (sample SAMN04489861, study PRJNA283612) | anaerobic digester metagenome | isolation source: 4 biogas reactors fed with cattle manure at either 37C or 55C with and... | place: Denmark: Kongens Lyngby | collected 2014 | reverse complement strand
TGGTGCCGAAGGCCGGACTCGAACCGGCACGGTATCGCTACCGGTGGATTTTGAGTCCACTACGTCTGCCAATTCCATCACTTCGGCATACCTTTTAGAAGCTGCAAAATGAATTATACAATAGAGCTCCGCACCTTGTCAAGAAGCATTATTTGTACGATTCCCCCAGCTCAATCGCTAGTCTTATTTCATCACCATACCAAACTCCTCAGCCCTGCTGATTATCTGCTCCCGGGTAATACCTTCAAAAGAGTCTCTTCCGGCCAAATAAATCATACTGATGATGGATGTGATTATTATTCCTATCCCTATGCCCAACAGCAGGCTTCTGACATGAAACCGTCCCATTAGATACTCCCTCATCCTCTTAGTCCAATAATCAATTCCACTTCACCTTTGCCCATATTAAGGCTTTTTGCTATTTCTGTGCCCTCCATGCCTTGTTTGGAAAGACGTAGTACCTCTGAATGCTTGCTATTAAAAGGAATGACCTTGTCTCGTCTACTTTTTATAGTCTTAGATGGCATCGTCTTACTCCTGCTGTATGCCTCTACTGCTGCTACAGAGTTTTGGGGCAATACACTACCTGTATCGCTCTGCCTTTGGGCTTTGGTAGCTTCACCAGCCATACTGTTTTTTGTTTCTATGACGGTATCATCACTGTCATCTTTTATGGCTTTTCTACTTGTAGCATTTATAGTCTTTGAAATAGCTGTAGCTTTGTTCTTCAGTGCGCTGATTTTTTTCTCTGCACCTTTGATACTAACATTTAGCTCCTCATTTTTTGCATCGATTTGACTGACAATATAGTCAGAAAAACGATTAAGCTCGTCTATCATCTGTTCTGCATCGTTTATGATTTCGACAAGCTCTTGTTTTTTATCATCAAAGGTTTTTCGGAAAATAAAAACATTCTTTTTATCGATTAAAATAAGAATAATAGAAATTAAGACCAATAGTATTCCGACAAAAATCAGGCTGACATAAAATCCACTCATTTTTCCACCTCGCATTAGCTGGCATACAAGCTTCACGCTTTTATGTACAATTCCTGCTTGTGTGTCAACTGTTTCTCATTCGTATGATTAGTAGCTTGGATAAAGCCCAAGCAAAACTAAAAACTACTCAAATCTTTATGTCTATGGTACTTGTCCTAATAGGTCTCCCGGTCTGCTTGCCATCCTTCTCACCGGATGCCTCCCTTTCCTTCTCCCCTTTTTTCTCTTTTTCATTTTGTTGACTACTATCCCTCTGTCTCTCATTTATCCGCGCTTCTTGGGCCTTTGATTTTGAATACACTTGCTTAAGTGTATCCTCAGCATTGTCCTGCATCGCTGTTGCCTGCTGCTGCGCAAGAGCTTGGTTTTTTTGCAGCTCGTCACTTCTCACCTTTGCAGCATCAATGGTCCTTGGTATCATTACCTGGAAATCTACCGGTTTAACAGACATTTACCTCACATCCTTGTCCGGCGCCATAATGGAAACCCCTCTACCTGTCTATAGCGCCAACCCTAATATCAGCTCCATCCCTATATAATGTGCAATACTGTAAATTTTCTTTAACATTCATCATACATGACCCTATCGCTACCTTCGTTCCTGGATAAATAGTGTTATAGCATCTTATCTTCCCATAGGCTTCCTGCTGGAGCTTAGCATCTAGCTGATTCATTTCTTCCTTTAGCTCTACAAGCCTGTTAGAGTAAAAAACCTTAGTTCTGACGCTTTTCACCATGATTTCTTTTTTTTCAGGAGATAAAGCATTTGCTAATTCCATCTTCTTGAGTATAGTTATTGCCTGATCTGCTTTTCTAACATCCGTCTCTAACTGAATAATCTCATCTCTTACGGCCTTATATCTTTCTCTTACAGTAGGATCCACGCCGACCTCAATGTCTGTGACAGTTGCAAGATGAGAGCCTATAACCTTTGCTACGATTTCCTTGCCCACCTTGCAGGTACCTCCCACAAGAAGACCCTTTCTTCCTGAAAGCTCAAGCTTGTTGCCACACTTAACATTACTATGCATAATTGCTTCTGCTTCTATATTATTTTGCGCTTCAATATTACTGTTTTCGATGTATCGTGAAATAATGTCCCCGCCGCTTTTGAGTTGGCCCTTTCCCATTCCCTGCATTCCTCTGCGGAGAATAATATCGCCTTCGGCTTTAATGATTGCTCCCTCAACTACTCCCATGACCTCAACATTACCACCGGCTTCTATAACAAATCCGGATAGAACATTTCCTCTTACTGACACATTGCCTATAAAATTAATATTTCCAGTTGAATTATCTACGTCAGCCTGAACCTCATATGTTGCAAATACACTGACCTTTCCATCCAAATAGCTTATTTGTCCGCTGATAACGGATAAAAGACTGGTGCCATCTTCTGAAATTACAACATTACGTCCCCTTGGTAGGGGAACAGGTTTTCCACTTAATGCCGCCAGACTTTTCCCCAATACTGTTTTACCGGGCTTTCCTGGTACAGGGGGAATCAGAGTACACAGTACCTGATCCTTCTGTGCACTCTGAATCAGGTTTAGCTCTCTGAAGTCCACGCGTCCATCATCTAATATTGTAGGCTTGCTTTCTCTTTTAGTGTCAAAATGAAACTGTACCTTCCCATTGTGCCCATTAGCAGATGGAGTGCCTTCTGCTACACATATCATTTCATTAAACACAGGATATTTAACAATAGTCTCTATAGTCGCTTTGTTAATTCCATGAATAACGCCATTTTCTAAAAGGGCTTCAAGAACCTCCTCCACCGTCACCATTCTTCCGTTATCTGGTGGGCTAAATGTGATATAGGCCTTCATTTTATCCTGGGATGTTGTTACATCCACTGTTGCGTTAATTTTGACTTCCTCCTGAGGACCAGCAATTTTTACAGGGTTTTTTTCAGCCTTTTTTACAGCAAGCTCAAGTATATCCTTGTCAAAGCTCCTTATCCTTTTTCGATTAAGACGCTCAATAACTTCTCTTGTATCAAGTCTTCTCCCGTTAGCCTCTGGTGGATAAACGCAAATATATATACCGTCATTTTTAAACAGCAATTCATAAAAGCCATCATTAATGTTTCTCCCGGCGTTGTTGCGACTCATTTGGAATCTCCCCTAAAAACACTCTTGTCTATATGTTAAATACACTAATCACTAAGTAGTAAGGATTTTTGTCTAGCTAGCTTGCCTCTCAGGCGCATTATTGCCTTTGTGTGAAGCTGTGATATCCTTGATTCGGACACCTTCATTATCGCACTTATCTCCTTAAGTGTCAATTCTTCGAAGTAGTACAGAGTTAGGACCATTTTCTCCTTTTCAGGAAGCTTGTCTATGGAATCTCCAAGAATCTCACTCAGCTCATTAAGTTCTGCTTCATGCTCAGGTCGGTCCTGCTTGCTACTGCTAATTGAGTTCATCCCAATTTCGTAATTCTGTTCAAGGAAATCCTCTAGCGATACCATAGATGATACATTTACCTCGTTAAGAAGCTTATGAAAGTCGTCCATTGAAATATTCAGTTTTTCTGCTATGTCCTTGTCTGAAGCAGAACGGCCCAGCTCATTCTCCACTTCCCTATAGGCCTTCTCCAGCTCCTTGTTCTTTTGTCTAAGAGATCTTGGAACCCAATCCATTTCTCTTATACTGTCAATAATTGATCCTCTTATCCTCAATGAAGCATAAGTCTCAAATTTGACACCTTTGTTCAAATCAAATTTATCAATGGCATCTATAAGACCAAAAACTCCAAAGCTGACCAAATCATCATACTCAACATTTGAGCCAAAATAAATGTTAAGCCTGCCTGCAATAAATTTAATCAGATGGGAGTACTCAAGAATCAAGGCTTCTCTAATAGACAGATCCCTTGTCTCCTGGTATTGCTTCCAAAGCTCTCTTTGATTATTTATATTGGTTGGCATTTACATCCCCCGTAAGCTTTTTTACTCCTCTGCTTTCGTTCTTATAGCCTTAGCTAGGTCCATAGGCTCAAAAGCGTCCTGCTTCTCGTCACCTACTGCCATGTTTATGGTAGATGTTGCATCTAAGTTATTCCCGATCATAGAAGCTCTAACCTCAGCCATTTTTTCTTCTCTCAGTTTTCTTAACCTCAGATCCTCTTCCCTCTTCTTCTCTCGCTTTATAATTGCACTTTGTCTCGCCACAGAATATATAGTATTTCTTATATATACCCCCAAAACAAAAAATACTACCATCATCACTGCCATCCGAATATAGATCGTCTGACTATCTATTCCTGCCGCGTAGCTGATGACTCCGGCTAAAATCGAAGCCATACAGCCAGACAAAAACGGAAGTTTCCGGATGCGTTCCATATCTAAATCTCCTTTATGCCATGACCGATTGTCTTAATCATAAGCTTCCCGTCCTCAGAATGTATTTCTATCGTCCTTCCATGATTTCCCCCAGTATCCTCTGATATAATTGGGATTTTAAGCTGGTGTAGTATCTCTTTTGATGCAACTACATTTCTTGCTCCTATTCTCAGCATTTCTGAGGCATCATTAAATGAGAACATTTGTGCGCCACCTGCTAGCTTTGCAATTATTCTAGACTTGATAGCACCTATTGAAACCATATCCTCTATAAGCTTAACAATGGCAGTATCAGCAAACTTTGCCTTATTACTATTATTTCGGGCTTGTTGGCTTGAGGGAAGCATGATATGAGCCAATCCTACCACCTTCCTGATAGGATCATAAAGTGCTATCCCTACACACGAACCCAGCCCAAGTGTTGTTATTACGCAAGGGTGTAAAGATGACTGCAAGTCAGCCATCCCTACCTTAATCAATTTGCTCATTAGCAGTTAACTCCTAAAGCCTTCAACAGTATATCATAGGTATCATGGTCAGGCACCAGGAAGAAATCTCCTACAACTCTGGCACGACCTTCTGAAAACTCTGTCTCAATATAAAGAACGGTGTCTCCAACCTTCCCAAATTCTATGGCAGGTACGCTCAATATTGCGCCAGCCATATCAATTGCAAGATCAGGCACTGAAGATATTATTTTCAGGTTAGTAAGTGCTGAAAGAGATGACAAATATGATCCTGCAAGTATATTGCCAATTTCCTTCAATGCAGATATTTCAATTTCAGAAAACTCGCTTTGCTGCGTATCCGCGGGTCTACCCATAAGCATATTAACAAGTACTGCCGCTGCCTGCTGCTGAAGGATGAACATTATGTTACCTGTAAGGTCCCCACTAACCTTCAAAAGTATCCCTACTACCGGGATTTCAGCACCGCCCAGAGTATCACTAACCTCTTTGAATTCCAGTATCTTCGCTCTTGGAACATCCATGTCTATCTTTCTGTTTAGAAGCTTGGCTAGTGCTGTTGCGGCATTACCCGCACCAATATTCCCAATTTCACTTAAAACATCAAGATGCATTTTGTTTAAGTTGTTGATATCTGTAACCATATCATACTCTCCTGTTTATTACATTACTTTCGGGTGGTAGCTAAGATTCTTCTAATGATACCAGCTTTTCAAGATTCAGTAAAGTAATAATCCTGTCATTCGACTTTCCTACACCGGTTATGTAATCAAGAGAATGCTCCCCCGTAATATTTGCAATGTTTTCTGTAGTATCTTCTGTGAGCTCAATAACCTCAGCAACAGAATCAACTATTATTCCAACAGAAAAATCCTCAAATTTTACTATAATTACCTTTGTATCCTCATCATATATATCATCACCCAGGCCAAATCTCAACCTAAGACTTACTACTGGTATAATATCGCCTCTCAGGTTTATAACACCCTTAACAAATAAAGGTAGCTTTGGTACTCTGGCAATACTCATATCTTTTTCGATTATGGTAGTAATTCTATTTATGTCTATACCAAATTCATTGGTATCCAGCTTAAAAATTAGATGTTTTTTAGCTTCGGATAGATTCTTGTTTGCCATTGTCGCACCTTCCTCTCAATACTTTATACTAATTCGCTAATGCATTTACGTCAAGTATAAGTGCTACATTCCCGTCACCTAGTATGGTGGCACTGGTTATATACTTAATACCAGAAAGGAACTTGCCCAGTGACTTCTGAACGATTTCCTGCTGCCCGATTACTTTGTCTACAACAAAGCCTGTGAGTCTCTCACCCTTCTTAACAATAACTAATGTCATTATCTTTTGATCTTCAGAATTCTCCCTTGGAACCTCAAGAACCTCATCAAGCCGTACTATAGGGATAACTGTATTCCTGTACATTACAACCTCTTGCTTCTGAACAGTTTTAATATCTGTAGGCAATATATTGGTTATTTTTTGTACAGAGCTAAGCTGTATTGCATATTTTTCATCTCCTATTATTACCAGCAAAGCCTGTATGATAGCAAGAGTGAGAGGCAATCTTATGAAGAATTTGCTTCCGTAGCCAAACTCTGTCTCTACCTCAACTATGCCGCCAAGAGTTTCTATCTTTGTCTTTACTACATCAAGCCCAACCCCTCTGCCTGAAAGATCAGATATGTGGTCAGCTGTGCTGAAACTCGCTTTGAACAGGAAATCTACTATGTCCTTTTTGGTAAGGGTGGCAGCTACATCCTTGGTTACTAGTCCGCGGTCTATAGCCTTATTCTTAACCTTTTCAGTATCGATTCCTTGACCGTCATCCCCTACCTCAATAACAACGTTATTACCATCCTGATAGGCCTTCAGTTCAATCCTTCCATGTTCTGGTTTTCCACGCCTCTTCCTTTCCTCCTTCGACTCTATTCCATGATCACAGGAATTTCTCAGTAAATGAATGAGTGGATCACCAATCTCATCTATGACAGTCCTGTCCAGTTCAGTATCTTCACCAGACATTACGAGCTCTAAATCCTTGCATAGCTCCTTTGATATGTCACGAATCATTCTTGGAAAACGGTTAAAAACAGTCTCTACAGGCACCATTCTTACTTTCATTACAGCGTCGTGGAGATTTGTTGTAATTCTTTCCAAATACTCAATAGCCTCCATATACTCCTGTGACCTATCTATACCGCCAAGATCCCCAAGCCTTGTTTTTTGTATTATCAGCTCGCTAACAAGGTTAAGAAGTACATCTAGCCTGTCGATGTCAACCCTTACCGTCTTGCCTGTCTTTGTCTTCTTAACGGCTGCTTCATTCTTTTCAGCCACCTTGGTGACGCCTAACTTATTGGCATCGGTGCCGTAGCTCTTTTCGAGTGGAGATGATGTTTTAGTGGCCATTACTACACTGTTTCTTTCCTTGATGGTTTTTATTATGACCTCATCGACTTCAGCTATAGAATTCAAGTCTTTGTTTAGTACATCAGCTTCTGCTTTTGTAAGTACAATTACAGTAAACTCAAAATCAAACTTTTCATCCTCAATATCCTGTACCTTTGGTTCTGACTTAATTATTTCCGAGTGCCTTTCAAGTGTTTTGAATATAATAAATGCTCTTGCTGACTTAAGTACACAGCCCTTGTTCAGCTTTACTGTAATCTGGAGCGCACTGTTACCCATATCAGCAGCTTTGTCAATAATATTTGTGTCATACTGGTCCAATATAAGATCCGACGAGTTATTACCACCTATACTGTCTTGAGTTGCCTGTGGCTGCTCCTGATCAGGTTTCTGCTCCATGCTTCCACTGTTCTTGTTTTTCAGTAGCTCTGACAGTGCATTTATTAGTTCTGTATTATCATTAGTGCCTTCCTGGCTGGTTTCAATAACCTTGGCATTGTATCCTTCCAGAGCGTCCAGACATTTGAACAGCAGGTCGATGAGATCTGTGTCTACTTTGATTTCATTGCTTCTCAAAGCTTGCAGAACATCTTCCATATCATGTGTCAATCTGGACATCCTGGTATAGCCCATAGTGCCTGACATACCTTTGAGTGTGTGAGCTACTCTGAATATCTCATTGAGCACTGAAGTATCTTCAGGGTTCTTTTCCATTTGAAGCAAACACTGGTTCAAACTTTGCAAATGCTCTTTGGTTTCTTCAATAAAAATTTCTAAGTATTGACTCATATCCATTATTGCTCCACCCCCATATATTTTACTATGACACCTGCTATTTCCTTAAGTGGAACTATGGCATCCACCGCACCTGTACTTACTGCCGACTTTGGCATTCCATATACTACACATGACAATTCATCCTGGCAAATAATTACTGCATTGTTGGCTTCCTTGATTTTTACGACTCCTTCCATACCATCACTTCCCATACCAGTCATAATAATCCCAATAACATTAGGAAATCCTGTTTGTGCAATGGAATCCATCAGTGCATTAACTGCTGGTCTGTGGCCACTCATTGCCTTTTCCTTTGTAAGACGGATTTTCATAGTGTTATTCTTGCTTTTTTCAACTACCATATGAAAATCTCCAGGAGCTATATAGGCAAAGCCCGGCTTGATGGTCTCTGCTTCCTCGCCCTCTTTGACAGTTAATCCACTAAGTGTGTTGAGTCTGTCGGCCAAAGACCTAGTGAATCCCGGAGGCATATGCTGAACAATGAGAACAGCCGCCGAAATATCCTCAGGTATATACGGTATGACCTCCTGCAAAGCCCTGGGCCCCCCTGTAGATGTTCCAATAACAATTAAGGCCTTCAGCTTTCTTTTCTTACTCTTTCCACGGACCAGAGCCGTTTCCTTCTTTGCTGTATGCTTTTTGCTTCGCCTGTTTTGAAGGATATCGTAAGCCATCCTTATTTTTTCAAAAATCTCAGCCTTTTTCTCTTCTCCTGATATTTCAAATAGTCCTGTAGGTTTAGTAATAAAATCAATAGCACCCGATTCAAGGGCTTCTATAGTCAACTTGCCTCCATTTACAGTCATGCTGCTTAGCATTATAACCGTGGCGTCGGTTATCTTCTGAATCTCTCTCAAGCAACTTAATCCATCCATAGAAGGCATATCTATGTCTAGTGTTATTACATCAGGCTTCATTTCTTTGACCCTATCAAGGGCTTCAAGTCCATTCCGGGCAGTGGCTACGACCTTAATATCCTTTGTACTGCCCATAATATCTGCCAACATTTTCCGCATAAAAGCTGAATCATCTACTACAAGGACTCCTATGGTTTTTGCCATTGACTAAATCATTCCTTTTTTAATTAGTTTGCGTTGTTCATTAAATATAAATCTAATTACCTTTTCTCTATTATTGTCACTTATCTCTACAAACTCAATACCTGCCGAGTATTTGTATTTACTAACTTTTCTTATTCTTTCACATCTTACTAGCTTTCCTATAAAGCTTATCTTCCCAAACCTACCAGTAGAAATTTCGCAATTCATAAGGCTATCTATTTCAATCTTTTCGTTGAGGAGAAGATATATACCACCTCCGCTTAAATCAGTCGCCAGAGTCTTCTTATATGACATATCGGTATACTCTTCATATGGTATCTCGGTATAAACTTGGTCAAAATATGAAATCACCCTGTATCGGACCTCTAAAAGCATATCAAGCCTGTAATAATCACGCCTTTGTATCCGTACAATCTCTCCAAGCTTTTCTATAAACAGGACATGAAGATTGTTTTCAATACCCCTTCCCCTGATTATAGCCCTGAATCTGTTCAAATCCAGCAGTGCCTTTGTTCTCTTCAAAAAATATATCTCTATCAATGTACCGGTTTCTAGGGGAACAATGTTCCCTTCATATATTGGAGCAGCAATAGCAGCTGTATCGCCCTCCTCAAGCCATTCAAGCTGACTTACATATACTCTTTTGTCATTTGAAGGCAAATAGTCTGCAACTTCAATTTCAAGCTTTGTACCTATTTCAACTTCTGACAATTTCATTGGCTTTTCCTCACTGATTTGATTATGCCTTCATAAAGCTTACCAGTCTGCTCAGGAAACCCCTAATCCCACTATTCTGATTCATTTCACTTGAGCTGCCCCTTGGCATAAACTTTTCGGATATTTCCCTAATATTCTTTGCTGCCTGGCTTTTCGGGTACATTATTGAAAATGGTTGCTGCTGCTTAACAGCCTTTACAACTGACTCATCATGCAGTATATACCCAGCAGGCTCCAGGCTAATCCCTAAAAACTTTCCAGCTACAAGTACCAGCTTGTTAAGCACATCATTGGCTTCAGCGTTGCTTTCAGATTTATTCACAATAACGCTAATTTTCTTTTCCTTATCCCTGTTTGATACCATTTTAATCAGTGCATATGCATCAGTTATCGATGTTGGCTCCGGTGTTGTCACCAGTAACACCTCATCGGCTGCTACAATAAAGCTCATCACATTCTCAGATAGTCCAGCCCCTGTGTCAATTATAATAATATCTGCCAGCTTATCAAGCATTGCCATGTTCTCAATGAATCTTGATATCTGCTGTTGGTCAAGCTTGATGAGATCTTCTACCCCTGAACCTCCGGAAATAAACTTGGTATTTCTGGGTCCATTCGTCAATATTTCAAGTATGTTTTTCTTGTTCTTTATAACATCCAGTAACGTATACTGGGGTATAATCCCAAAAAGCACATCTATATTAGCTAGTCCAAAATCTGCATCAAGTATAATTACCCTTTGTTTCTGTTCACTTAGTGCTATAGCAAGGTTTATAGTTATGTTTGTCTTTCCTACCCCACCTTTTCCGCTAGTCACAGTAATGACCCTTGCAGATCGTTTCACAGGTGCTACAGGCGTAAGCACCCTATTTGCAGCTTGTTTAAGTTTAAGGTTATCAATAACCTGCCTTAGTTTTTCCGCCTGATCCATCATCTGGTGTAGCTCCCTATAAGATTCTTCGTTATCTTCTCGATATTAGCTGTTTCAATATCATCAGGCACGCTTTGTCCAGTCGTAATGTATGAAAGACTCTTTCCAGTCAGGTATCTCGCATTTAGAATAATTCCCTGAACCGGTGCTTCGTCTATTTTTGTGAAAATCAATTTGTAATCCTTCAAAAAACTATAGCTATTTAGGATTTCTCGACAATTGGTTATACTTGTCGTAGCACTGAGAACAAGATAAATTTCATCTGCCTCCGTGGCTGCTATTAATGCCTTCAGCTCTTCAAATTGAGGTCTGTTCCTATGACTCCTGCCTGCTGTGTCTATCAATACCAAATCCTTATCAGAATTTTGTTTTATCGCTTCCTTTATTTCTAATGGTGTATATGCAACTGACACTGGTATCCCAAGTATCTCTGCATATGTCTTTAGCTGTTCCACTGCTGCAATTCGATAAGTATCTGCCGTAATCAAACCGACACTTTTTTTTTGGTTTAAAAGACAATTTGCAGCTATCTTTGCAAGGGTAGTAGTCTTTCCAACTCCAGTAGGTCCTACAAATATAACAATAGTCGGTTTGCCTTCTGTTCCTGGCCTTATGATGTCAGGCTTACCTAGCAAACCGGCTATGACACCTGATAATTGGGCTGCCATATCATTGACTCCTGCAGTCTTGCCTAGCCTTGTTGCAGCTAAATCAGTCAGCTTTCTGGCAATACTCGCTTCAACTTCATTCCCTAGAAGATTTTTATAAAATATTTCGATATTTCTGGAAAACTGATTGTCCTTCACCTCTTCGTTTTGCTTATAAGGGGTTTTATCATCATTTTTGACCTGAGAAAATAGCTTCTGAAGCATCCCTTCAATGTTGGTTATTTTATTCTCCAGATTAGCGATTTTTTCCTCCTTTTCGTCAAAATTAGTTTTATCAGCAGTAAAGTTGTTATTTGACTGAATTAGCCTGGCTTTAGGTGCCTCATTTTCGTGCTTAGATTCGCTATACTCATCCACAGCAGCAAGGACTTCTACCAGTGGCTTTGAGAATAGGCCAATAAGACCCTTTTTCTTGACCCTTTTTGTATTAAGAATAAGAGCCTCGCTTCCCAAGTCCATTTTTACCTTCAATATTGCTTCCTGTGTATTCTTCGCAATGTAGCGGCGGATTTTCATAGTACCCTCGCTTGAATTATTTAAATAAGCCTCAATTTATTTTATCATAAATATATGTCTTTTGCTATTTATGTATAAAAATCGACAAACTCACACACTTACTACTCCTACCGACTGAATCTCCATCTCTGGGTCTAATTCATTATAGGATAAAACAACTAGCCCTGGTATCGATTGGTCCGCAAGCTTCTTAAAATAGAGTCTTACAACCGGCGATGCCAGTACAATGGGCTGTTGTCCAAGCTGAACCAGCTTTTGTACCTGCCTCGATAGATTTCCCAGTATTGTATTGGTCATACTTGGATCCAGCGTAAGATATGAACCCGTCTCTGTTTTTTG
>LSQX01372767.1_pt1 | contig 12270 bp, 7 predicted proteins | sample 654561 | NCBI WGS metagenome assembly LSQX01 (sample SAMN04489861, study PRJNA283612) | anaerobic digester metagenome | isolation source: 4 biogas reactors fed with cattle manure at either 37C or 55C with and... | place: Denmark: Kongens Lyngby | collected 2014 | reverse complement strand
ACACAATTATATGGACTTAACTCTTGAGCTAATTCCCTTGCCTTTTGCCAAACAATTAGCGTCTTAAAATCCTTTATGCAGATATCATTTTGCTCCATCCATATCACTCTCCCTTCTTAAAATGTTATTATTTGCTCTTATAGTAACTGAAAAGAGACTTTAAAATCAAATTTTACTAAGTGGTTATTGGAACAAGGATTAAAGATTAAGAAAATAAAAGTTTTTTATAGAACTATAAAATGAAAAGCCTCCACCCTGGTTCTCAGAGTAGAGGCTTTATTTTTTTTCATTTTTGTTTTTCGTTTTTAAAAATGAACGGAACGATTTTGAATATGTAAAACTTTAATCTTCGTTTTTAAAATCGAAATTGTATTTATTTTTCTATAAACAGTTTCAAGCTCCCTGTTTTTGTTCGGAACTACTATTTCAACTTCATCTCGCCAAAAATCTTTTCGCCGCACGCAAATTCAAAAAATGCCGCGCGGTGGGCAAACGAATTTGACATATTTTATCATTTATTTATGTCAGCCTCTTTCGGATTTAGTTTTTCAAGGCGCATGGATATTTTAGCATTTATAGCATTTATATTCTAATACATCAATGGGTTTTACAAAAAAATATAAAAATTACTCTAATAAAAACTTGAGCAAAAAGCAATACATTTTTAGAAACGCTTTGACCAAAAACATAATCTCGTTACATTGCCGATAACAAAGAATTAAGAGACGGGAACTTATTATTAAAAAAGAGCCTTCAGCCCAGTAAAATCAAATCTTTCAGCCATCGAGGGTATCGAGTCAAAGATACAATATACCTGTAGGGAAAAATAATTCGCATTAATACAAATTAATATGAATTGATTCGTATTAATTTATATTAATTTGTATTAATACATATTGGCCCATATTAAAAGACTGAAGAGGTTGAAGAGCCAATTGAGAAAAACGAGAGCAGAAATAATAAATACGATTTTAGAAACGTTACAAGCATGGAGGCTATTTAATGTTTACCACTAAAAAACGTTATTATTGCAAGAAATACATAGAATACTTGGAATAAATCAAAATAATTTGTTTATTGCATAATTAAAATGGACAGAGTTGCAAAATAAAATCCCCACTTTTGCAACTCAAAAATCCCCAAATTTGCAAAGGTCATTGCAGGCACCCCTAAAAACCTTTACCCTTGTAGTTAGGGACAACTTAACTGCAAGGGAGGAACGGAGGATGCTCACAATGACCCAAATTGATAATATCAGAAAAGCGTTCTTTATGAAAGGGCAAAATATCAGCGAGATAGCCCGGGAGTTCCAAAAAGACCGAAAAACAATACGCAAGTATATCTATCAAGAGGACTGGAACACAAAGGTTAAAGCTGAAGAAGTTAAACATACCTTCCCAAAACTCGACCCTTTTTAAGGCGGATATAGACCAATGGCTTGAAGAAGATAAAAAAGCTCGCAAAAAGCAAAGGCATACCGCCAAAAGGATTTACGACAGGCTCTGGGAAAAATACAAAGATCAATTTAACTGTTCTTACCGCACCGTAGCAGGCTACGTGGCCATGAGAAAAAAAGAATTGTACCAGGATAACTCCTGCCGCCTGCCGCTGGAACATATCCCCGGTGAAGCGCAGGTGGACTTCGGCGAAGCTGACTTTTACGAAAACGGGACGCTGTATCACGGATTTTATCTTAACCTTTCGTTTCCCTTCAGTAACGTAGGTTATACCCAGCTTTTCAAAGGAGAAAACCAGGAATGCCTGTTTCAGGGGCTGAAGGACATATTTGAACATATTGGTGGAGTACCCCATAAACTATGGTTTGATAACGCCAGCACTATTGTGAAAGTTTTGAAGAATGGAGAGCGCAAACTAACTGACGCCTTCCTGAGGTTTAAGCAGCACTATGGTTTTGAAGCGGTATTCTGCAACCCTGCTTGTGGCCATGAAAAGGGTAATGTGGAAAACAAAGTCGGATACCACCGGCGCAATTTACTGGTCCCGGTCCCCAGGTTTGAAAGGCTGGAGGATTTCAACCGCGAACTTTTACGCTTGTGCGACCAGGACATGCACCGGGAACACTACAGGAAGGATGGAACTCACGCCGAACTTTTCAATGAAGACCGCAAAGCTCTGCTTAAGCTGCCTACCGTCCCTTACGAAGTGGCCGATTACATAACAGTCAAAACCAACGCCTACGCCAAATTCAGCTTGAACGGTGGAAAGCATATATACTCGACCGCTCCAAAATACGCCAACAGCCGGGTGTTGGTAAAGATAACGGCTTACGAGGTCATACCGCTGGATGAATGTCACAGGGAAATCGTGCGCCACCGGCGGCTTTACGGGGACAACAAGCAAGAAAGCATGGACTGGCTGCCATATCTTGCCCAGCTTTCCCGCTGTCCTGGAGCTCTTAAGTATTCGGGAATATACAGTATGCTGCCGGATCCCCTTCGGGAATACCTCGACGGCTTAAGCAAAAGCGAGCGCGGCAAAGCGCTCAAGGCTCTAGCTGCGCTTTGTGCCAAAAGCAGTTTTGAACAGGCTGTTAATGCCGTAGCCGAAGCTCTCCTTTACGGGGTGCAGGATTTAGACAGCCTCGTGGCCATCCATAACAGGATAACGGGTATAACCCCTCAATTGGAGCCGGTAAAAATTCCAGAAGGGGTTCCTGAACTCACTGCATTCCGCTTCAATGCTGAGGACTATGACAAAGCCTTTCTGAAAGGCGGTGCTAATGTATGTTGAAGGACGAAATCGCCGCCTGTTGTAAGGCATTAAAACTCAGCCGAAATCTTGTGGAAAACTGCGACAAGATTAAAGCTGAAAGCCATGAAGAATACCTTCTGAAGCTGCTAAGACTAGAACTGGAGCATAGAGACGCAAACCGAAAGGATAGACTCTTGAGGAATGCAGGCTTTTACACTATAAAGACCTTTGCCGATTACATATTCGATGAAATTAAGCTCCCGCAGGGGCTTACGCCACAGGACCTAAAAGATTGCAAATTTCTTGAAGAAAAGAAAAACCTGATCCTTTACGGCAACGTTGGGACCGGTAAAACCCATCTTGCCACGGCCATAGGAGTGGAGGCCTGTAAAAAAGGCTACAACGTAAAGTTCTTCCGCACTGCAGCACTGGTAAACCGGCTGGTGGAAGCCAGGAAGGGAGGTGAACTTTCCGGGTTACTAAAACAGCTTTCCAAACCGGATCTTCTGATCTGCGACGAATGGGCTATGTTCCTTTAGACCGCGAAGGGGCGCAGCTACTGTTTCAGGTGATTTCGGACTGCTATGAACGTCGCAGTGTAGTAATTACCACTAACCTGGAATTCAGCCGCTGGGCGAGCATTTTCTATGATGAGCAGATGACAGCAGCAATGATTGACCGGCTAATACACCACAGTTACCTATTGATCTTTGATGGTCAAAGCTACCGGATGAGGCAATCACTCATGAGGCAGTTAAGTTAACATAAAAATTCCCCACCGGTGCCTGGGGAAAACTCTTTGCAAAAATGGGGAATTTCCTCTTGCAAAAAACACCTCAAGGGGTTCAAAATTTATAATATCTTTATACTTCACGCTATCCCTCCTCGTGATTTAAAACGGTAAACTCCAGCTCTTTTATACGCCAGGCCCTGTATTCCTCTTCACCGGGCCTTGCATAGACCAAACAATCATCCATTAAAACCCCTCTTACCGAAACAATCATTTTTTTGTACCTGCTTATGTTCTTTAACGTTCCGACGGGGTCCAATTTCAAATGCTTTTCGAACAGAATTTCCGTGCTGTCCACAACTAAAACCTCGTGTTTGTTCTTCCGCAATATTTCATCCAGCATTTCATTCACATAAAGCCATCTTCGCTCAAAGGGAATTTGAATCAGCTTTTCCGACAAAGAAAGGTTGAGATTTACGTAATGGAAACTTTTTTCTTCGGCCAACTTCTTCAAAAATTCACTAGTTGAGGAAGGATTTTGGGTAACTATTAAAATGAGTTTATAATAGTTGTAATCCAATAATGGAAGTAATTGGCAAATTTTCTCCTTTATCCCAACAAATGTTCCCCCTCCTTTTAGAATGCAATTCTATTTTTTTCGGTTTTTTCCTTCAGTAATTTTATGTCAGGGGTAAAAAACCCAAATAGAACTGATTGCCGAAAGGCTCAGAATGCTCTTTAATATTCACCGTGGGCTGGACAAATAAGGCAAATCCACCCTAGTGAACGCCTTGGTGGACTCGAGTGTAGCCTAAATGGACGTAATGCTGAAACCCTATAAGACAGACATTTTTACCAGCACTGACCCGCAGGAAGGGCCCTGGTAAAGTACAAGACCGGCCTGGAAGAGGAGATAATCGTAGAGAGGCAAAAACTTTCTTGCTCAAGAAGAATAATAATACGAGTAGTCCATGCGCCGACTCGGGGATGAGCTAAAAAAACTCTTGAAAAAGTCTAAAACGGTGGAGAAAAAATAGGAGTTTAAGCTTTTTTTTAGGACCTCAAAATGTCATATAAAAAAATTCAGCTGGGAAAAATGAGAATCCATTAGACCCAGCTCTTGGTAATCGATCAAGTAGGCTATCTTCCATTAGCCTTTTTAACCTTTTCTTCAAGATTTTCATTTATTTACCTTTTTTACTTTAAGCACATTTTTATCCAGAAAAAAGTCCAATCATCAACTCTAAGAGTTCTTTTGAGGGGCCTAGATGCCAATGAATTGGCATTCCTATCCGCCTCTATCGTTCTATAAAATTATACTATTAAACATCTTTTCACACCAATCATTATCGTCAATAAATAATACATGATTTTTTTCATAATCACTTTTGCTTGGTATTTTTACAAGGTTTTCAACTAAATTTTTGTACGAAGTAGCAGATAATATGAAAGATTCCAGTCTTATATTAGGATTGTTCAGCTTCCTTTCTATAGTCTTGATGGTTACAGCGTCACTGCCTACATTTCTTGTCCCAGCAAATACAATTTTTTCACAATCAAGACTCTTGTCGTGTTCAAGCCCTTTAGGGTCTATGAAAACTATTGTTTGCTGATCCCCTTTTTTAAGCCACATTATAAAGTCAGGATAAAATCCCGCCCATGTAAGTTGAAAGCCTATACCAGTCTTTGGGAAATTCCTCAATAAGTATGTCTCAATGTCTTTAAATCTCTCTCTGTTTTCTTCTATAAACCTTCTTAAGTCCTTGACGAATTTTACTTCACTTTCTACCAGACCTTCCGGCGAGAAATTTATTTTATCTTCTTTTTTTATCTTTTTCTTTAACAAAACTGGTACGTACAAATGAGAGTCAAAAACTAGCCTAGGCAGTACATCAGATTCATATTTTTCATCAAACAATTTTTCAAAATCTGTTATCAGTTTCTTTACTTTTTTAATTAATTCTTTTTCTCTTTTATCAATCTGCACTAGGTAACCACCGGAATTTTCTTTACTCATAAAGTGCATCATCAACTGCCCCGTCTTTTCATCCAACACATAGTAACTTATTTGATCAGTCTCAAACCTTTTTGCCTTTTTCCTGTAATAAGCGTCAATATATCTTTTTAAAACTGATACAGCTATATCTTCCAACTTTGATATATCACTGTAATCTAGATTATTAAAAATTCCTTTATAGACATTAACCGTGTAAATATTTTCAGCAGATATAATCTCCTGTAGTTTTTTCCTATCAAATATTAAATTCCAGTACTTCTTTATTTTCTTGTATTCTATAACCTCAGAAAAGATACGCTCCCAGTTTAATAGCTGGGTATAACGCCACAATTTTAACTTATCAGTCTCCATTTTTGCATCAAGCCCAATTTCGGTGCTGTTTGTTTCTTCTCTATCCTCACCTAGTTTTTCATTCCTATCCATCGAATACACTTTTATTCTAGGCGTCAAATCAATATCTACGTGAACTGTTTCATCGGTCTCCAACATTAAAACTTTGCTTTCTTCAAATCTTTTATCTTCTCTTTTACCGATCACATATAAATTCTTCCATTTTTCTTTATGCTGAAATTTAACAGGTATGAAAATGTTTTCATATTCGACCTCTTCTTTCCTAATCGCTTCTAAGAACTTGCTCAAATAATTTGCTTTAATACCAAATATGTTCAAGGTCTCTAATACCGCGACTCTTGGATCTCCACTTCTTTTAAGAGACATATCCTTCCCCTTTAGCCTTACACCTCTGCCAAAGAGTTGAATAATCTGGGGTCCCTGGCCAGTTCCTATGTTCAAAAGCCCCATAGAAGAAACTCTCCACGTATCCCATCCTTCAATAAATTTTTTGGCTCCTATTAATATGTTCAAATTTGAAGCCTTGTGCTTTATGTAATCGAAGAGCGACTCGGAAATAACATCCGATTGGACTTCAAATCCTTTTTCTTCTAACCTCTTTTTAAAATCATTGCCACCTACGTTTATAACACCGAAATAATCATTATCACCAACCTTTAGTCCGAATTCTCCATCAGCGTTTTTGATTTCCGATATAGTTAATCTACCTTTCCCGTTAAAAACCCTATTATACAAATCATTTAAATCCACACCTTTTTCCTTCAACAGTTTAAACTTTTCTTTAAAAACATCTTCGCCATCTTCATTTAAAAGTCCCGCTCTTCCTTCTAAGATCGTATTTATCTTTTCTTTAAGCCAGTCCTCTTCCTTTACAACTTTATTTAAAAAGTCAACAATCTGAAGTATATCCGATTTCTCTTTATTAACCGTCGTTCCCACAAAGATCCACAAAGGTTTTTCCAAATTGTACTCTTCGGCTAATCTTTTATTTTCCTGATAAAACATAACTTGCTCGTAAAAAGACAACAAATTTGCAACAAACATAATTTCAGAAAAATAGCCTTCAGATATTTCATCAGAATTTTTTGCGTTTATCACAAAAAAGTCCTTACCGTATCCATCGAGGTAAAAGTACTTGTACGAATAATCAAATACGATTGATTTAGAATATTCCTCAAGGGTTTCTTTATTCCTTTCGCTCAATATCTGCCCGAACGTGGCACTATATTCAAACACAAAGCCATTCTCCGCTAATTTTGCCCTCCGCGCGGCCCATACTCGATCTTCGGAAGCCTTCCCTTTATGTCCTTCATCTACGAAAATAAGACTTCTTCCCTCAAAAGCACTTACTGGAAGGGTTATTCCTCCATCTTTTTTCTCGTCAACCAGTTTGGTTATTTCTATAATCAGCACTTCATCCTTAAATTGAAATCCACTGTTTAAATTACCATCGTATATCCTGCATGGAATATCACTTTTTTGCAGCTCATCAAAGTGCTGTCTGGAAAGACCTTCGTTAGGAGTAATCAAAAGTATGTTGTCAGGCTCGAAAGGCCTGTATTTCAAAAACTGAAGATAATTTATGTGCATAATTAGAGTTTTCCCTGAACCGGTGGCCATCCAGAAGGCCAACTTGTTTAAATCCTTCAATTCAAAATTCGATATGTCAATTTCGTTTTCACTTCTGTATTGATTTAAAAATTCATTCAGCTGATTTAAAAACTCAACCTTATTGTTTTTCAACTGGTCCAAGAAAATTTCCGTAAAAAGAACAGGCAGGTATTGAAAATATTTGAGAACCACATTGCCACGATACCGGTTTATCTTTCTAACGTATTCCTGAATGTTCTGGTCGTATCGAAGTAGATCATCTTTGGAAAATTTTATACCTTTTAATGACATCAAGGTTTTCATAAAAGGTGTAATTTCATCACCATCGTCTATTCGCTCTTGTATATCTTTCAACGGCAACTGCCTAAAATCATCTACTCCAAAAAGAGAAAGAAAGTATTTGTTTAACACCAGATATTTCTCCATATCCATATTATCTCACCTTCATTTGACTTCAGAGTTCATTAGCTTTTTAAAATCAGGTTCGATATAATTAATCTCAGTCTTAAAATCGCCAAAATCTGGATTTAAAGTGCTCTGAGCGTTTACATAAACAATATGGGGCTTCCACTCCGACAATTCCCTTTTAATAAATTCCTTATCTTTCATGAAATCCTCTTCTGTCCAATCACTTCCGCAAGTCCGCCATACTACGGAATACGTCTTATTCTCTTTTTCTCCCAATACGAACATATATCTTCTTTTATCGTAATTTCTAAATTTGACCTTTTTTATTTTTAATCCTAGAAGATAATTGAACGTTTCGGGTATGTCCACAACCATTTCTTCCGGCTCTCCAACTTCCGAAAGGTTAACTTTTAGCCTATATGCAAAGGGGTCTTTCAGATGCTCGATTTTCAAAAAGTACGGACTTTCGCTTGTCTCGTAATCCAGAAAGTATTTCAATAAGTATTCATCTTTTAAGACCTCTAAACCCTCTTGATTCTCTTCCAATTCAATATTGTCTAGTGTATCTTCATATTGCTCTAAAATTTGGTATTTGAAAAAGCCACCACAGCTCTTTTTATTATATTTTTCCTTAACATCTTTTTCCTTGGAAATGCCTGATTTATCATAAGCTAAAACCTTTTTCATTCTCGGCAAAATGATAGTCCAGAAATGTTCTCCCATCTCAACCCCAATCCACTTTCTCCCAAGTTTGTGGGCTACTGCTGTGGTTGTGCCCGACCCGAGGAAGAAATCCATAACCAAATTGCCTTCGTCGGATGTTGATTCTATAGCACGTTTAAGAAGTTCCTCAGCATTTCTCGTTGGAAAATCAGGATCTTGTGAATAACTTGGTATATTTGTCCAATTTGAATCCACCTTTTTAGGCGGATTCTTGATCTCTGGAGTAAATAATTCACTTCCGCACTTAGGACAATTTTGCCAATTACCCTCGTAATGTTCATATCCGCAGCCTTTACATTTTATCCTTATCCACTTTTGTTTAATCCACTCATCTATGAGTTCTTGACTTATTCCCCAATGCCTTCCTGGAGGTGGAAAAAGCTGATAACCAAAAAGAATACGCTCTCTATTTTGCTGCCTTTCCCCTGGATAATGGACAAAAGATAACCAATCAGTTTCTCTACTCTCATATAGTTCTATTAGTTTAACTTCGCCTTGTTTTGCATAAAAAAACAGAGAATCCGTAGCTACTAAAAATTTATTTTTAGCTTCTTTTTGAATCCCCGAACGACTAATAATTATTTCATTCCTAAAATTCTCCTTTCCAAAAATCTCATTCATCAAAAGTCTGACATACATATTCCCATTATAATCGCACCTTATAAAAATACTTCCTTTTTCTGCCAGTAAATTCCTTGCAAGCTTTAATCTATTTTCCAAAATACTTATCCATGTAGAATCTTTATACTTCACATTGTAAAGATAATCCGCATCCTGCTCCTTGTTAAAAGGCGGGTCTATGTAGATGGTCTGTACCTTTTCTTTGTATTTAGCCAAAATCGTGTTCAATGCCTGCCAATTTTCGCTTTTTATAAGAAGTCCGTCTAATGCTTCATCCAGATCTATGTTTCGGGTTATGTTTTCCAAAAGCTTTTCTTTAAACGCTTTACCAAAATATCTTGTGTCAACAGGAAGCTTCTTATATTCGGTACCCACAGTATCCTCTTTTTCAATTAAGTCTTCTCTGATTTTTACCTTGCCAAATCCTAATTCTTCCCATTCTTTTAGCTGTTGTTCGTTGTTTAAAATTTCCTCTATGATTCCTTCTAAGAATTCTTCACCAGCCCATTTAACTATTCTATCAAGGGTTATTACGTATTCCGTAGATAAAACAAACTTTTTCTTCTCCCAAAGCCTCTTTTGGAAATTTTCAATCTGGGCAAGAAAATCTATAATAGCTTCGCCAATTTGCCTTACCACTTTCGCCCTTATGATATGCTTGTTCGAATACTTTTCTCTTTCCAATGTGTCAAGATCCAACACTTCTGATTTTATATAGTAATCAAGTTGACCGGATAAGAATCCCTTTAAATCTTTATGAATAAAATAATCCCTCGTATTCTTTCCGGTAAACCGGCCCAAATGGTACTTAAGTAAAGGGGTTTCTTTTTTATCTTTTTGTAAATATAAAGAAACTTCCTTATTTATTTTTGCAACCTCATTTATTATTGAGTTAAAAGAAAATTCATTGACTTTCTGCTGCTTGGAGGTGTTGCTCCCTCCTGCCACATCATATTTTTTGACTTCCTCCTCCGTAAGCTCTCTATATTGAAATCTAATAACCAATTCTTTTCCCTGAAATTCGGTAGGTTTATCATCATCTAATACAAAAAATCTTTTCTTAGTCGCCTTATTCGAACCTAATTCTTCCTTTGCTTCAACTACCCTGAAAATGACCTTGTAATCATCAACTTTAAAGGTGTAATCTCTGAATAAAAGCCCCGTTTTTGTATAATACTGATCCTTGTTTGCCCAATATAAGGCTACTTCTTCGCCGTTATAGGGGATGGCATATTTGTGCCCTTTGATAGAATAGCGGTATTGAGGAACAAAATCTCCCTCTTCATAATACCGAGAAAAGAAGTTATAAAGGTCATTAAAAACTTGGAGTTTCATCTCCTCAGCCTTTTCCGCCTCTTCTTTTTGTCGTTTTAACTCTGCATATTTCTGCCCCGCAGGGGTATTTTTAAACTTTTCCTTTACTTCTCCTGAAGATGAAAATACTTCTTCTCCTAATTCCTTTCCTATTTCTTCCAAACGGGCCTTTGCTCTCTGTAATTCCATCTCTAAATCATAAGTAAGACCAGCCTTGTGTTCTTTAAAGGCTTCCTCTACTATTTGAAAAAGCCTGTTTTCGATAAAATCATCTATTTGCTCCTTTTTGTAATTCAATATCCTGTAAATACCAAAATCCAAATCAGAAGCATCGAATTGGAAAATCTCTTTTAACAAATTTTTAAATTTATAGAAACTGTCCATTGCCTAATACTCCTCCTATGCACTTTAATTAACGCATCCCAAGAACAAATCCTCCCTACTAAGTTTATAATTTCTATATTTTTTGAGGCTTTCCTCCCCTCGGAAACAGATTTTAAAACAAAAAAGCCGAAAGAAAATTCTCCGGCAACAAAAACAAAGAGGCACGGCCTCTAGATGTTTATTAAGATCGCTTAAAAGCAATGATATCAACTTCTTCGATCATTTCCTTTTTTGATTTCGAAAAAGTATCAGCTTGCCTTCGGCCTTTTTTAGGAAAACCTGCCGATTTTACCTCCATAATTTCCCACGCTGTTTCTTTCAGTGATTCTTTTATCAATTCTTCAGGATCGACTTTCCTCTCGTTAATCCCACCAAATCTGACAGCAAGAATAGCCCCTTTGATGCTAACTTCGGCTACATTATTCCAAACCTTCCTCAACTCGTTTATAAATATTTCTTTGCTTGAATGACTGATCTGACCTTCGGTCGAATAATCTACAGTTTCTGGGCCCCCTAAAAACCAATTCCTTAACCACTGGTCAGCAATATATGTCTTCATTCCATAATAAGGCGGTGATGTAATGATAATCGATACTTTTGCGTTACTTTTATCTAAAAATTTTTTCAACCTTATAAAAGTTTTATCAGACGTACTATCTCCTCTTATAACAAATCCATAGCCTTTTGGTAAATCCTGCCCGTAATACCTTTCCGCCCTTTTTTTTATTATACTCATAACATCAACTTTAGGAGGCATCAGTTTTCTTTCTTTCCAAAACCTGACTGCATAAGCCGGCTTCGGTGCATAAGTTCGCGGACACTGATTAGAAAAATACGATGGACTGGTGTTATACATAGGCCCGTGTAAAGCTCCGAGCATTATAGCCCGCAAAGCAATTCGTGCAGCAGAATCACAATTTTTCAGCAGTGCTTCTCGTATCTTGCAAATGTTTACTAGCACTTCCTGATCGTAAGCGTATTCCCAAAATTCTCCTTTAGGAATATTTGAAACTTCCTGTTGCGATAATATTTTTTCTGCAACCTGTAGTATTTGGTTCACTCTTACATTTATAATCTTTGCTTTCGTCAGGGCTACTGCGACCGGGCTACTGTCAATTCCTATTGAAGGAAGACCGTAGATCCTTGCAGCAAAATTAGTCGTCCCCCTCCCGCAAAAGGGGTCCAACACCCAATGATTTTGAATTTTATTACAGTAAGTTTCAAGAACACTCATCGGAAAATCCAAAGGGAACATTGTAAAATAAGGGCATATTGCATTAAGATTAAAGCTCATCAATCGTATCACCTATTCTCCCCTAATGCTCTCACAAAAGTAGTACCTTTGTCATTTTTATATGTCTCCCACCCGTATTTCTAGTTAAGTCCATATAATTGTGTA
>LSQX01260615.1_pt1 | contig 12271 bp, 12 predicted proteins | sample 654561 | NCBI WGS metagenome assembly LSQX01 (sample SAMN04489861, study PRJNA283612) | anaerobic digester metagenome | isolation source: 4 biogas reactors fed with cattle manure at either 37C or 55C with and... | place: Denmark: Kongens Lyngby | collected 2014 | reverse complement strand
TCCAAGGTCTTTGATAAAGACAAAATCAAACCAAAGAAAAAGACCATTACCATACCTGATATGGATCATCCCTGGAAGAGGGATGAGTTCGATAAGTACCAAAGACAGATATGGAATAAAGTCTATGATACCGACTGGACTAGTGTCTATTCCCATGAAGATATCTGGTACACCCAGGAACGACTTTATTAGAAAGAAAGTTACTCCTGGAAATAAACTTATGTTTTCACTTTTAGGGTGACAAATTCACTTACGCTTGACATCCCTTATTGAAAGGTCTGTTAGCAGTTTCTTAGCCGTTTCTTTCTTATTCCTTTTTATAATCCACTAGTCGCCAAACTCTAAGATTTATTTCTTGAATGCCACTGCCACAGTAATCGCAAAACTTGCTTCCTAAATTTTTAACCGGAGCCCCGCAGTTTGGGCAATTTAGGCCCAGGGCCTCTTTGTTGTTAAGTAAATCCACGTCTTGGACATAGAGATAATAAAGAGTATACACTTCTTGGCTCAAGTAGTCCCTTTCTCCTTGGATAAGTTTGCCATCCTTTAGAAGATAAATATAACCTTCAAGAGCCGTTTGAAGAGTTATCCAGACTTGACCGTGATCTTTCTTGTAGTCGCTGATAACGGTTTTGTGAATTTCCACCCTATCATAGAATTGATCTTGGTTTTTTTCCTGGAGCTCTTTTAATTGGATCCTTATCTTTTGTCTTACTTCTTTACTGAGGTCCTGGCTTAAGAGCTCCTCATCTTTTGAAGCTAGTGCACCAAAGGCACTAAGCAAGGTTCCTTCTCCTTTTTTCTTGAGCTCCTCGACACTCAGTTGGGGAAAGTCTCTTTTTATCCGGGGAAGGTAAACAAGCTCCATGGAATTTAGGCTTTTCGGTTTAAAGGAATTTGACATTTTCTGTTTTTTTAATCCCTCCAAGGGATCCGGTGTTCCAAAGAGAGCCTTTGAAAAGCGGCGTAGCGTTATAACTCCATAAGCTACCAGAACCACTATGATCAGCGGAGGAAGAAACCAAATTATATAGATCATCATCCCTTCTATCCCATTAGCCTCAACATGATTAGAGGTGAAATATAGCTTTCAATAAAGGCCGCCAGCACAAGAAGAGGTACCACTAAAAATACAAAGACCTGTGCCTGTCTAAATAAAAGTTGTTTTACATCTCCATGGGGTCTTCTTAGAATCTTTCGTGTCAATTCCCTGCAAAAGTAAATACCCGATGAGGCTGCTAGTAAAAAAGCAGGGATTTCAAATATACCATGGGGTAAAAGCACAAGAATATAGGTAAAAACCGAAAGGCTACTGCTGATAAAAATATAAACGGCACCAATAACCACAGCATTGATTGCAATGCTAAAGCCCGGTAGAAAGAGAAAGGGAATCAAGCCCAGGGCAAAGGAATAAAAGGCAGCCTTTAGGTTGTTTTTAAAGAGCCCCAGGGCAAGAAGCTGCCCATCGATGGAAAAAAGATCTTCCTTGCCTTCAACAAAACTTTGAACAAAATCTTGAATAAAAGGTTCCCATTTTTTAAGGGCAAGGCCAGAAAAAAATGCTATCGCTAAAAAAGCCACTAAGCTGTAGATAAAAGTCTTTTGGATTTCTCTAAGTCCTTCTCTAAGTTGAATGCCCTGCATAGTACCTCCTGAATAAAAAAACCTGATTATTCCTCAGGTCTTTGTCCGTTTAATTTACGAATGCGCTTTTCCAATTTGATACGCTCTATCCAAATTTCTTTGCCACAACCTTTGCAGAGCATTTTAATGTCGGCCCCTTTTCTTAGAATCTCAAATTCCTTGGAGCCGCAGGGATGAGCTTTTCTTGTCTCGATAAGATCTCCCGGTTCTAAGCGCATAAAATCACCAAATCAATGCTTTGAGCAGGCCGGAGTCATAAAACATCGTGGCAAAACTTGACTGATGATATAGATCATAGACAAGGCCAGAATTAAAAAATCCAGCGAGATTGTGGACGATCAAAGCTACTACCAGGCCATAGGAAAGACCCCGCAGGGTAGAAAACACCAAACCTCCCAGACGCTCAATACCCATAAGACCAGCCATTTTATTTGTATTTTCGAAAAAACTTCCGATAAGATGAATCACAAAAAGACTGGCAATAAATAAGAGGACTATAGCGGCTACATTGCTCACAAGGGCCAGGGAGAGTTCACTAAACACTAGCTCGCTTTTCTCTGTAAAAAAACTCCCTCTCTCAAAGAAAGCACCAAAATCTTGCCCAAGATTTAAGTCCTTCATTCCTTGCAGAGTAAAAACTGTTTCACTATCAAGGGATTGGAGTTTAGAAATAATGGTTCCACTGATAAATTTCATCAAGTGGCTTACTCCTGGCACTGTGACAACAAAACTTGCAAAGGCTCCAAAAAAATGAGAAGAAATATAAAGAGAAACAATAACGGCTAAAAAGTCAAAAAAGTTTCTGATTAAATTCTTTCGATAGCCAAAAAGTACACTTAAGGCCACCATAAACAAAATAATTCCATCGGCTAAATTCATAAAACACCTCAAAATTCTATTTTAAATAGTGTGAATCGGCTCCCGTCAAAAACCGCCAGACGATCTTCATCAAGAAGCTTGGCTTTTTTTATCGGATAGGAGAGGACTTCACGGTGAAGCAGATTTCCTGTAAGGTCGTAAAGATCCAGCGTATTTTTATAGCTTGCCAGCACCATACCACCTCTGGAGTATATATTATCATAATTATCTGTTATTTTGTTAGAGAATTCAAGCGTTCTGTTAGAAAGAGAAAAAGAAAGTAGTTCCAGCTCTCCCTCTTCCTGTAGAGGATTGGCCGAGCCCGTAACAAGATAAAGGTGGGAGCCTTCTTTTTTCGAGAAGCTCACTTTATTTGTGGGAATGAATTCGCCCTTTTTATCCAAGTATTCATCGAAAAACTGCAGACCCCTTTGGTACACAATCAGCATATCTCTATCGGCATGGAAGACATTTAAGGCAAGCATTTCTTCCCGGCGGGTCTGAATAAGTCTTCCTTCCAGGGAGTAAACATAAAGCCGACTTAACAGCTCTCCTTCTAATTCTTCCAGGGTGAGAAGGCTGATTAGCTCGTCCTTGGTTGAAACAGCAAAATTAATAATGGCCCCGCTCTCCACAGTAATTTCTCCAGCTCTCTGGAGATAGGGGTCCAAAATCAAGATATTTCGATTGTCTCTAAAAAATACAAGGGTACGATTATCCTGGGTAAGCTGGGCTTGTTCTATTTCACCCAGGCCAAGAGCACTTCCAAGTAGTTCTCCGTCACTGGAAAAATGATAGACATTACCTCGGCTTTTTTCAATCACAAGAACCCTGGCAACATTTTTTCCCAGGATAAGATTGGAATCAAAGGAACGTGACCACAGGGGCTTATTGTCTAAATTGAACACTTTAAGCTCCCCTTTTTCATAGTACATTACAAGATTATCCGCAGTAAAAACATCATCGAAGCTATCCCGAAGATCCTTGGTCATCTTTAATTCCGATAGGATTGTAAGTTTTATACTTTTCTGCTCTTGCTCCTGACTATCTTCCTCAAGTTGGGGCACACTTTGAGCACTGTCTTTTTTTATTAGCCCTCTTACACCGAAAAATAAAAGTAGAAGAAGAAAGACTGCAGGAATAAGTAATCGCAGCCGTCTTTTATTCATTACCATCTCTTAGTTGGATCGTATTGATAAAACCATGTTTCCAATTGTCCGTTATAGAATTTACGCACTTTATTTGCCCGGCGGCCTAACTTTTTAGAAAGATCCGGGCTTCCCGATAAAATACCCAGTCTCCAAGTATCAAGGCTTTGCACTTGATGGGCCATAAGCTCTTCAAGCACCAGTATTTCCTGGGCTGTTCCCATACGTTCTCCATAGGGCATGTTTGTCACCAAAGTGCCTCCGCCCGATAGTCCTTGGAGATCCCTTAGGTCCTGTACTTTTAGCTCTAGTTTTACATTGGCCATTTTGGCATTGCGGCGAGCCATGGTAATGGCTCTAGGGTCGTTATCATAGGCCATCACTTTAAATTCTGCGGGTTTGATTCGTTCTCTTAAACTATGTCGCAACATCCGGCTTTCTTTTTCATCCAAAAGTTTCCACTCTTCGCATTGAAAGCCTCGCTCAAGTCCTGGAGCTTTATCCATGGCAATCATTGCAGCTTCAATGGCAATGGTTCCCGAGCCGCAAAGGGGATCACAAAAATCGCCCTTACCAAAATAACGGCTTAGAAGAAGAAGCCCCGCTGCGAAATTCTCCCGAAGGGGGGCCTGATTATGCTGCTGGCGATAGCCCCTTTTGTGCAGGGGTTCTCCAGTGGTGTCTAAAAGTAAGTAGGCCTGATCCTTTTCAATTCTTAAAAGATAAGAATACTGAGCACCGGTCTCGTCGAGATAGCGCAGGCCCTTTTTTCTAAAATAGCGATCTACGATGGCCTTTTTGGTTATCCTTTGGATGTCACGAAGACTATAAAGGGTAGAACGATAACTCTTGGCATTGACGATAATCTCTGCTTTGGCCGACATAATATCCTCAAAGGGATAGGCCGTTACAAAATCGTAGAGCTGATCAAAGGTTTTAGGCTTTGCTTCTCCAAGAACCCAAAAAATTCGTTCTGCCGTTCGAAGGGTCAAATTGGCGTGGAGCATATCCATTAAGGAACCGCTAAATACCACCATTCCCATTTCCACTTGCTCAATGGTAAATCCCTGTAATACACATTCGTTTTTCAAAACTCCTTCCATACCGAAGGAGGTAGTTGCTAAATATTTCATATTTTACCTCTTCCTGATTATACCACAGCTCTAGCCAAGAAAAGAAGGGAAAATCTAATCCGCAGAAATCATAACTAGTATTTTCTTCCACTCATTTCCCAAGCCTTTTTTGCTGATGCGCCCAAGAAAGCGCCCATGTATTATTCCTTGTTCAAGAAAAGATTTGCCAAAATACCCCCTTTGAACCAGATAATGGTATCTAGGAAGCTCTTCAAATCTTTCTCTTAACAAATAGAGTTCTTCTAGGGACCCATCCCAAAGATAAAGATGGCGCTCTGAAATCTTTCCATGACCAAAATGCAGATGCAAGGGTTGCCCCGTGAAGCTATCGGCTCTATTGTCTGTCACTTCCTTTAGCCTCTTAATACGGTGATCTTCTCCGCTTAGGCCCAGGGCGATTCGGGTGTTTTTTACTAGATATTTGCATAAAGAGGCTAGCCCTTCAAAGGATCCACAGACATGAATTTTACCCAGAAGCTGGGGCATCTCAAAGTTTTTCGTAAAAATTCTTTCGGGGTAATCCAGCACTAGACCTTCTTTGAAATTTTCCATTTCAACAGCCCAGCCCCGGGGAAAATCTTTAATCTTATCCTGATCTTCTTCTTTTTCCATATAATAGATCGCGCTCTGGGGGCTGGGTGTTGCCCCCGAGCTTAAAATAGCCACTTCCTTACCGGAAAGTTTCGAGCATAAGCCTGCTAAGTTTTTCCCATCATAGATTATAACCATGGCTCCTCCTATGTTTTTAGCATAGCCTGGCCAATAAAAAATAGAAGACATATCTATCAGTCTTCTATTAAGGATTACAAAAAATCTCCATGGAAATTTCGTTCGGCACAGGGTGATTTATCGCTGAGAAGTTTTCTGAAAAACTTTCTCGAGTCCTCATAACTTTCTAAGAATTCCTGGTATAATTTTTCTGAAACTTCCTTAGAAAAAAGTTGCTCCGGTGGTTTATCATACCAGTTGCTCCTTATCTGTAAAAAATACAGAGGCGAAGCCGAGACTTTAAGAGTCTTAATAAATCTTTGATAGGCCATATTTATCATTTCCCTAGAAAGGTCGATTTCATAAACATCTGCCGCTGCCTCTTGATAAAACTTTGCTATGGCTTCAGGAATGTTTTTTCCCAAATTGATGAGAGGATGAAAACTAAGTTTTGCATCGGGACGCAGTTTTCTTCTACGAAGTATGGCTTCATCCAAGGCCGCCTTAACGCTTTGCCTATCAAAGCCTTCGTTTCGCAAGGAGTTAATAAAGAAACTACTTCCACTGTCCAGGGCATAGTGGGCCAAAAACCCATAGAGATATGATCTGATTTCTTCTTGTTCTAAATGATCAAAAACATAGCAAAGAATTTCCTGGGTTTTCTCCTCGTGAAACATCCCGAAAACATCATAAGCTAAAAGATTTTCAGGAAGATAGGTCAAAAAGTCGGGGCCAAGAGCCCCAAAATAATAGGATTTATCTTTTTTAAAGCTAAAGTTATGATCATTTGCCATATCTTTAGCGAAATAGTAATGCACCCATTTAGCTGGCATAAGAACCTCCATGCTTTGTATACCCAAACTTTCAAAAAAATCATCATGAAAAAATTGTGAATTATATTAATAGGGTGGATTGGTATTTAAGTTTAAATCCGTCATAAATAAGGGATTTTACCCGCTATTATAGTGTTTTATATTTACCAATCTATAAAACTTTTTTGCCTTAATTTGTTGTATACTATAAACACCGAATTAAAAGGAGAAATATATGTTTATTTTTGATTTTGAAGAGAACAAGGAAAAGATGGACCAGTTTATCCAATTCATGGACAAAAATAGGGAGATGAAAGGCGTTTTATTACCCGTGCTCCAAGAGGCTCAAAACAAGTTCGGCTACTTACCCAAAGAAGTTTTGGAGCTCATATCTTCTCATCTTGGAATACCCACCTCCACCATCTATGGTGTGGCTACTTTTTACTCACAATTCAGCTTTGTTCCCCGAGGAAAATATTCCATAAGCGTATGCATGGGCACCGCCTGTTATGTTAATGGAGCCTCGGACATCCTAGACGAATTTAGCAAGGTCCTAAGCATAAATCTAGGGGAAACCACCACCGACAGAAAGTTTTCCATCATAGAAACCCGTTGTGTAGGACTATGTTCCGATGCACCGGTGGTCACCATCAACAATCAAGTTTACACCCACTTTAAAAAGAGTGATGTAAAACATATTTTGAGCCTGTTGCCCTAGGAGGTTAAAGTGAACATAAAAGAACTTACTCAAATAAGAGAACAGCAGTGGTGGGAACTCATTAAACGACTTAATGAAGAGCCCTTTAAATACCATATCGGCGATGGGGAAATAAGTCTTAAAGGGGAAGAATTTAAACTTCAACAACGTATTGCCCTAAGAAACATTGGTATTATCAATCCAAATAGAATTGAAGAATACATAGCCACCGGCGGATACTTTGCCCTGGCAAGGGCCCTTGAAAATGAGCCTAAAGAAGTTATTAAAACCATTAAAGACGCCAACCTCCGCGGCCGAGGTGGTGCGGGTTTTCCCGCCGGACGCAAATGGGAAGCCGCTGCCTACCATGAGACCGATGAAAAATACGTGGTTTGCAACGCCGATGAAGGCGATCCCGGTGCCTACATGGACCGCTCCATCCTCGAAGGCGACCCCCACACCGTGCTAGAAGGGATGGCCCTTTGCGGTTATGCCATTGGTGCCTCCAAGGGGTATATCTATGTTAGAGCCGAGTATCCCAAGGCAGTGGCCAGCCTGATTACCGCCATTGAACAAGCCAAGGCCCATAATCTCCTGGGTAACCATATCCTTGGCAGTGATTTTCATTTTGACATTGAGCTGCGTCTAGGCGCCGGCGCCTTTGTCTGTGGTGAATCCACGGCTCTTATGGAGTCCATCGAAGGAAAACGTGGAATGCCCAGAAACAAAGAATTCCGCACAACCGAACGTGGCCTTTGGGGTAAACCTACAGTGATTAACAATGTTGAGACCCTAGCCAACATCCCCCCCATCCTAACGAAGGGCGCCCAGTGGTTTAAAGAAATTGGAACGGAAAAATCTTCCGGCACCAAGGTATTTGCCCTGGTTGGAAAGGTGCAAAAACCTGGTCTGGTGGAAGTCCCCATGGGAATGAGTATCTACGACATCGTCTATCTTATCGGTGGTGGGATTCCCAAGGGTAAAAAAGCCAAGGCTGTTCAAACCGGTGGACCTTCGGGAGGTTGTATACCCTCTCATCTATTTGATACCAAGGTGGACTTTGAATCCCTAGAAGCCGTAGGCTCCATTATGGGCAGCGGCGGCATGGTGGTTATGGATGAAAATGACTGTATGGTGGATATCGCCAAATTCTTCCTGGAATTTAGCGTCGATGAGTCCTGTGGAAAGTGCACACCTTGCCGCATTGGCAATAAAAGACTTCTTGAGATCCTCCAGCGCCTTACTCTGGGCGAAGGAGAAATCAGCGACCTTACCAAGCTTGAAAATCTCTCCAGAGTCATCTGCCAAACCTCCCTCTGTGGTCTGGGACAATCCTCGCCCAATCCCGTGCTTTCTACTTTGAATTACTTTTATGATGAATACAAAGAACATGCCCAGGACAAACATTGTCGCTCGGGAGTATGTAAAGCCCTTCTGCGCTACGAAATCAATGATAAGTGCGTAGGTTGTACACGCTGTGTGCAGCACTGTCCTGTGGATTGCATCAGCGGAAGTGTACGAGAGCGCCACTACATTGATGCCACCCAGTGCATCCACTGTGGCGAATGCTTTAAGAACTGTCCTGTTAACGCCATCGACGTGTTTTAAAGGAGAACTCCATGAAGATATTTATTAATGACAAACTTATCCATGTAGAGGAAGGGACCACCATTCTTGAAGCCGCCAAACTTCTTGACATAAAAATCCCCACCCTCTGCCACTTGCATCTGCATGATATTAAATTTATCAATAAGCAAGCCTCCTGTAGAGTCTGCGTTGTCGATGTTGAGGGTTACGACCAGCTTCTTCCCGCCTGTGCCACTCCCTGTAAGGAAGGTATGAAGGTTTCTACGGATTCCTACCGCGCCATCCAGGCCCGAAGAACCATTGTGGAGCTGCTGCTTTCCGATCACCCCAATAGCTGCCTGACCTGTGCTATGAACCTTGATTGTGAACTCCAGCAATTGGCCCACGACCTGGGTATTCGAAGGATTCACTATGAGGGAGAAACCCACAAGGAGCCCATTGACAATAATAGTTACTCCATCATTCGTGACCCAAATAAATGCATTCTTTGTAAGCGCTGTGAAACAATGTGCACAGAAATCCAAACCGTCGGCGCCCTTACTGATATAGGAAGGGGTTTCTTTACCACCGTTGGCTCGGCCTTTAACCGGCCCATGAATGAAACCACCTGTACCTTCTGTGGCCAATGTCTTGCCGTTTGCCCCACGGGAGCCCTTACTGAAGTAAATAATATCAAAAGAGTATGGCAGGCTATAAGCCAAGATAAATATGTTGTTGTGCAAACAGCCCCAGCAGTCCGCGTGGCTCTAGGAGAAGAATTCGGTTTGCCTGCGGGAACTCCTATCACCGGAAAAATGGTAACGGCCCTTAAGCGCCTGGGTTTCAAACAAGTCTTTGATACGGATTTTGCTGCAGACCTTACGATTATGGAAGAGGCTACAGAGTTTGTTAACCGAGTAAAAAGCGGAGGAAAACTTCCTATCCTGACTTCATGTTGTCCGAGCTGGGTAAACTTTATGGAGCAGCAGTTTCCCGATATGCTGGACATCCCAAGCTCTTGCAAATCTCCCCATGAGATGTTTGGAGCCCTTACAAAAAGTTATTACTGTGAAAAAACCGGCCTAAAGCCTGAAGATGTCGTGGTAGTCTCTATTATGCCCTGCGTGGCAAAAAAATACGAATCAAGGCGAGCGGAGCTAGAAGGTGCCGATGGCCACAGAGATGTGGACTATGTCATCACAACAAGAGAACTGGCTATTATGATAAAAGAAACGGGAATCAACTTCCTTGATCTTCATGACAGTGATTTTGATAATCCCATGGGGGAATCCACGGGAGCCGGCGTTATCTTTGGCGCCAGCGGTGGAGTGATCGAAGCCACTCTGCGCACCGCCTATCATATGATTACCGGCGACGAACTGGCCGATACTCAAATGGAATTTCAAAGCCTCAGAGGTTTAAAGGGAATTAAAACCGCCAGCGTCACTATTATGGACCGCGTCTTTAATATTGCCGTAGCCCATGGTCTGGGCAATGCAAGAAAGCTTCTTGAAGGCATAAAAAGCGGCGAATACGAGGTCGATGCCATTGAAATCATGGCTTGCCCCGGGGGCTGTATCGGCGGAGCCGGACAACCCTATCACCACGGAAATATGGAAATCCTTGAACAGCGCATAGCGGGAATTTATAGCGAAGACCGTAGCAAACACAAAAGAAGATCCCATCAAAATGAGTATGTTCAATTGCTCTATCGGGATTTTCTGGGAGAACCAGGAAGTGAAAAGGCCATTGATTTGCTTCACACCCATTACACGCCAAGACCACGACTATAATCTTAAGAAGGTTGCCAATTGGCAACCTTCTTTTTTTAAAAATAGCCCTACCCATCACTTCTAGCAAAGTGGCTCTCCCATCCACTTAGCAGCATAAGGATTTGATTGGATACCCTTTCTTTTCATCTGCTTACACAAATTACAATAAAAGACTCCTTCGAAATACCTACAAACTACTTAAGATGAAGTCCCGCTCTATGAAAAGGCCAACAAAAAATACGAAGTTCTAGACTTCGTATTTCTAATAAATAGATACTTTCACCCTATAGAAACTTCCTTGTTATGGGGACCATTTCCCCGTAACAAAGTACTCGATGATCTCCATAAGTTCTTCTTTAAAATGCTCGAATTTGATATTGTGGCGCAAATCATTTAAAACCGCCTGGAAGGCATAGATTGTACCGGTATTAATGCGATTGATATTCTGGGAGCCTATATAGCCTCCTGCAGCTAAATCTTCAAGCAAAACGCGGTTTCTCACAAATATATTTTTTCCACGGTACATATTCTGAACAACCAGTTGATTGCTAGGTAATTCCCTAGGAAAAATCTGGTAGTAGCTACGCATGGTGACATAAAGATCGTTGCGATACTTTGGGCTAAAGAAAATCTGATAAAAGATTTTTGGCTTAGAAAAAGAAAAATCAATAAAGATGGACCAGATTTCGAGATAACGTTCCAGAGGGTCATCGTAGCGGGCCATAATTTTTACTAAACTCTCGTTGTACTCTGCAAGATAACTCATGGACATATAAAACAGTAGATGATCTAGATCCTCGAAATAATTATATAGAGTTGCCGAATTACAGCCTGCTCGTAGGGCTACATTTCTTATAGTAATCTTATCAAAACCTTCTTCTTTCATGATTTCATCGGCGGCTGTAATAAAAGAAGACATCATTCGCATTCTTATTCTTTCTTTAGGATCCATTTCCACTTCCTTCTATCTGTACTTTTAACCACTTAATTATTTAATTCATTCTTTAGAACCTTCCAGTTTGGGAGGAACTTACTCATATCGGTCTTAAAGGTATCATTGTGATATCCTTCTAGCAAAGGAACCATTTCATGCACTATAACATATTCTAGGCATCTTGGCTCCTTCTTTGCTAACTCTAGATTGAGCCAGATCCTTTTATCCTTTATATTGCAAGATCCCCACCGAGTCTTCCTACGCTTTAGGCCCCAATGGCTAACTTCTACACCAAGTATAGCTTCGCATTTTTTTATATACTCCGGAGTAAGATTTTTTAGTTCTTTACCATAGCACTGCCTTATAATTTCCTCTCTTTTTTCCTTTGTATGACCGGGCCTTACATATAAATCCATGTGCTTACTACTTCGCAGTTCTACTCTTTGCTTTTCATTGAATTCAATGAGATTACGTATATAACCAGAGCCCATAAAAAAGTGGATTTCTCCCGAAAGAAACCTCCTGGGAGCCTGTGCTTTTTGTCTAACAAATCTTTGGCGATGTTTTTTTATCCAGGCTAGTTTCGATAGAATAAATCGACGAATGATTTCTTCCTCCATATGCTCAGGGGCCGATACCCCCACTCTCCCCTTGGAAGGGTGAACCGATAGATAAGTATTTTTAACTTTTTTTGTATACTCAAGCTCTATAGCATCAATGATTTAACGATTTGCTTCGACAGCTTCTTTGTTTTTTTAATTGCAAGACCTCGGTTAAACCTTGCTCCCTCATTAAAATAACTTTAATGACTTTTAAATTTATGCTAATCGCCCTAGTAAACAGCACTAAGGGGGTGTTAGGCTTTACTAACCCGTTCTTTGAATTTTACTTCTATAAAGAAAACTCATAATACCATTGTGCTGTTTTACACTGGAAATCTCAAATGAATTTGTCTTCCCTTTCTTTTTACCTAAAGAAAGAAAAGAAGGCATTGGGGAC
>LSQX01252477.1_pt3 | contig 12272 bp, 13 predicted proteins | sample 654561 | NCBI WGS metagenome assembly LSQX01 (sample SAMN04489861, study PRJNA283612) | anaerobic digester metagenome | isolation source: 4 biogas reactors fed with cattle manure at either 37C or 55C with and... | place: Denmark: Kongens Lyngby | collected 2014 | reverse complement strand
GTCCACGACACCTGCTTCCGGGTGGATAACGCCATGGCCTGCTATCGCCAGGTGGAGGGGATCTATGCCGCCGCCGGCGCGAGCGACCGGCTGTCGCTCGACCTGCACCCCGGGGAACATGGCTGGGGCGGCAATAGGAGCCGGGAGTTCTTTGGAGAGTACTTGTAGGAGTTCACCACAAAGGGCACAAAGAACACAAAGGAAGAGGAGGTGGGGCGGACGCTCTCCCGGTCGCAGCGCGACGCCAAAGCGGACGGGACCTCAGAGGCGAAATGTGAAACGTGGACGGAGCTGCAGAGCTCCGTCCACGCACTCTATCCGTTCCATCCGTTCATCCGTGGAATCCGTGGTAGACGACCGACCTACTCCGCCGGCGTCGCCTCGGCGGCCGTGGTCTCGATGTAGGGGGACGGCTGGGTCTCGGTGTCCACAAAGATGTACTCGGTCTTTTCCGAGTCGGGGACGTCCTCGCTCAGTTCGCGCATAAAGATGCCGTCCGGCGGGATGCGATAGACGCGCACCTCGCCATCGCCCCCCGCCTCGGGGGTCACCTCGACCGTCACCGTTTCCTCTTCGATGTCCTCCTCGACCACCGCGTACTGGAACTCCTCCCGGGCCCCCGACTGGGGCACCACGATCAGCAGCCCCTCGTCGCCGACGGTCGGCGAAAAGTAGACGTGCGCGCCGGTGTCGGTCGTCCAATGACCTACGATGCGTGCGCGGGGGGTCTCCAGGTCGCGCAGGAATCCGCAGCCGGAGGACAGGGTCACCAGGCCGATGGCCAATAGCCCCAGTCCCGCGGCGAGGAGCGCCAGGGGTCGGCTGAGCGGTCGAATGCGGTCCATCACGGTCATCTCCTTTTGCGCGTGCTCTTTCGGTAGGGGTCAGGCCGCCGGCCTATCTCGCGTCAGCCATCTGCTCCGCGTACCACGCGGCGATCTCCTCCCGGTGGCCGTCGTCCAGGTCGGGGACGTTCGGCCCGGCGATGCGCGGGGCGCGTTCGTCCAGGTGCATGTCATAGTCGGTGTTCGGCAGCCACCCTGCCAGCGCCGCCGTGAGCGCCTCCTGCACCGGCGCCAGGGCGGGGTCTCCGTAGCGATTCTGCAACTCGTAGGGATCCTCGCGGAGGTCGAACAGGAGGCTGTGCTCGGGCGCGGTACGGTTCAGGAGCAGTTTGTGGGTGGCGGTGCGGGCCATCAGCTCGGGGCCGGACGGTCTCTGGTCGGCACGGGGGCTGCTGCCCTCGGCAAAGACCACCTCCCGATCCACCGACCGGGCCAGGTCCTGGCCCCGCATCGCCGGCGCGGCGGCCAGGCCGGCGGCGCTCAGGATGGTGGGGGCCACGTCCACGACGCTCACCAACGCCTCGCTCGTGCCGGCGCGCTGGGTCTGGTAGGGCCATTTGACCATCAGCGGTACCCGACCCAACGGGTCGTACAGGTGGCTGCCCTTGAGCAGGAGGTGGTGGTAGCCCAGGTACTCGCCATGGTCCGAGGTGAAGATGATCATCGTCCCGTCGTAGAGCCCCTCGGCCTTCAGGCGCTCGAGGATGCGCCCCACCCAGTAGTCGATCTGCGACACGGTGGCGTAATAGTAGGCGGTCACCCGCCGCATCGTATCGGCGCCGAGGGTGGCGTTGTCAAAGTAGCCCCCATAGAACGCGGCGTCCTGCGGCGGCACCTCGTCGGTCCAGCCGGGCAGGATCTGGGCGTAGCGTGGATCGTACATCTGGGCCCAGGAAGCCGGCGGATCGAACGGGTGGTGCGGCTTGACGAACCCCACCATCAGGAGGTTGCCCTCCGGCCCCCAGTCGGCGACAGCCTCCAGGGCTGTCTCTTATACACATCTCCGATCCCANNCCCTCCGGCCCCCAGTCGGCGACAGCATCCAGGGCGCGTTGGGCGATCCACGTCGTCGAGTGGGCCTCCTCGGGAAGGTTGGAGGGCATCGCGCCGTAGGTCTCCCAGTACTCGGGGCGCGCCCGCTCGCGGTACTCGCGACGCTGGTCCTCCAGGTCGTTGGCGTCCACCAGCCCCTGCTCCCGGAGCCAGCGGTGATAGTCGTCGTCCCAGCGGCCGACGCCGTCCTGCTCGGCCAGCGTCATCTCCTGGAACCCCACGTCATAGTAGGTGGGAGTATAGTGCATCTTGCCCACCGCCCGGGTGCGATAGCCGGCATCCGCCAGGAGCTGTCTCTTATTCGCCGTGCCGGGCAGCATGGTGGAGTGGTTCGTGCGCCCGCGATGCTCGTGGACGTACAGCCCCGAGAGGAGCGAGTAGCGCGACGGCGTGCAGACCGGATAGGGGCAGAAGCAGTGGTCGTAGCGCACGCTATCCAGGGCCAGCGCGTCGAGGTGGGGCGTCTGGATGTGGAGGTTGCCATAGGCGCCGAGGCAGTCCGCCCGATGCTGGTCGGTGTGGATGACCAGGCAATTCGGGTGCCGTTGCGGTTCCGTCGGGTGTGCGCTCACCGGCTTGCTCCCTCCTTCCAGGATCTCACTCTGCGGGCGCCTCGGCGATGGGGTCGAGGCTGCCGTTCAGCAGGGTGATGGGCACCAGCATGGCCGTCGGCCGCCCGTGGACGGTGAGTTCCACCGCCATGCGGCTCAAGGGCGCGTCGACCCGCTCGGCCTGCAGGGTGAACGCGAGGGTCACCGGATCGCCGAGGTGCGTCGGGAGCACCTGGGCCACGCCGCTGGCCGCCGGCAGCACGCTCCACCCCTCGGGGACGTACCAGCGCAGGTTGACGTTCGCCTGGGTGCGGTAGGTGTTCGTCAGGGTCAGCCGCAGCGGGCGGGGCACGCCGGCGCGGACCGTGGGCTCGGGGCCATAGTCCACCGCCACGTCAAAGAACGGGAAGCGGAAGATGGGGCCGTTCGGGTTGCGAAAGATGCGGGCCGCCGTGTCGCCTGCGCAGAGGTGGTCATCGGTGAGGCCGGAGAGGTCGGTCTCGGCCTCGGAGAGGACCACCGGGTACCCGTGACGGGCGAGGACCTGGTCGGCCAGGCGCTCGGTGCGCGCGGTGAGGTCATCGACCGTGGCCGGCACCCGTGCGCCGAAATGGCCGAGGTCGCCGAGGTCCAGCGTGACCGTCTTGATGCTGCGGCCGATGGGGGCCACCCAGCGCTCGGGGATCGCCCCTGCGCCGTGGAGGATGCCGAACAGCGAGCCGACCGTTGCACCGGTGCAGTCGGTGTCCTCGCCGCAGTTCACCGTGGTGCAGAGGGTCCGATCGAACGAGCACTCACCGTACAGGAGGCCGAGGACCACGATGCCGATGTTGGAGGGCGCGTCCCAGCCGCGCTTGCCTGAGGCAAAGCCCTTCTCGTGGTCGCGGGGGGAGACGTGGTCGGCGCGGCCAAAGAACGCCCCGCCGCGATAGTCCGCCAAAATGGCATCCCGCGCCTCGATCCAGGTCTTGCCCTCCTGGTAGGCGGCGATGGCGCACTGGACGGCCCCCGCCACGCCGCAGTCGGCCGGGATGTACGAGAGGGCCAGGTCGATCAGCCGGTAGATGTCGCCCTCGACGAACGCAGCGCTCTCCAGAGCCGCGGTGAACACCTCCCCATAGGTGCCCTCGCCGTTGCCGTGGTCGATGATGGCGTCCTCGTAGGCGTACTGGGCGGCAATCTGGGGGCAGCCGGGGGCGATGCAGGCCCAAATCTCGGAGCGGATGAACGCCCCGCAGGAGTCCTTGTAGTCGTTCCGGTACGAACCCGAGAGGGGCGGCACCAGGCCCGAGCGCATGTTGGCCTTGGCGGTGCCGTACTCGCTCCAGTGCGGGGTAACGAACGTCGTCCAGTACTCCCCCAGAAGCCGCGCATCCACCGCGACGCCCTGCTCCTCCATGGCGATGAGCCACAGGAGCTGGATGTCCAGGTCATCGTTCGGCGCGGGCGCCCCGCCGAGGTCGCGGGTGTAGAACGACACGTCGTTGATCTGCCGGCGCCACTCGAACGGCTCGCCGAGCGTGCCGCCGATGTTCTTACCCAGCCAGCAGCCCAGCACCTTGTCGCGGTACTCGTCGCGGTTCAGGATCATGGCCTTGTCTCCGACGGAGGTTTTGGGTAGACTCTTGCGGCATTATAGCCCTCCCAGTCCTCCCCGTCACATCCTCCCTTCCATGTCAATGCCCGCTGTTCGGATCTGGGTTCCGCCGGCGTGACATTCGTCACGTACAGGCGTGCCGCGATCCTGTAGAGTAGGGCCGTACGTCCGCGATCCACCGTAGATCATAGGAGAGTAGACACGCATGGACATGTTCTGCAACCAGTGCCAGGAAGCCGCCCGCAACGTCGGCTGCACGCGCCGGGGCGTGTGCGGCAAGACGGCGACCGTATCCAACGAGCAAGACGCCCTGATCTACCTCCTGCGGGGCCTCTCCGAGTGCGCCATCCGGGCGCGCGAGGCGGGCGTCGCGGATCCCGAGGCTGACCTGTTCGTGGCCGAGGGCCTCTTTGCCACCATCACGAACGCCAACTTTGACGAGGACCGCATGGTGGAGCTGGCCCGCCGGGCGATCGCCCTGCGCGACAACCTCCGCCGGCGCTGGCTGGCAGCCGTCCCCGGCGCGCGCGAGGAGGACCTCTCCCCCGCCGCACGGTGGATCCCGGAGCCCCTCGATGCGCTGAACCTGGCGGCCAAGGGGATCGCCATGCAGATCGTGGGCCGCGGTGAGCACAGCACCGTGAACGAGGACCTCCGCTCCCTCCGCGAGCTCCTCCTGTACGGGCTCAAGGGGATGGCGGCCTACACGGACCACGCCTATGTCCTCGGCGCCCACAACGACGCCATCCTTGCCTTTCTCCAGGAGGGGCTGGTGGCCATGGCGAACGACGCCCTCGGCGCCGACGACCTGGTCGCCCTGGTGATGCGCTGCGGCGAGATGGGCGTGCAGGCGATGGCGCTCCTCGACGCGGCGAACACCGGCGCGTATGGCCATCCGGAGCCAACCCAGACGAACATCGGCGTCCGCGAGGGGCCGGCGATCCTCGTTTCCGGCCACGACCTCCGCGATCTGGAGGAGCTCCTGGAGCAGACCGCCGGCACCGGCGTGAACGTCTACACCCACGGCGAGATGCTGCCGGCCACCGCCTACCCGGCGTTCAAACAGTACGACCGCCTCGTCGGTAACTATGGCGGGTCGTGGTGGAAGCAGGACAAGGAGTTCGAGGCCTTTGGCGGGGCGATCCTGATGACCACCAACTGCATCACCGCGCCCAAGGAATCGTACAAGGAGCGGATCTTTACCACGGGCCTGGCCGGCTGGCCCGGAGTCCGGCATGTCCCCAACCGGCGCGATGGGCAGCCCAAGGACTTTGGCCCGGTCATCGAGGCGGCCAAGGCCGCCGGCAGCCCCCGCGCCTTGGAGTCGGGCACCATCCCGACCGGTTTCGCCCACCAGACGGTGCTGGGCGTGGCGGATCAGGTGATCGCGGCGGTGGAGTCCGGCGCCATCAAGCGGTTCGTCGTGATGGCCGGTTGCGACGGGCGCCACACCAGCCGAGAGTACTATACCCAGGTGGCCGAGAGCCTGCCGGAGGACCACGTTATCCTGACGGCGGGTTGCGCCAAGTATCGCTACAACAAGCTGAACCTCGGCGAGATCGGCGGCATCCCCCGGGTGCTGGACGCCGGCCAGTGCAACGACTCGTACTCGCTGGTGGTCATTGCCCAGGCGCTGGCCGAGGCGCTCGGCGTCGAGGACATCAACGACCTACCGATCTCCTACGACATTGCCTGGTACGAGCAAAAGGCCGTAATCGTGCTCCTGGCGCTGTTGTCGCTGGGGGTCAAGCACATCCGCCTGGGGCCCACGCTGCCGGCGTTCCTCTCGCCGGGGGTGGCCAAGGTACTGGTGGAGATGTTTGACATCATGCCCATCGGCGAGGTCGCCGAGGACGTCGCGGCCATCGCCGCGGGCCGCTGATCTCCGTTCAGAGACGGGACCCCATGATGCGGCGACAGTCGCCGCATCATGTGGTCCCGTCCGCCTCACGACTCGCCCTGCTGGCGCTCCCACTCCTCCCGGAGGATCCCGTACAGGACGAGGTCCTCGTAGCGGTCGTTCTTCAGGACGTGCTCCCTTTGCACGCCCTCCTGTGACATACCGATCTTGAGCATCACCCGCCCCGACGCGACGTTGGGCGCCAGGTGGGTGGCCATCACCTTGTGCAGGCCACGCTCGGCGAACGCGTAGCGCAGGACCGCCCGGGCCGCCTCGGTGCCGTAGCCCTGGCCCCAGCGGTCCGCCGCGATCCAGTAGCCCATCTCCGCCCGGTGGTGGCGCTCGGCGAAGGTGAGGCCGATGGCGCCGATGAGCAGGCGCTCCTCACGCAGGGTGATGGCGAACGTGGCGCTCTCGCCAGCCTGGAAGCGGTCGGGGTGCGTGGCGATCCAGGCTTCCGCCATGCCGTCCTCGTAGGGGTGCGGGATGTTCAGGGTGTAGCGGGCGATCGCCTCATCCCCCGCTAGCCGCTGGACCCGGGCGGCGTCGACGAGGGTAAAGGGCCGCAGCGTGAGGCGCTCGGTGTGCAGGTCGGGCGGGTAGCGGCGGGGCCGTTCGTCGGGCATGGGACTCCTTTCGGGCGCGTGATGCCAGGCGGTTTCCCCTTCCCGGAAGCTGCCCTGCCCCTTGGGGTCCGGGAAGGTTCTTGGGTCTCAGCCGAGACCTCGCGGCCTGGGACTCCGGAACCTTCCCGAAAGGAAAGAACCTTTCGGGAAGGGGGCAGCGCTCATTATGTCCTTGACCGGCCGGCACGCAAGGCGCTACAATCCGCCAACATGGACGCGGGAGGTTTGCATGGAGTTGACCTTTGCCACGTTGCCCCTCTCCGGCTGCTCCGGCTGCGAGGTGGGCCTGCTGAACTCTGACGCCTGGATCGGTCCGTACCAGCTGACCTACATGCCCCTGGTGATCTCGGGCGACGACCTGCCGCCGGTGGACACCCTTCTGGTCACCGGCGGGGTGGGCACCGAGGACGACGAGTACCGCCTGCGCAGGGGGCGAGAGCGCGCGCGGCGGCTCATCGCCGTGGGCACCTGCGCCATCTCCGGCGGCGTGGCGAACATCGGCGACCGCGACGACGTCCGCGAGGTGTATTTCGCCCAGCGCGGCCGGCGCCTGGTTCCCCGCATCCTGCCCAAGTGCCATCCCATCGATGATGTCGTCGAGGTGGACCTCTACCTCCCCGGCTGCCCGCCGATGGGCCACCTCTACATCGCCGCCCTATTCGGCATCGAGGGGTTCAAGCCCTCCAAGACGGTGTGCATCGACTGCGGCCGCCGCAAGACCCGCGATCGGCCCACGGCGCTGACCGGCTTTCAGAGCGGCGAGGTAGACCCGGAGCTCTGCCTCATCAACCAGGGCTACATGTGCATCGGGTCCTCAACCCGGGGCGGCTGTGGCGCGCCCTGCACCCGGGCCGGCAACCCCTGCGTCGGCTGCCGCGGGCCGTCGGATGGGTTCATCTCCCGCTCCCGGGAGGAGTGGTTCACGGCGATCAAAAAGGTGTTCGCGCGGATGACCGACATCCCGCCAGAGGCCGTCGACGACGTGATCCGCTCGCCCCAGTACTCGCTGTTCACCTTCCAGTTCGCCGACTATACCGGCCGCCAGCGCGACCCGGAGAAGGTGCTCTGATGACGACGCTCACGGTACCGCTCTCGCGAATCGAGGGCCACGCCCACGTCACCATCTCGTTCAGCGGCCCCACGGTGCACTGGGCGCGGTTCGAGGCCGCCGAGCTGCGGGGGTTCGAGTACCTCGTCCAGGGCGCCCCGGCCGAGCAGATGCCCGTCCTCGTGCCGCGCATCTGTGGGGTGTGCTCCACGGCCCACCACCTGGCCGCGGTCAAGGCCCTGGAGACGATCTACGACGTCACCCCGCCCCCCGAGGCGATCAAGATTCGCGAACTCATGATGCTCGGGCAGCTGATCCAGAACCAGGCCACGTCGCTATTCCTGTTCACCATGCCGGACCTTACCGGCGGGCAGAGCGACCGCGGCGTGCGAAGCGTGTTCGATTTCGGCCCCGACGATGCGGAACTGGCGCCGCAGTCCCTGGAGGTGCGCAAGGCGGGCACCGACCTGATCACCCTGGCCGGCGGGCAGTTCATCCACCCGGTCAAGGCCGTGGTCGGCGGGGTGACGGCGGGGCTCGACGAGGAGGCCGCCGCGGGGGTCCGCGCGAACCTCGACCTGCAGTTGCCCGTCGCCGAGGCGCTGGTGGAGCGCTACTGGGACATGTTCCTCCGCCTCAAGGACCGCATCGGCACCCTGGGCGACGACGAGCCCACCTACTACCTGGCCGCCGTAGATCCCGGCCACGCCTACTATGGCCGCTGCATCCGGGTCCTGTCGCCCGAGGGCGTCGAGGAGGCCTGTTTCGACGCCTGCGACTATACCCGCTACCTGGAAGAGGTGCCCTTGGAGACCTCTTACGCGAACGCCACCCTGTACCGGGGGGAGCGCCTGCGCACCAACTCCTTAGCGCGGCTGAACATCCTGCCGGAACTCGGCACGCCCCGGGCCCAGCGCTGGATGGATCGCTTCCGGGAGACCTGGGGACACCCGGCCCACGCGATCCTGCTGTTCGATCTGGGGCGCTGCATCGAGCTGGTCTACAGCATGGAGCGCGCCATGGAGATCCTCGATGAGGACGGCTTGACCGGGTCGCCGGGGCGCTTCCAGGTGGGACATACCCCCCGCGACGGCGAGGGCTGCGGGCTCGTCGAGGCGCCGCGGGGGCCGCTGATCCACCACTATGGCATCGAGGACGGCCTGATTACCAAAGCCAGGTTCCTGAATCCCACCCAGCACTCGATGTTCGCCATCGAGTACGCGCTGGAGGTGGCGGCGCGCCGCTACATCACCGAGCAGGGGATCAGCGCGGAACTGGAGGCCGCGGTGGGCCGGGTGGTCCGGGCGTTCGATCCCTGCATCGCCTGCGCGACGCACTGAGATCCCCTTCCCGGAAGCTGCTTTGGCTTCCGGGAAGGTTCTGGCCTCTACGAGGTTACCGGAACCTTCCCGAAAGGAAAGAACCTTTCGGGAAGGGGAGGCGTACGTCGTTTTGACACGCAGCGGGGTCTGTGATAGACTCCGCCCCATTCAGAGTCGGGCTCGCCGAACAGGAGATCCCACCGTGCGAGGCAACATGTCGGTCGTGCTGAACGCCGACCTCACCAAGAAGAGCAAGGCCAAGAAGCCAGACCTACGGTCTGGATAGGCTTGCTCTGCGCCTCGATCGGAGCCGTATAAGAGCAGCTCTCCCCAGACCGTTGGGGAGGGCTGTTTTGTTTTGCCCCATCGTCGCCCCGGACCCGCAGTGTCGCCTCCGGTGATGGCCAACTATCCTTGCCAGAGAGGAGGTGATACAGATGCTGAGCGGTACCTGCCCCGAATGCGCCGCCGAGATCGAGCTCGATGACGTCATCGAAGGCGAGATCGTCGACTGCCCCGAATGCGGCGTGGAGCTCGAGGTCGTGAGCCTGGAGCCCCTGACCCTGGACGTGGCCCCCGACGAAGAAGAAGACTGGGGAGAGTAAGCACCATGCCCATCGAGCACTTTGGCATCATCGAGTCGACACTGCGGGAAGGCGAGCAGTTCGTAGGGGCGAACTTTTCCACTGAACAAAAGGTGGCAATCGCCAGGGCCCTCGACGCGTTCGGCGTGGAGTACATCGAACTCACGTCGCCCGCCGCGTCGCCCCAGAGCCTCGAGGACTGCAAGGTGGTGGCCGGCCTCGGCCTGCGCACCAAGGTCCTCACCCACACGCGCTGCACGATGGAGGACGCCCGCTTGGCCGCCTCTACGGGCGTCGACGGGATCGACGTCCTGTTCGGCACCTCCTCGATGCTCCGCCAGTTCAGCCATGGCAAGTCAATCCCCGAGATCATCCGGATGGCCAAGGAGGTGGTCTCCTACATCCAGGACCAGGGCTTTGAGGTACGGTTCTCCTCCGAGGACTCGTTCCGGTCCGACCTGGCCGATATCCTGGCCATCTATGAGGAGGTGGACGCCCTCGGCGTCACCCGGGTCGGGGTGGCCGACACGGTGGGGGTGGCGACGCCTCTGCAGGTGTACCAGGTCGTGTCCGAGATCCGCAAGCGCGTCTCCTGCGACATCGAGTTCCACGGCCACAACGACGCGGGGTGCGCCATCGCCAACGCCTTTTGCGCGCTGGAGGCCGGCGCCACCCACGTGGACACCTCCATCCTGGGCATCGGCGAGCGCAACGGCATCGCCTCCCTGGGCGGCCTCATCGCGCGGCTCTATGCCGTGGATCGGAACCTCGTGAGCAAGTACGACCTGCCCATGATCCGCGACCTCGACAACATGGTCGCCGACATGGTGGGCGTGGACATCCCGTTCAACAACTATATCACCGGCATCACGGCCTTTACCCACAAGGCCGGCATCCACGCCAAGGCGATCCTGAACAACCCCGAGACCTACGAGATCCTGGCGCCCCAGGACTTTGGCCTGAGCCGCTACATCGCCATCGCCCATCGCCTGACGGGCTGGAACGCCATCAAGGCCCGGGCGGAGCAGTTGAACCTGGAGATATCGGATCAGGACCTCAAGGAGGCCACGGCGCACATCAAGCGGCTGGCGGACGAAAAGACGCTGACCCTCGACGACGTCGACGTCGTCCTCCGCGACTGGATCGCCGGCCACCGGCCCGGCAGCGAGGAGGCCATCATATGAGCGAGCATTCCCCCCTCACCCTTGCCGAGCAGATCCTGTCCCACGCCGCGGGCCGCGAGGCCCGGGCGGGGGACCTGGTCATCGTACCGGTGGACCGCTGCATGAGCCACGACTCGCTGACGCCCGAGGTCATCGCGGCGATGCGGGACACCCTGGAGGTCGAGCGGGTCCACGATCCCGAGCGGATCGCCGTGATCATGGACCACGTCGCCCCGGCGGCGAACGTGGCCACCGCGAACGCCCAGGCCCTCGTCCGGCGCTGGGTGGCCGAGCAGGGGATCCGCCACTTTTACGATGTCGGCAGCGGCGTCTGCCATCAGGTAATGATCGAGGAAGGGCTGGTGCAGCCCGGCGAGATCGCCCTGGGTACCGACTCGCACGCCACCGCCTATGGCGCCGTGGGGGCCTTTGGCACCGGCGTGGGCAGCCGCGACATGGCCCTGGCGTTAGCCTCCGGGCAGACCTGGCTCCGGGTGCCGGAGACGATCCGCGTCCGCGTGACGGGACGGTTCCGCCCCTACGTCAGCCCCAAGGATCTCAGCCTCTACCTCTGCGGTCTGCTGGGGCTCGATGGCGCCGCCTACCAGTCCGTGGAGTTCCACGGCGTGGACTGGATGAACCTGGACTCCCGCGAGACCCTCGCCTCGATGACCACGGAGCTGGGCGCCAAGGCCGGCCTGGTGCCCCCCACCGGCGAGGCCATGGCAGGGTACGCCGTCCCCGGGTGGCTCGGCGTCCGCGAGGGGGCAGCGTACGTCCGCACCATCGACGTGGACCTGGCCGCCCTGGAGCCGCAAGTCTCCACCCCGCCGGAGGTCGATCACGTCTCCCCCGCCTCGGATCTGGGCGGCGTGCGCGTGGATCAGGTCTTTATCGGCACCTGCACGAACGGCCGCCTGCAGGACCTTCACGCCGCGGCGGATATCCTGCGCGGCAAGCATGTGGCGCCCCACATCAGGCTCCTGGTGATCCCGGCCTCGCACCGCATCCTGACGGAAGCCGTGGCGGACGGCACGCTGACCACCCTCCTGGCCGCCGGGGCCACCCTCGGCACCCCCGGGTGCGGCCCCTGCATCGGCCGGCACATGGGCGTCATCGGCGAGGGTGAGGTGTGCCTCTCCACGGCGAACCGCAACTTTCGCGGGCGGATGGGCTCCCCCGAGGGCCTCATCTACCTCGCCTCGCCGGAAGTGGCCGCCGCCAGCGCGCTGACCGGCCACGTCACCGACCCCACAGACCTCTAGGAGGGCATCGACATGGCGAGAATATGGCTCTTTGGCGCCGATATCGACACGGACCAGATCCTGCCGGGTCGCTATGCGCCGTACATGACCTCCGAGGCCGAGCTGGGCAAGTACCCGTTCATCGAGATGCGGCCCGAGTTCGCCCAGGAGGTACAGCCGGGGGACGTCATCGTGGCCGGCCGCAACTTTGGCTGCGGGTCGAGCCGCGAGTACGCACCCCGAGCACTCACGGTCGTGGGGATCGCCGCCGTCATCGCCCCCTCCTTTGCGCGGATTTTCTACCGGAACGCCCTGAACCTCGGCCTGCCCCTCTTTGAG
>LSQX01153371.1_pt2 | contig 12273 bp, 12 predicted proteins | sample 654561 | NCBI WGS metagenome assembly LSQX01 (sample SAMN04489861, study PRJNA283612) | anaerobic digester metagenome | isolation source: 4 biogas reactors fed with cattle manure at either 37C or 55C with and... | place: Denmark: Kongens Lyngby | collected 2014 | reverse complement strand
TTAGGACCAAAAGGTCGTAATGTTGTTTTAGAAAAATCATATGGTTCACCCCTTATTACTAATGATGGGGTCACGATTGCTCGTGAAATTGAACTCGAAGATAAATTTGAAGATATGGGAGCAAAATTAGTCTACGAAGTAGCAAATAAGACTAATGACTTAGCAGGAGATGGAACAACCACTGCGACTCTCTTAACACAAAGTATGATCCACAAAGGACTAGCCAATGTTGAAAAAGGTACCAATCCTGTATTGATGAAAGATGGTATTGATAAGGCAGCAAAAGCAGTTAGTGAACATCTTTTAGGTCAAACTAAGACTATTGAGAAGAGCGAAGACATTGCGAATGTGGCCGCTATCTCAGCAGGTGATAGTGAGATTGGTCAAATCATTGCTAAGGCAATGGATACTGTTGGACGCGATGGAGTCATCACTGTAGATGAGTCTAATAGCTTTGAAACTGAATTAGAAGTCGTTGAAGGAATGCAGTATGATAAGGGTTATATTTCACCACTTATGGCAACAGATCGTGAAAAGATGGAGAGTGAAATTGAAACTCCATTTATCTTAGTCACAGACCAAAAAGTTTCTAGCATGCAAGATATCTTACCTTTATTAGAAGAGTTAGTTCAAAAGAATAAACCACTTCTAATTATTGCGGATGATTTAGAGAATGAAGTTACCACTAATTTAATTCTAAACAGATTACGTGGCACACTAAATGTTACTGCGACTAAAGCTCCAAGCTTTGGGGATAATCAAAAAGAAATGTTACAAGATATTGCGGTCTTAACAGGTTCGAAATTTATTTCTAAAGACTTAGGAATGGACCTTAAGGAAGTAACATTAGCTGACTTAGGAAGTGCCGATCGTGTCGTTGTCCGTAAGGATAACACCACTGTAATTGGTGGACAAGGTGAAAAAGAAGCCATTACGGCACGTATGGATGAGATTAAGGCTCGTATCGAAAATGTGGATAGTGACTATGATAAGAATCGTCTCAATGAGCGTCTTGGTAAACTATCAAGTGGTGTTGCGGTGATTAAAGTAGGTGCCTCCACAGAAACCGAATTAAAAGAAAAGAAAACACGTATTGAAGATGCGCTAAATGCTACTAAGGCAGCAGTCTCTGAGGGGATTGTAAGTGGTGGAGGATTAGCCCTTGCTAAAGCATATAGTGAGCTACGTGGCAATCTAGAGGTTGATAGCGTCGATGAACAAAAAGGAATTAATGTTGTCTTTGATTCAATTTTGATGCCTCTATACCAAATTGCAGAGAATGCTGGATTTGATGGACAAGAAGTGGTCGATCAACAACTTAAGGATTTAAATGTTGGTTTCGATGCTAAGAGTGGCCAATGGCTCGATCTTATGAAGGCGGGAATTGTCGATCCAACTAAGGTAACACGTCTTGCTTTAATTAATGCCGCAAGTATCGCTGGTCTATTCTTAACGACTGAAGTAGCTGTCGCAAGTAAGCCAGATGTTAACGGTAATGCTGCGATAGAACAACCTATGTATTAATAAGAAAAAGAAATGAGTTTTTGCTCATTTCTTCTTTTTTATAATCCACGCTTATAGTCATTGATCCATTTAGGCTGACTATGTTCACAGGAGCTACATGCTCCTTTTTTGTTTTGTCTAACAAGTTGTCTAATGACGAGAATCATGATAGAAATTACAATAATCACAATGATTAAATCGATAGGTTTCATAATTATTCAGCTACTTTCAAATGATTATTAAAGTGTTGAACACACCAGTTGATAAAGATTAATAAGACACATAGGGTAATAAAGCCCAGTAGGATGTAGAGACTAATATCATGGTGGAATAATTCATTTTCACTCAATGACTCTAAGTTGTCACTCACTAAGTTGATTGGTTTTAACCATGAGGTATTGACTAAGAATATTTTACCAATTTGATAGGTAAGAAAACTCATGATGTAAGCTAATCCTGTTTGGAATGTTAAAGCAAAGGCTAATAGTTTATTGGAACCTAGTTCTCTTTTCATGGCTCCTATTGCCGCAAAACATGGTGCCGCGAGTATCGTAAAGATAATGAATGAGAGGGCACTGAGTTTAGAAAAGATTATAGGTGTAATTGAACCAATAGTAGTAAAGGTTGAGACGGCGACTTCTTTGGCTACCATGCCGGTAAGTGCTGCCGTGGCTGGAGCCCATGAGTCTCCAAAACCTAAGGGAATAAATAGATAGCGTAAGATGTTACCAAGACTTGCTAGAATGGATTGGTCAATATTCTCTGGTCCAAGATACGTAAGATTGAACGTGAAGCTTTGTAGAAACCCTGTCTCTTATACACAGAGAAAGATAATGGTTCCTGCTCTGGTAACAAAGCCTTTTGCTTTATCCCACATGTGGAATAGTAATGATTTGAAGCGCGGTAATTTATAATCCGGTAATTCCATTATGAATGGTGATGGTTTGCCACCAAAGAGTTTAGTTTTCTTTAGGACAATTCCACTAATGATGATCACGGCGAGTGCGAAAATATAAATGAATGGGGCAATCCAAGCATCTTGTTGAAAGAAGATGCCAATGAACATCGCAAACACAGGTATTTTAGCTCCACAGGGAACAAAGGGTGTGAGTAAGATGGTCATCTTACGATCGTTTTCATCTTCTATGGTACGTGAGGCCATGACGCCTGGAATGGAACATCCAGTTCCTATTAACATAGCAATAAATGAGCGACCAGAGAGACCAAATTGTCTGAAGACTCTATCCATTAAAAAGGCGACACGGGCCATGTAGCCACTATCTTCAAGGAAAGATAGTAGTAAGAAAAGTATCATGAGTTGAGGAATAAAGGGTAAGATGGCTCCAATACCACCAATGACACCATCGACAACTAGACCGATAGCCCAGTCTGAGGCATTGAGTGATACTAAGATTGATGTCATTGAAGATTGTATTGTTTCTACAAATGTTTCAACCCAGCCTATCGCAACATCACCGACAGATGTAATAGCAAGATAATAGATGAGTCCCATGATTATAAAGAAGATGGGTAGTCCAAACCATTTGTGAGTTAATATTTTATCTATTTTATCGCTTAAACTTTCTGAAAGTGGCATCTTTTTACTACAGCGTTCAATTATTTTCTTTATGGTCGCATAGCGTTGGGTGATAATAATACTTTCGGAATCATCATCATATTTTTGTTCAATCTTAGTAACAGCATTATTTATAATGTTATATTTACTTTCGGATAAATTAAGATGTTCCAACATTTTATCATCACGTTCAAAACATTTAATGCTTTCAAAGCGTAGTGTTGGTTGGAAATGATTGATAGTTGTTTCTATTAAATAAAGGGTATCATTAATTTCTTGATTGAAGAATTTCTTGTTGGATGTTTTTAAATCGATACTATGGATCGTTTTGATAAGATTTTTGAGACCTTTTTCATTCTTAGCGATGATTTCAACGACTTCACAGCCTAAATCTTTAGCTAATTGATCTGAGTATATTTCATCTTGACGAGCATTGACAACGTCCATCATGTTCAATGCGACAATGACTGGAATATTGAGTTCTAATAGTTGGGTTGTTAGAAATAAGTTTCTTTCAAGATTAGAACCATCAACGACATTGACGATGATATCGGGTCTTTCATTGACTAAAAAATCTCTGGCTATCATTTCTTCTAATGAATAGGGAGATAGAGAATAAATACCTGGTAAATCAATTAATGTGGTCTGTTTATGATGTTTTATAAATCCTTCTTTTTTCTCTACCGTAACCCCTGGCCAATTGCCAACATGACCATGATTGCCAGTGAGCGCATTGAAGAGAGTTGTTTTTCCACTATTGGGATTTCCAGCTAAGGCGACTTTAAGCATGGGTTTCTTCTACACTTTCTACGATTATATTTTGAGCATCTTCTTTACGAAGACTTAACTCATATCCTCTGACATTAATTTCTATTGGATCTCCTAATGGAGCAATTTTTTTGATAAATATTATTTCTGATTTGGTTAATCCCATATCTAATAGGCGACGTCTAATTTCTTTATCACCAGATATTTTGATGATCTTAACCTTTTGATTTATAGCAGCTTGACTTAATTGCATAAAAACTCCTTCTACTATCTTACTAATATCTTAGTGCTCAATTGTGAATCGATAGCACACTTAGTATCTAACAAAGAGACTATTAAATTTCCATGATGATTGCTAATAACTTTGATGGTTTGACCTTCATAAAACCCTAAGTTTTTTAAATGACGTATCTTATCTTCATTACCCAATACTTTGACGATAAGTAAAGGTTTTTGAAGGGGAGCTAATGGTAATGGTATCATAATGTTTCCTCTTTTTTAATTACTAGTTCACATTTTAGCAAAGATGATGTCAGAGTCAAGCAAAACGTTCATGGGCATAAAAAAACATCATCGAGTGATGATGTCTGTAATTTTTTAATAATGGCGCCTGAAACAGGACTCGAACCTGTGACCCACTGGTTAACAGCCAGTTGCTCTACCGACTGAGCTATTCAGGCACTGCTTTAATAATATAGCATAACCCTAAATTAAGTTCAAGTGATTTTGAATCAAATTATGATTTTTAAGGATCATTTGTCACCGGTATCACAGTTGTTATCGATTAAAGATTTATATTTTCTCTAACTCATCAAGCCATACCTGACTACTTAAGTCACTAGGGAATTGAAAACCACTACGTGGAGACAATGAGATGGAATAGACTTGAGGGCCATCAGGTAAAGCACTACGCTTATACTGTTGGGAAATAAAGCGTCTAAAGAAGACTTGTAACCACTTGTTAATGTCTTCATCATTAACAAAAGCTTGGTGGGCTAAGAATGAAATCTTTTGAGGTCCAAAATTGTTTTCAATTAAATGATAAAGGAAGAAATCATGGAGTTGATAAGGTCCTACGATATCTTGGGTCTTTTGAGCAATTACTCCATTATTAGCGGGTAATAGTTCAGGGGATACTGGAGTGTCTAAAATATCATGTAAGATAGCTTGAATCTCTGATGTGTATTTCTGTCCATTAAAATGAATGAGTTCTTTCACTAAGGTCTTAGGAACTCCAGAGTTTACGCCATACATGGACATGTGGTCCCCATTGTAAGTAGCCCAACCTAAAGCTAATTCAGAAAGGTCACCAGTACCAACTACAAGTCCATTGTGTTGATTGGCAAGGTCCATTAGGATTTGAGTTCTTTCACGTGCTTGAGCATTCTCAAAGACGATATCATGTTTGTTTTCATCATGATTGATATCTTTGAAATGTTGTGTGACTGAATTCTTTATATCGATCTCTAAATAGGTAACCCCTAAAAGATTGGCGAGTTGATGAGCGTTATTAAAGGTGCGCTCTGTGGTACCTAAGCCTGGCATACTAATGGCGATACAGTTTTTCATATCGAGTCCTAATAAGTCATAAGTGTTCTTAATGACCAAGAGAGCTAAGGTAGAATCTTGACCACCAGATAAGCCTAAGATTGTTTTTTGAGTCTTAGTATGACTTAAGCGTTTCTTTAGACCATGGGCTTGAATAGAGCTCATATACTCTAGATCTGCGATGTCCTTGAAAGGTTCAAAGGATATTTTTCTAGATAATGAGGTGTTGTTTGGTTCTAAATCAAAGTCAACGATGAGATGAGAATCATGAGTTTGATTTAATGAAGTGTCTTTTATTCTGTGATTAATTAAGCGTTGGGTATCAATCTCGGTAGCAATGGATTCATCTTCAAAGAGTGTTGATTCAATTAAGATATCACCAAGCTCACTGATAAGACTGTGTCCACCAAAGACAGAATCGGTCGTCGATTCATTTGTTCCACTACTCGATAGAACATAGGCACACTTTGTTTTGTAAGTATGAGCTTTTAAGAGTTCACGACGTTTTTGGGGTTCACCCATTATTTCGATATGTGATGAACCATTTAAGATAAGAGTCGCTCCAGCATTCACATGATTAATTGATGGAGGAACTATATTCCAAAAATCTTGACCAATCTCTACACCAATTAAAAGTGAGTGATCATTTTCATTTCTAAATAAGATAGAAGTACCAAAAGGTATTTCTTGTCCATTAAAGTTAGTATAAGTTAAAGCGACTCCACTTCTAAAGTGTGATGAATTAGGATATTGTTGAGGAATTAAGGCTAAAAGTTGTCCCTTAAAGATAATGGCCATCACATTATAAAGACTGGAAAGATGACGATAGGGTAAGCCAACACTAAAGAGCGTATTTAATTCCTTGGAAGCTTCAATTAAGGTTTCAAGTTGTTTATGACTTTCTTTAATTAAGGTCTCATTATAAAAAAGTCTATTATTAGATGAACCCGTTAAAGAGAGCTCGGGAAAGATTGCTACTTCAATGTGTTCACTAGTAGCTAGTTTCATCTGTTTGATGATACTTTGAGTGTTATGTTTAATATCACCTAATGCTAGGTCATTAATAATTCCTGCGACACGATAGAATCCAAAGTCCATAATTGTATACCTCACTATAAAAGTATTATATCACAGAGCTTTGTGTGCTGTGATGTATAATAAATGAAAGGATGTGAAAAACATGTGCGGACGATATGAACTAATTGTTGGCCAAGATCAAATACAAGCCCACTTTTCTTTTGTTAAGAATGAGTTTTATTTAGAATCAAGAGATGAAATATATCCATCCCAGAAATGCCCTATCATTACTAATGAAATGTTATTAGAGAAAGCACTATGGGGATTTAAGGTTGATTTTACAAAGCAATTAATCATTAATGCTCGTCAAGAGAGTATCTTAGAGAAGGATTTATTCTCAAGACCTTTTGAATATCATCGTTGTCTTATCTTAGCGAGTGCCTTCTTTGAATGGGATGAACATAAGATAAAACATCGTATCCATCTTAAAGATCAGGATTTATTTGTGATGGCAGGTATATTATCGTTTATAAACCAACAACCACGTTTCACTATGATTACCAAGGATTCAACAAAGGAGATGAAAAAGGTTCATTCCAGAGTCCCAGTGATTTTTAATGACAAGGAGGCTTATGACTATTTAAATAATTCGAAAACATTATCTTATCGGATGTTAGCTAATAATGACCCAGATTTGGTCATTAAAAAAGATGTAAACCATGAAATGTTAACATTATTTTAGAAAGGAATAAAACATGGAAATTATTTATCATGGACATTCTTGTGTCCAAATTAACAACATTATCATCGATCCTTGGATTAGTGATAACCCAATGTGTAAGACTAAGCTATCAGATATTAAGGTGGACTATATCTTATTAACCCATGGTCATAATGATCATGTGGGAGACACTTTTGAGTTAGCACAACAAAATGATGCCTTGGTGATTAGTAATGTAGAAATTGCCGAATATTTTGAAGAACTAGGTTTAAAAACTTTTGGTATGCAGCCAGGGGGTCAATATGAATTTGATTTTGGTAAAGTTAAAATGACACCAGCGATTCATGGCTCCAGTTACACTCAAGCTGATGGAGTTAATGTTCCATTAGGACTTGCGGTAGGATTTATTGTGACCATTGATGATAATAGAATTTATCATGCGGGAGATACGGCTCTGTTTAGTGATATGAAACTGATAAAAGATATTGATGTGGCTTTTGTTCCCATTGGTGATGTGTATACGATGGGAATTGACGATGCTGCTGAGTGTGTGAAATGGCTACAACCAAAGATTGTGGTACCGATCCATTACAATACTTTTGATTTAATAAAAGCAGATGTTAACGAATTTAAAAACATGCTGAAAGCTACTAAAGTGGTTGCTTTGGGTCCTGGTGAACGATTAAACAGTCTATAATAAGCCTTTTGCTATTGAGCGATTAAACATTATTTGTTATACTATCACTATCTTTAGAGGAGGTCTTCTATGACGTTCAAAGAACTTTTAGAATCCAAGGGAATGTCTGGCTATTATTTTTCTAAGCATTCTGGGATCCATCAACCTGCGGTCTCAAATATGGTCACAGGAAAACGTGATCCATTAAATATGCGACTACATACTTGTAAAAAAGCTGTAGATACATTAGGTATGACTTTAGAAGAATTTTATGAAGCTTTGGATAACGATAGTAACAATGATTAGTGAGTATTTGAAGGTACTCACTTTTTTATATAAAAAAACCGATACGTTAATATCGGCTTTAAATGTTTATTTGGTGCTCCGTCTCGGGCTCGAACCGAGGACCCACTGATTAAGAGTCAGTTGCTCTGCCAACTGAGCTAACGGAACTAATGCTTTAATATAATACTCCTTTATTTAAGCTTTGACAAGTGTTTTGTAAAAAAAGAGAGACAAGCTATCTCTCTTAGTTTTTTTATTTTTTATTGAAAAATCCACCAATTAAATCCATGATACCTTTTGAATCACCTAACATGTCTAAGATAGAAGATTCTGTCTTATCGGATTGTTTTGCTTGTTGAGTAAGACCGCCGATAAGTGATCCTAAGTCAAAGTCATTTGATTTACTTTGAGTACTCTCTTTTTTCTTGTTACCAAGAAAGCCCATGATCAGTGGTGCTAACATTGCTAGCATTGAAGTGACGTCTGTGTTTTTGACACCTGATTTCTTTGAGATGAGGGATGATACATTTTGTGAATCATCACCCATAATATGGCCTAGCATCTTTTGAGAATCATTGAGATCAATGTTTTTTAGAAATCCTAAGACATCGCTGACATCATCATCACTATGATCGTCAATTGCTTTTGCGAGTGATGCTTTTTGTTTGTCATTGTTTGCGTTTTGATTCAGTTTTCCTAATAAGGCAGGAATACCCATTGAAGCAACTTGTGTTACTTGTTTAGGGTCGAGGTTGTTTTTCTTTGATAGCTCTTCTACTGTGGAAGAGTCTAATAGAGTATCAATTAGTTTAGTAATATCCATGATAATACCTCCTTGTTTGCATCATTATATCATTCATACATCGTATAACTCAAATAAAATAATCTGTTTTTATTGTGCTTTACTTTTAGTGTCAAATTGTCTATAGTAGTCAGGGGACTTAATTGTCTCCTAGTGGAGGAAGAAATGCGCGTATTTGATTATGAAGATGTTCTAATGATTCCTGCCAAAGCAATTGTTAAATCACGTAAAGAATGTGACACGAGTGTGACTTTTGGACCTCGTACATTTGATTTACCAGTTGTTCCTGCCAATATGCAAACGATTATGGACGAAAACATGGCAATCATGTTTGCCCAAAATAATCTGTTCTATGTGATGCATCGTTTTGAGAATGGTTCAAGAATTCCATTTATCAAACGTATGCAAGACAAGGGCTTATATGCTTCAATATCAGTTGGTATTAAAGATGATGAGTATGACTTTGTTGATGAGCTTGTATCAAATAATTTAATACCTGAGTATATGACAATCGATGTGGCTCATGGTCATTCTGAATTTGTGATTGAGATGATTAAATATATTAAAGAAAGAATCCCTGAAACTTTCTTAATTGCTGGTAATGTGGGGACTCCTGAAGCGGTTCGTGAGCTGGAGAATGCGGGGGCTGATGCGACTAAGGTTGGTATTGGACCTGGTAAAGTCTGTATTACTAAAATGAAGACAGGTTTTGGAACGGGAGGTTGGCAATTAGCGGCACTTAATTGGTGTGCTAAGGCAGCTCGTAAACCATTGATTGCGGATGGTGGTATTCGTACCCATGGTGATATTGCTAAGAGTATTCGCTTTGGAGCAAGTATGGTTATGATTGGATCACTGTTCTCAGGACATGATCAATCACCTGGTCAAGAAGTTGAAATTGATGGTGAAATTTATAAGGAATACTATGGTTCAGCTTCTGAGTATCAAAAGGGTGAGTATCAAAATGTGGAGGGTAAAAGAGAACTTGTCTTACGTAAGGGCGATATCTTTGATACCTTAAGAGAAATGAAACAAGACTTGCAGTCTTCCATCTCTTATGCGGGTGGTAAGGATTTATCGGCCTTAACGACTGTGGACTATGTGTTATTGAGAAATTCTACGACAGAGGAATAAGCTTGCTTATTCTTTTTTTAAAAAATAAAAAAACTCTTGATGAACAAGAGTGAATGTGTAAATTGGTGACCCGTACGGGATTCGAACCCGTGAATGCATGCGTGAAAGGCATGTGAGTTAACCGTTTCTCCAACGGGCCATAAGTGCTTTTTAATGATATACGATTTTGTCACTCATTGCAAGCCCATTTTAAAATTCTTTGCCTCTTGACTCACTTTTTTTAAATCTATGCCTTGTTTTTCAGCCGCAAACACGCATCCACAGTAACATTGACGATAGATATTGTACTCTTCACACATCTCAATAGAGCGCATGGTACCGCCTTGTTTCTTGAAGTCTGAGGGTAAATAATTGACATCATAAAGTTGTTGGACCTCTAGGCCAATAGTATTAATTTGTTGAGCATTTTTCTTAGGTGAAATAGTAAGGGCACTACCGAAATAATCATATCCTAATTTGAGTGCCTCCTTAGCGACTAAATCTAGGCGCATTTCAAAACAAGTATCACAGCGTTTACCACCTTCATCTTCATCTTGAAGGTTCTTATTGATGACCTCTTTAATAAAGTGTTGGGGTTCATAGGGTGCTTCTATAAACAAAACGTTTTGATTAGTTTTCTTATTGAAGTCTTCTACAAATTGTTTTTGTACTAGGGCACGACGTTCATATTCACTTTTGGGATGAATGTTAGAGTTTGCGAAGTAAATACTAACTTCTGCGTATTGACATAGAAACTCTAGAGTATAAGTGGAACAGGGTGCACAACAGCTGTGCATTAAAATGCGTGGAGTCGTTTCTTGTTGTTGCCACTTCTTGATCATCTGTCTGAGCACATTGTCATAATTGATTTTTTGGTTGCCCATTCTTTTTAATATTAGCTCTGAGGAAATCATGGGACTATTATACCAAACTTTTTCAATTATGATAGAATAGCTATAAATGTTTAAGGGGTGTTGGTATGTATTTTTTCGCTAGTGATTATGATGGTACGTTGTATCAAGATAACATTGTGACGAGTAAGGATAGAAAAATAATTCAAGATTTTCGTTCATTGGGTCACCAATTTGGGATTGCGACGGGAAGACATCTTCATTCCATTTTGACTGAAATTGATAAGTATGAAATAGAGATTGATTTTGTGATTGGTAATAATGGGGCGGCTATTTTAGATGCTTCTCGTAAAGAACTATATTTGGCACAGATTGATAAGATGATTGTGAATCAAGTGTTTGATTATGTGGTTAATAATTTATCGACTGAGTTTTATTTCTTTGCGGTAAATAATGGCTATCATTATGGACAAAAAAGTTTTGTTGAGATAGGAGCTTTTGATTCGGGGGATAGAATTACTTTGGATCAGGCGTTTAATAGTGAGATTATTTGTGCGATGTTTGGTCAATTGTTACCTGATAGAAATGGGGTAGAGATTGCGAATCATTTAAATACGGTGTTTAAGGGATTAGTACAAGCGGTTCCTAATGGAGAGTTTATTGATGTTGTGTTGCCTAATGATAATAAGGCAATGGCAATTAGTCGTGTATTGGATTCTTTGGATAAGAAGGTAAATCGTGTGTTTACGATTGGAGATTCGTTTAACGATATTGAAATGATTAAACAATATGATGGTTTTGTGATTGAGAGTGGTGAGCCCCATCTGTTAGCTCTTAGTAATAGGATAGTTAAGAGTGTGGGGGATGCTTTAGAAATGGTGATTAGTAAAAAAATGTAAAAATTTACAAAAGTTTAACAAAGTTTTTTAGTATTGTCCTTGTTTCTTTATTTAAATAGTGTATTATTTAAAAGGTTTATTAATTTTTGAAAGGAAGATGAAATGTCACAACGTGCTTATTCTTGGGAAAATGATGTTGAATTTATGTCCATAGTTTCTGACCTCTTGGCACATCCAGAAGTGTTAGAACTATCCAATTATGTCCACCATCATTTTACGAATCGTTTGGATCATTCGCTTACAGTTGCTTATACAAGTTATTTGATTGCTAAAAAAATGAATCTTGATTATAAATCGGTGGCTCGTGGTGGTCTTCTTCATGATTTCTTTCTGCTAACAGTACAGGAAGTTGAAGGGCTCAAACAAGGCTCCCATAATCAACACCATCCCATTTTGGCTTGTGAGAACGCAGAGCGTATTACAGACCTTAATGAAATAGAGAAAGATATTATTCTTAAACATATGTTTTTAGTCTCAAAAGTAGCCCCGCCTAAATATAAGGAGAGCTTCATAG
>LSQX01006245.1_pt1 | contig 12274 bp, 3 predicted proteins | sample 654561 | NCBI WGS metagenome assembly LSQX01 (sample SAMN04489861, study PRJNA283612) | anaerobic digester metagenome | isolation source: 4 biogas reactors fed with cattle manure at either 37C or 55C with and... | place: Denmark: Kongens Lyngby | collected 2014 | reverse complement strand
AATGCGGGTTTCCTTTATGATGTTGCCCTTACTGTCCAACTCATTGATGATTTGGCACGTGGTATTGGCATCGTTTTTCCATGTCTTTAAAATGGGAACATGATATCTGTCGTAATCATAGGAGTATATTACAGTATTTTCAATATCAACGGGATATCCGTTCATGTCGCGGTTTGCTGTGGGGCCAGTGTAATTGGTCAGGTTGCCGAACTCATCATAGCGATAGTTCTCAATTTTTTGGATGGTTTTTCCGGTCTCAACGCCATTAGCAATGTCATATATGGTTGTCTGCTTTTTCTTTGGGAATTTCTTCTCATCATGCTCGGTTACCGATACTTCCCTGTGATCCGTCCCTTTGTCCTCCAGGCTTACCATTTCATGCAGGCCGTTGTATGTATAAGTCATGGCATTTCCTGCAATATCCGTCTTAATGGAAACATACCGATAGGTATCCTTCAAGTAGTTGTCGTCATTCCCATTGTAGCCGGAAAAACCATAACCGTCGGCTTCATTGGTATAGGAATAGTTATCCTTGTTTTTCACATCGCAAATAAAACGTTCGGTAAAATTGCTTTTTGATTTATTAAAGGATTTTTTGATTAATTCCTTTTTCTCAAAAATCTTTCGGTATTGGAGGCTTCCATTGTCCGCCAGCCCCTTTGTATAAGTGCTATAAGCATACTGCTTCAGTTGGTTGGTTTTAAGATAATCTATCTGGATTAGATTTTCATACCGGTTATAAACAGAATAATTTCCTCCGTTTGCAAAAGTAAAGCCCATGTCAGTCTGTTCATACCAATAATGATATTTGGGCAGGCCATCCACATCAAACACCCTTTGCAGCCTGGTTCGGATTACGCTTTTCGTGTTTGACACCAATGCGGCAGATTTGTCATAAACAATGGTCTTTCCACCGGGAAGGTGGATGATAACCTGGAATTTTCCCTGCAGATCGCCCGAATCGACATTATTGGGGTTCTGAGACTGCTTCCAGCTTTCGTTCTGATTGTATGCTGTATCATTCTTTGACCCAACTTTGAAAGAGTAGTCTTCCTTGTATTCAAAGGTAACTTCCCTTCCAACCGTATCAATGATCTTTGAGATGAGGTTTTTTGTCCGGTTAACACCGTCTATTGTGTAGGGTTGAGTACTGTACAGAAATGTAATGGCATTATCATAACGATCTACGATACCGATGACTCTTCCGTCCCCCGTGAAATACGTTTTTTTCCCGTCATTTCCAACCATTACGTACTTGGATGTACCATTTGCCTGTCCATTGCTAAAGGTGCTGTCTTCCCTGACAACAACATCCTTGACGGTTTGGTTTTCAGGAAGGTATGTATGAATACCGTCAACAACCGTGGGGCCTGTCAGCCTGTATGTATCCCCCGCCTCGGTATGCAGGAACTTATGGCTTGTACCGTCTTCATTGGTTCTGATTTCAATGGCCGGAAATGAGAGCCGCATTCCAACGCCAAGATTGTACCTGTCCTCATAAAAGGATGAGGTGTTGGCATCGGCCTGAATATAGTCCACCCACGCGCCACGGACATATTTTACTTTCATTTCCTGTATATTGGATGTTCCGCTTTTATACAGCCTTTTAATCTCAAGATCCAGCCCGTTTCTTCCCGGCAGAACAAAATCCGTCTGAGCCAAAGATAATTCGCCGCTCTGGGGACTGATGGATTCCTCCATGGCGTTATTTCTTAAATATACCGGAGACAGCATAGTATTATATTGTTCTTTCGGCCCGACAAGATTGTTCAGCCTCTCTTCCAGAGTTTCTGCAAAAACCATCTGGGTGGGCATTAAGATTAATACTAAGACAACGATAAACAATGCTTTTTTCAAATATTTATTCACGGTACAAGGACCCCCTTGATTACAAATTAAAGGTTCAGTTGTGCCATGTCATCTAGGTTGATCATCTGATGTGTTCACATTTATTGTTCAGTGGCTGTAATCTTACTCGTACTTGCCTTCCAAAGCTTCCGCAAAAAATCTTTCCTGCGTATAGCCCTCTTTGGCTTTATTGATGGCCACCTGTTCATCCAGCTCAAGCTTGTAAGCGATTACCAATGTTTCAACCACTTTCTCTTCTGAAAGAGCGTTCCCGGTTGTATGTTTTTTTAGCTGCTCCTGGGTTACCGGAACCCTTGGCAGCGTTTTTTGCGCATTGATAATCCCAAAGCCTTCGTTGATATCCTTCCACTGTTTACCGGAAGCTTTTTGTGCAATAATATCTTCAAAGGGAAGGCCTGTTTTTTGAGATACCCGGTCTGCAATCATGATATCATCTTCTGTGATTCCTTCAGATTGCATCAATACATCAAGGTAGTCAAAATCAAAGCTGCGTGGCACAAATTCCAGGTTTTGCTGGCGATATGCGGTAAAAACTTCAAGCCAGGTTTTGCCTGATTCTTTCTCGATCAACAAAGTTCCAAGCTCTTCAATTTGCCCATAATTTTCATTCAGGAACTGGTAGGCAATTAAAATATCTGGAAGCCTTTTATCAAGGAGAATGAATTCTTCCATCCGGGTTTTATAGGTATTATGGATATCTAAAACAACAAGCATTTGTCTGTAATTGGCCAGGTTTTTGTTATACTCTCCCGGTTCCTGTTCGCGGATCTTGCTTTCTATTTCAGGAGATATCTGTACCGTATTTGTATTGATGTTTTCACCGGTCTGTCCTGTGAAGATGCCGGCGAATGCGGCCGATTGAACAATAAGCACTGCAATAACGATTACACCTAAAATTTTGATTATATTCTTTTTCCGCATGAAAGAATCCTCCCATCTTGTTTCGAATAAACCGTACCGGTTTAATTGTTTCTCATCGGATCTATTTCGTTGATCTCATTCATTAATACATCTGCAGGATTTTCAGGGGTCAGATTTTCTATTTTCGGTGCAGGAGCATCTGGCACCATATTGCCTGCTACATCCTGTCCGGGTAACTGACTACCTGCCTGATCAAGCTCAAAATTATCTACAGTATCTCGATTTTCCGTATTTTGGTTTTGAAGCTTCATTAGCATTACCTCTTCAATATTCTGAACTGTTATGAGGTTTTTTCCTGCTGCCTTTATTTGTTTTGCCTCTAAATATTCTTCTTTGTCTTTTATATAAAGAGAAAGATCCATGTCCAGTTGTATACAGTACAGGTATTCATCAAGTACTTTTTCAAAGCTTCCAAAATCATTCCTTAACCGAAGCAGCATTGGCAGGCAGCCAGCCAAATCAATATTAGCCGCAAGGTTCCTGTATGTGTTTATATCTGATTCCGCCCCAAAGTCAGATCCTATAGACACTGTTTGTTCTTCATTTGTTATTTCATTCAACTGAAACTGAACTCTCTCAATTAGCAGACGGGCTTCAATAATTTCTTCCTCTTTGAAGCCTTCTTTTTTCAGTTGATTGATCAGCTCTTCCTCGAGAGATTGGTTTAATAGCATATTGCTTCTGTCAACCCTGTCACTTCCACCCTTACCATCTCTCAGTTCTTCCAATATCTCATTCCAGGATAGACCTTCATTCTTCATTTTCAAGATCGTATCCATATCAATACCAGTGACATTGGATATGTCACCTGCAATCTTTACATCCGTGTCAGCCTGTTCTGCCTTCACATTCAGCAAACCAAACCCACCGGTACTGACGGAAAGGATGGAGATTATCATGATCACCGCTAATATGAGCGCTATAGTACTTGTATGCTTCTTTACCACAGTTGTAATTCCCCCTTATCAGTTCCTGTCTTCCACAAAACTTATGTGTGTTGTATTTCCGGTTCTGGACTTAAAGCGAATGGTTGTAAGCTCACCAGACCAGCAGGTCCCCGGAGCAATATTTTCGGTGAAGGTAAATTCTACGGTCCCTTCCTTACGTTCCATGAAGAGATTTGTCCCGGGGATTGCACCTGATAGCATGGTATCCTTCACTGGTGTGAATGTGCATAGATCAACAATCTCTAAATCTTCTTCATTAAAGGATAAAACATATTTTACCCCTGAGAAATCCTGAGCATTAATTGCCAGCAGGGAATAGTCGAATTCCTCACCTGCTGCACATTGCACTTCGAAGGTTGTTGTACTGGCAGCAACTTCAAACATATCGCTCCATGGGCTTACATCCAGGAGCGTCCGTGCCCGGGCCCTGTACTGATGGGCGACCCCCGGAAGAAGAGCCTGATGGATGTATGTAATGTCCGTTACATTCGCCAGCAATTCACCATCAGCCTCAATATCATAGCTGACCGCGCCTTCAACAGGCTCCCACCATAACTGGATAGAGTTATTGGTCGCATAATAATCTGTCATATTGGTTCTGTTGGGTGGTTCAGGCAGCGAAGCTATCGTAAGAACTACACACCAGTCATTCGGTGTTTCAGTGTTTTTAACCCTTATTTTATACTCATGATAGGTGCCCGGTAATAACCCGGTGTGCACGAAAGCAGTGTTTATTCCGTTATCTGTCAGTTGCCCGTCAACTTCTATTTCATACTCGCAAAGGAATGCACTTTCATCCCATGAAAGCACAATGGAATCTGTGGTTACGATAGCTGCAACATTTGTTATTGCAGTTACCGCGCTTCCAGTATCCAAAGAGGTTGATATGGTAACCGGGCTTGTCCATTCGCTGACACCGGAGAGGTTTTTCGAGCGAATTCTATAGGTATGGTTTGTTCCCGGCAGCAATTCCCCGTGCTCATAGGAAGGATCATCTATTTCAACAATTGAAGTACCATCTATCTCAATTTCATAGTTTGAAGCATATGTCGCCATATACCAGGTTAAAGTAATAGAGTTTTTATCTGCTGTTGCCATAACATTTTCAGGGATATACGGTTCATAGGGGTATGTTGTGATGCTAAAAATCTGGCTCCAATCACCTGTTCCACCTGAATTTACACCTCTGATCCTGTAATGATGCGTGGTTAGCGGCACAAGCCCTTCATGCAGATATAAGGTTGAAGTGCCATTATTGGAAATGAAACCATCGGCCTCGACTTCGTATCTGTCTGCTTTGATGTCCGGCTCCCATTCCATTTGTATGGTATTCTTGGTTATAATCGTAGATACATGATTTGGAGGGGTCGGAGGGTTGGGTAGTGTTGTTACATAGATATACTCGCTCCAGGCACTATATCCGCCTGAATTTTTTGCCCTTACACGGTAGGCATGAGAAGATTCAGGCAGCAGACCGAAATGGGTATATGTTCGGCTGGAACCGTTATCCTGCACAACACCGTCTACTTCAACTTCATATCCGCTTGCTTTTAGTGCGGCATCCCAGGATAATGTCACTTCTGTTTTTGAGCGGGATGTTTGAATGTTTGCCGGCATGCCCGGATTATTCATTAAGGTCGATTGATTGTATAAGGTTCCCCAGTTCCCGGTCCCCCCTGCATTCGTAATCCGTACCCGGTAGGTATGAGAAGTTTCCGGCTGTAGCCCGGAATGGGTATACGTATTTGATGTGCCGTTATTAACGATTTGACCATCAACCTCTATATCGTATCTTGCTGCATCGGGTATTGATGCCCATTCAACTTTGATAGAGTTCTGTGTTATTACTGGAAACACCAGCGTTTGGGGCGGTAACGCCAGTGTTCTGCTACTTTTTGAGTCACTGGCTTCAGTTTCCAGACCTTCTCCGTTTTTTGCTTTCGCTGTGAAGGTATAGCTTGTATTGGGTGACAACCCATTAACGGTTATATTTCTCCCCTGTGGCGTAAACCAAACAGGAGTGCTAACAAGGCTTCCCTGTGCGTTTACATATTGTGATCCGCAGCTGATAAGATATTGAGTTCCGGCGGGATTGTTTTCACTGAAAGAAACGAGTAAGCTGGTCTCGTTGGCATTTCCAACTGATATTGTTGGTTTTAGAGCCAATGTGAATTTATTCGTTACTTTTTCCGACAAGTGACCAACCCTGTCCCTTGCTACAAACTTTACCTGATACTGATAATTGGGAGATAGATTACTGAAGGTGTATGAGTTTGAAGACTTCCAATCGCTGTCATTACTTCCTGCGTAAAAACGGTAAGGCACATCATGCATAGCCATATTGTCTGTTGCAGAGCCCGTTATTGTGATTGTGTCTTTTGTAGATGTAAACTCAACAGTTCCTAAAACCGGAGCGGTTTTATCGACTCTGAAATTAATAGTGGCTTGTTGGGTGACCTCATTGTCTTTCACTGTAAATTTCATAGTATGTGTTCCCTGCGATAGACTCCCCAGATTTAACGCATTAAAACTGACATTCTGGGCTGTCTGCGTGTTCGATATGGTTTTCGTATCCCTTGGGGTAGCTTCCGAGTCTATATAAACATTACAGTTTAGGGTATCCCCTTCGGGATCAGATACCGAAGCAATTGGTACAAACGCAGTGGATGCCTCGCTAAAGATTGTGTCTTGCGCTGGTGATACGATGTTTACAGTAGGTGAGGAATTGGTGACATAGTTGATTGTCACATTGTAGGCGTAATAGTAGGTGGTACTTCCTTCAACCCATCCGCTATAATAACCTGTATAATCATCATGCCAAACTAACTCTGTTTTGGAAAGCACACCAAGAAAATACTCTTTATATGTAGTATCAATTCGATACGTGCCATCAGAATTGTTATACTTGGTTGCTCCACTTATTATTTCTTCCCCAATCTTGGGGATGGATCCATTATAACCCTCCTCATCAATATCCAGTGGGCCGTAATAAGTGTACGCGGTTAAAAGGTATGTCCCGTCTGCTTTATAATATTTCGATTGAGTATTATTTCGATTTCTGAAGAATTCTTTTGTCTTTGTTTCAGAAATATGTTTACCATTATTTTTAGTGCTTTGTAAATTAAGATATCCAGAATAGCTGCCGCTCGAATAATAGTATCTGTCCGGTGGATAAGTTTCACCCGTATGTTTTGAATAATTACTGATATATTCTTCATCCGTATCGGGATTAGCATTCCCATTACTGCAAGTAATGGTTACATCGAATCCGTTTATATTTTTTGTTACGTTGCCATTGTCTACTGTCATTGAAGTGATTCTCACCAAACCGGGTATGGTTATCGTTTTGCTTTGAGTCTGGCTGGTGCTTTCATAAAAAGTGCATGTTACAGTTTCATTTGCCGCATTCGCAGGAACAGAAAAACTACTCATCATCAGACCAGTAATGCACACAAACAAAATCATTATATAGATGTTTTTCGTCATCTTCTTTATCATTGTTGCTCCCTCCTGCTATTGAATGGTGTAAGTCACCTTGGAGTGACCATTCATACTCGATAAAAACTTGATTATCTGAATAACTGTCTTGTTCGCATTTGAAATTTTGTAAACAATTTTTCCCGGGCTAAATTCAACAACGCTTATGTTTGTGCCCTCTATAAAACCTGTTTCTGTTTCAGGTTGAGGAGTTAACGCGCATAGATCGAACACTTCCAGTTCTTCCGGATTGAAGGTTACAACAATGGTACGCTCACTTATTTCTTCCTTTTGAGGTACAACAATCACAAAATTAAATATCACATCTTTACGGGTTGGAACAGCTATCTCGGGGGTAGTTAACTGTGTTAGGTAACCGCTCCACTCGCTTACTGCATGCTCGTTTTTGGAGCGAATTCTATAGATGTGCCGTGTATTTGATTTCAAACCTGAGTGGACATAGCTTGAACCTGACATATCGGGAATTACAATGCCATCTGCTTCAATGTCATAGGATTCTGCTCCTTCGACAAGATTCCAGTTCAATGCTATTTCAGATGTTGTTTCTGTTGCAGATAACCCGGAGGGTATATCCGGTGAGGTTATACACTCAACAAAATTACTCCATTCACTGTTACCAAGCTCATTTTTCGCCCTGATCCTAAGCTTATAGGTCGAGTTCGGCTCCAGCCTGGTTTGTATATGGTAGTTCTCTTTTACATTCGCAATAATTTCTCCGTTTATCTCAATATCATAAGAAGTGGCTCCCTTTACCTCATCCCATGCAATCTTTATTTGGCGGCTGAAAGGAACAGTATCCAAACCGGTTGGAATACCTACAAGCGCTTGAGCTGATATCACTTCACTCCATTCACCATTATCAAGCCCTCTCTTTGCCCTTATCTGGTAGATATGCACTGAATTTGGCTCAACTGCCGCATGCTTATATAAAGTTCTGTTACCATTATCATAGATATTGCCATCCACCATGATATCGTAACCAGTAGCACCAGAAACTCCATTCCATTGTACATTTATTTCTGAAGTCATGGATATCGCATGAATTTCACCGGGAATTCCAACAAGAGTGTAAAGCTCAATCGGCTCACACCATTCTCCTGCTCCTTCTCTGTTCCATGCCCTGACTCGGTACGTATGAGCACTAAATGTCTCCAAACCAGTATGTTGATATTGGGTGCTTAGCCCGTTATCAATGATTTGTCCGTCTGCTTCTATATCATAGGATGTAGCCCCGGCAACCATGTCCCAGCTTATATTTATTTTTGTACTTGATGATTCACCGCTAATGTTTTGTGGTGCTCCTAAAAGTGTTGATTTAGCCAGCAGCTGGCTCCATATACCCTTTATGAGGTGGTTTTTGGCCCTTACCCTGTAGGTATGTTGAGAATCAGGCACAAGCCCGGTATGCAGGTAAGTAACGTTTTGACCATTATTGTATATTTGGCCATCAACTTCAACATCATATCCAATGGCGTCTTCAATCGGACTCCATGAAAGCTGTATTTGCGCACTTGATAAATAAGCGTCCATGTTTTCAGGCGGAGAGAACAAGGTTGAGCATTCTGCCGCATCACTCCATGCAGTTGGTCCTCCCGCTCCATTGCTTCTGACGCGATACGCATATAACGTGTTTGGCTGAAGCCCTTGATGCTTATATTCTGTCTTAACCAATCCGGATACAATAGTTCCATTTACCTCAATATCATACGTTAATGCTCCGGGTATTGCATCCCAGTTAATCACGATTTCCTTATCATCAGCTACGGTGCGTATGTATGATGGTATGCCGGGCAGAGTGGTTTCTGCCATGTAAGAACTCCATTCACCTTCGCCACTTGAATTCTTTGCTCTGACTCTGTAAGTTTGCTGGTTGTTTGGATTTATCCCTTCATGGATATACCATTCCTGTGCTCCGACATCAACCGCTGTCCCATATATTTCAATGTCATAGCCTGTTACGCCTGTAACTGCGTCCCATGCAATTTTAATGGAATTGCTTGTCGGCTGGGTATTCAAGTTTTCCGGAACGTCGGGAAGCGTCCAGATTGTTTGGGCTTCACACCATCTGCCAACGCCACCTGAATTTTTAGCTCTAATCATTACTGAATGCTCTGTTCCGGTTTGGAGATCCTGATGTAAATATGGGCTTTCCGCATCCGGCAATAACTGCCCGTCGATTTCCAGGTCGTAACCGACTGCACCAATAGCATTCTCCCATAGAATTTGAATATCTGTTTGTGAAGCTTGCAGTTCAAGCTTTTCAACAACGCCCGGAATTGTCCATGTGAGCACGGGCTCTGACCATTTTCCTGCACCGCTACTGTTCTTTGCCCTTACCATCAGGACATATTCAGTTCCTGGTGACAGTTCTGACTTTGTATATGGGTTTGTTACATCTTCCAACTGAGTATCATTTATTTTAAGATCATACCCTGTTGCACCGGTAACGTCATTCCATGATGTTAAAAGATAAGTCTCGCCGGATGTTGTGATACTGTTCTCCGGGATGGACGGTATTGTCCATTTTTCAATTTCGTCATTCCATAAACCATAACCACTGGAGTTCTTTGCCCGGAGCCTGAAGGTGTGTTTTGTCCCATCCAGCAACCCCTGATGCAGATACGGCGAAGATATATCTTCGTATAAAATTCCGTCTGCCTCTATATCATAGCCGGTTGCTCCGGTTACGTCTTCCCAAAAGACCTGAATTTCTGTTTCTGTTGCCACAAGGCTTGTTTTCGTTACCTTTTCCGGAAGTGTCCATTGAGAAATCTCATTACTCCATATACCCGTTCCGCTGGAATTTTTAGCACGGATTATATATTGATGAAAGGTTCCTGGTGTTAATCCCTCATGAATGAATGGACTTGACGGTATTTCTGTAATAATATCATCCGTTTTCACTTCGTAGCTCGCAGCACCTCTTACAGGTTCCCATTGAATGATAATTTCATTTTGCATACCTTGTATTTCAATGCCCTCAATCGGGCCGGGAAGCGTCCAGACCTCCAGTGCATCGTTCCAGTACCCGATACCACTGGAGTTTTTAGCTCTGACTCTGAAAATATGCTTTGTCCCGGACTCAAGATCCATATAGGTATAGGGACTGGATTGATCCTCGTGGATTTCACCATTCACTTCAATGTCATACCCGGTTGCACCGGCGGTATTATCCCATGTAATGTCAATCTGAGTTTCACTGGCGCTGCTGATAACTTGCTTTACAATATCAGGAATTGTCCAGTATGAGTATTCTTCACTCCAGACACCGGCACCGCTGTCATTTTTTGCACGCACTCTATATTTATAAAGGGTTCCCGGCACAAGGTCACTTACGGAAACTGAGGGAAGAGGTTCTTCCAGCATTTTCCCATCAAATTCTATATCATATGCCGTCGCACCAATAACATCTTCCCAGGAAACAACGATAACTGTCTGTGTAGCGTATGTATTTAAGTTCGTAACCTTATCGGGTATCGTCCACTTACTAATTATTTCAGTCCATTTTCCATTACCACTTGAATTTTTTGCCCTTAATCGATAATGATGTATGGTGCCAGGCTGTAAATCATTATGTATAAATGGGCTTTGAACATCTTCCGACAAAACCCCATCTATTTCAATGTCATATCCCGTTGCACCTGTAACCTGATCCCATACAATATTGACAGTGTTCTCTGTAGCTTCGGTAACAATATTACGGGGGATATCCGGTAAAGTCCATATATCGAAGGAATCTGACCAGTTACCGATTAGTGTGCTTGTCGTGGCTCTTACCCGATACTGATGAAAGGTGCCTGCAGGTAATCCGATATGAGCGAACGAATTACTGTATACGGATTCAACAACCGAGCTATTATCTTCAATATCATAGTCTTTAGCACCTTCCACTGGCGTCCATATTAAATATATGGAATTCTCAGACGCGTCTGCAGTCAGGATATATGGTTCCCCCAGAAGAGTCTGATCACCCCAGATCATTTCATCGTCGATAAAGGCAGAGACCTTATTCCAAAGAATATAATCATGCTTTGAGCCAGTATATGAGTAATCATTGGTTTGGTTGTAATCTTTCCAGTTTGATTTTGCTATCCTTGTATGTATTTCTATCTGGGTTCCCGGTTTAAGAATGCCTGCGCCTGACGTAAAGCCCAGTTCCATATAGTAATCGGCATTACTCATTGGTTCAGAAAGCTTAACAAAGCTCCCTGTTATGTTTGAAGCCCCTACGCTGGACCAATCACACCAGAAATTTTGCTCCTTTTCTCCGTCTATTGTATAATAATAACGAATTCTGACATCCTGAAGGTTTACGGGGACATTTCCTGTATTTGATAAAATATATCTTGGAAACAACGTGTTTGTTTTCTCATGAACCTTTGTATTACACATCTTAATTTCTATTTTTTTAACAGGGACAGGGATTGGTGCAGGACTTTGAGGTTCATAACCCCAAATCAGTGCATTGTTGACATACACGGCTGCTTTATCCCAGTCTACGAAGTTATTGCTACTCTGATTAAATGAGTAATCATTTAGCTGATTAAAGTTGCTCCAATCAGTCTTGGCAAATCTGCTTTGGATTTCAACATACTCACCAGGCTTAATTGATTTTGCTCCATTTTTAAAACTGATTTGAAGATAATAATCGGCACCAATCATAGGGGTTTGCAATTTAGTAAAAGAACCCGTTACTTTTGAACTGCCTATATTTGACCAGTCACACCAGAATTTCTGTCCTTCCTCCCCATCGTTTGTAAAAAAATATCTGATTTCAATATCTTTAGGGCTTAATTCTGATGCACCTGTATTATATAGTTTGAACCATGGAGAAATCGTATTGGAGGTGTCATTACGGACGGTATTATACATTTCTAGTTTCACTTCAGGTGACGGCGTTTCTGGTAACTTAGACTCTGCATATAGCTTATTTTCAAATCGTTCAAGAGGACTTTTTTGTTTGAAGATAACAGCATTAGAAGATGCAGGATAGAAAGAAAACATTAAAATGCATACTAGCGGTAGTTTACAAGTTAATT
>LSQX01002898.1_pt1 | contig 12274 bp, 15 predicted proteins | sample 654561 | NCBI WGS metagenome assembly LSQX01 (sample SAMN04489861, study PRJNA283612) | anaerobic digester metagenome | isolation source: 4 biogas reactors fed with cattle manure at either 37C or 55C with and... | place: Denmark: Kongens Lyngby | collected 2014 | reverse complement strand
CTACACCGTTTGCACGGTTTCCACAATTTCGCCTCCCGTTTTCAGCGCTTCCAGATTGAGCGGAATGAGCCTGTGGTAACGTTCGGGCAGCGATTCCCGCAACCCTTTTTCCACATTTTCAATTTTTAGAACAGGATTTACCTTTAGAAAACTGCCCATCACAATCATGTTGAAAATCACGGGATTACCCATCTCTACGGCAGTTTTTGTCCCCTCTACCTTATAGATATTAATATCTTTTCGCGTTGGCGGTTTTCTGATGCCATTGGGGTCATACAGCAATATGCCGCCCGGCTTTACCGCTTTTTCAAACTTATCCATGCTTTGCTGATTCAGAATAATGGCGCTGTCATATTCATGCAAAACCGGCGAGCTGATGCGGTCATCGCTCAGAATTACCGTAACATTTGCGGTACCTCCCCGCATTTCCGGACCGTAAGACGGAAACCAGGTCACTTCCTTATCTTCCATAATTCCGGAGTAGGCAAAAATCTTTCCCATGGAAAGTACGCCTTGTCCGCCGAAACCGGCTATAATCATCTCTTCTGTCATAACTTTGCTGTTCAGTTGTTTGTCGGGGTTTCACCTTTAACGCTGTCTTTCAGATCGCCGACAGGATAATAGGGAAGCATATTCTCCTCCATCCATTTGTTTGCCTGCACGGGCGTCATTTTCCAGCCTGAATTGCATGTGGAAACCACTTCCACGAAAGATGTCCCCTTTTTATACAGCACATTCTGAATTCCTTTTTTTAGCGCCCGCTTGCATCTTCTCACCGCTGCTGCGGTGTGTGCCGCCTGGCGCGTTACGTAAGAAGTTCCGGGAAGCTGCGCAACCAAATCGGTCATTTTCATCGGATAACCGCTCAACTCGCTGTTTCGCCCCAAGGGCGTTGTGGAAGTAACCATATTTTCGATGGTTGTGGGAGCCATCTGTCCGCCGGTCATTCCGTAGATGCCGTTGTTGATAAATATCACTAAAAAATTCTCGCCGCGGTTGCAGGCATGAATGATTTCACCTGCGCCAATGGATGCCAGGTCGCCGTCTCCCTGATAGGCAAAAACAAATTTATCCGGATTCAGCCGCACGATGCCTGTGGCAACTGCCGGTGCGCGCCCGTGTGCTGCCTGCTGCCAGTCAATATCTATATAGTTGTAAATGAATACTGAACAGCCAACCGGAGCAACTCCGATTGCTTTTTCCTGCAAGCCCATCTCCTCAATCAACTCCGAAAGGAGCTTATTCACCACACCGTGGGTGCACCCGGGGCAGTAGTGCATGATGGTGTCAATCTGAACTTTTGACTTGTCGTAAACCAGGTTTTCCGGTTTGATAATCTCTTTAATATCCATGATTATTCCTCAAGCATAAATTGTTGTATCAGTGATTCTGCAACTTCTCCCGGCGACGGGATAACACCGCCCATCCTTCCGTGGAATTTCACGGGACGGTAAATTCCGGCATCGTAAATCGCCAGTTTAATGTCTTCAAGCATCTGTCCGGCATTCATCTCCACCGACAGAAATCCCTTCACTTGCGGTGCAAGCTCACGGATTATGGTTGAAGGAAACGGGTAAAGCGTGATGGGACGCAGCAAACCTGCTTTTATTCCCTTTTTGCGGACTATCTCCACCGCTTTCTGACAAACGCGGGCAGAAGTTCCAAAAGCTACAAAAATGTAATCTGCATCATCACAAAGAACGGCTTCAAACCGCTGTTCGGCAGCTTCAATTTGTCGATATTTTTCCTGAAACCGGAGATTTTTCTGCTCCATTCTCACCGCTTCCAGTTCTAATGAAGTAACCACGTTGCGCGCTCTTGTCTGCGGCTTGCCGAGAGATGCCCAGCTGCCGTGAAGTTCAGTTACTTCCTCGTTAGTCCAGCGTTTTTTGTAATCTGCCAGCACTACTTTTTCCATCATCTGCCCGACAGCGCCATCGGAGAGAATCATTGCCGGATTCCGGTATTTAAAAGCCAGTTCAAAGCCTAAATCCACAAAATCATGCATCTCCTGAACGGAAGCCGGAGCCAATGTTATGAGCTTGTAATCGCCGTGCCCTCCGCCTTTCACCGCCTGAAAATAGTCAGCCTGAGATGGCTGAATTGTCCCCAACCCGGGACCGGCGCGCTGCACGTTCACAATCAGGCAGGGCAGTTCGGCGCCTGCAATGTATGAAATGCCTTCCGTCATCAGGCTGATTCCCGGGCTTGATGAAGAAATCATCACTTTTTTTCCGGTGCCGGCAGCGCCGTAAACCATGTTGATCGCTGCCACTTCACTCTCTGCCTGCAAAACAACCATGCCGGTTTCATCCCAGGGCTGGCGCTCCATGAGCGTTTCCATCACCTCCGACTGGGGCGTAATGGGATAACCGAAATATCCGTCGCATCCGCAGCGGATCGCTGCTTCAGCCAATACTTCATTCCCTTTCATTAACCTGAGTTCTCCCATTCTTCCTATATCTTTTTTATTCTGACTTGCTGATTAATAACTTTTTCCTTCTGACGAAATTACCGGATTCTGACTCTGTAAATGGTAATGCAGGTGTCCGGGCAAACTACGCCGCAGTTTGCACACCCGACGCACGCATCGGGATTTTCCATGTAGGAGTAGTGGTATCCCCGGCTGTTCACATCCTTGTGCAGTGCAAGAACGTCATCGGGACAAGCCTCAACGCACAGCCCGCACCCCTTGCATCCTTCCATGTCAACAACAACAGCGCCTCTCAACTTAGCCATATTTATTTAATTTTATGCTAAACTAATAACCTTTTGTTCATATAGATTTTATCTTCCCGGTTATTCTGAAATTTTTACGGATTGTTAAATTCCGAAAAAGAATACTACGGAAACGGCAGTTGGTTAAAATTGATTTTCGTTGCAAAATTACACTTTGCGGGCTAAAGTTAAGCAACAAATGTTACGAAATCAGAATTTTTATGAAAAATACGCCTAAATATTACAATCAATAATTTCCCTTTATTGAGTTGTATTGGTCGATTTTTGCATTAAATTTTCCCAAACAATGGAGTTGTAAACTGAAAATCTACGGATTATATTTTTGAACCACAGGTTTTTTAATGGTTTACAGAAAAGTGGGCATTGAATAGCTTCAGGCGCTCTTCCAGTGCGGAAAACTGCTCGCGCTGCACAAACGAAACACACGCCCGGATACCTTCTTCTGCGCTTCCGGTATTGTCTAATGCAATGGCGCTTATACCATAATATAATAGGTTTTCAACCAACTGATTTCCGGTCATTCCGGGATAGGAGAGCGTGAAATAAAATCCGTCTGCGATGGGTTGCTCCAAATCTGTTTCATAGACAATGCTGAACCCGTTTTCCAGAAAAAGACGTTTCATCACCTTTGCCTTTTCGCCATACTCCTTTATCTTTTCCACAAAATTGAAACGCCCTTCGTTAGCCGCTTTTAACATGGCTGCCAGTGCCCATTGTGCCGAGTGGCTGGTTCCTGATGAAAAGGCATAAAGCAGGCGAAAAATAATTGTGCTTCCAAAATCGGTTCCGCCAAAGCGTTTTTGCAGCAACGGATAGTCGCGCCGGAACAGGGAATCGGAAATAACCATCAGTCCGCAACGTTGTCCGGCATAGGAAAATATTTTTGAGCTGGAGATGAACAGAATATAATTTTCAGTGTAGTTCGCCACGGATGGCTGATAGGGCGGCTCCCCCGGCTGTGATAAATCCTGCCGGAAATCCATTCCGAAATAGGCGAGATCTTCCATGACGATTACGTCATATTTGCCGGCACATTCACCAATGATTTGCAACTCCTCTTCCGTGAAACAAATCCATGCGGGATTGTTGGGATTGGAGTAGATTATTGAACAGATATTTCCTTTTGACAGGTATTCTTCCAGTTTTTTGCGTAGTTTTTCACCTCTGAAGTGAAACACATCGAACGTTTCAAATTTCTGCCCGAGAACTGCCATCTGCTGTTTTTGCACCGGAAAACCGGGATCAATAAACAGCGTGGTATCTTTTCCTTCAACCGCATTTGCCGCCGCGAGAAAAGCTGCATAAGTCCCCTGCATGGAACCCACCGTAGGGATGCAGCTTTGTGGGGAGACTTCAATATTCATAAAATTTTTCACAAATTTTGAAGCTTCTGTTTTGAGTGGCTTTATGCCGTCAATCAACGGATAAATTGCAGCTACACCCTGTTGCAGCGCTTCAATTTCGGCTTCTACGCCAATTTGTGCAGGCGGCAATCCGGGAACGCCCATCTCCATCCGCACAAACTTTTCGCCGGTTTCTTCTTCCACCAGATTTGCCAGCGCCACAATTTCACGAATGGAAGCTTTGCCGGGATCGGCAATGCGTAATTCCTTGATTTTCCGGTCAATAATTTCTTTGCTGAATGGTGAATTGCTCATTCCTTTTCAGTTTTTTTTGCTGTATTTAAAATCCAAACTGCGGACGAATCTGCTCTAACCACACGGTTAGCCGCTGGTCGGTCATTTCGGGCTCAAAATCTTCGTCAACCGGCAGTCCGATAAATTTTCCGTCAATTACCGCTTCGGAGCTGCCAAAATCATAATTTTCTGCCGGAACCTGCCCGATCAGCTTGGCTCCGTTTTTTAGAAGTTCCCTGCCAAGCAACCCGATATGGTCCACAAAAGTTGAGGCGTAGGTTACGTGGTCGCCCAAACCAAAAATCGCAAGGATTTTCCCTTCATATCTCACTTTGCCGATTTCCGGCAAAAATTTTCCCCAGTCTGCATTGCTATAGGTGGAGTGCCAGGTCTCTTTTCCAACGGTTGAAATTCCGAAAATAATCTTGTCGTATTTCTCTAAATCGGAAGCTGTGGCATCTTTTACGGGAACCATTACAGCTTTCTCTTCGCCGATGATGTTTTTAACTTTTTCGGCAACATGGTGCACCGATCCGCCAACAGGTCCAAAAAAAATTGCGATTTTGTCCATAATTATATGTTTTACAGCTTTTACAGATTGTTTATGTGAATTTCACCACGTTCATATTCACCCAAAATAGCCAGGCTTGAAACATCTTTCAGCACCTGATGGATTGCCTTTTCATAATTTTCAAGCTTTTCCCACTCCACATCCACATGGATAGTGTATTCATTGGGTTTGCCAATTATGGGGACTGACTGAATTTTGTTGAGATTTATCTTGTGCTCAGCAAAAATATTCAGCACCCGCGCCAGCGCTCCGTAAAAATGCCCGACTTCAAAACAGAGAGAAGCTTTGTTGGCTTTATCGGTGGGGATTCCCTGCTTGGCAAGAATCAAAAAGCGGGTGTAGTTCTTTTTGTTGGTTTCAATTCCGGTTTCCAGCACATTGAGACCATAAAGTTCTGCAGAGCGCAGGTTTCCGATGGCTGCCGCATTTTTAGGCTTTGCCTCTGAAATGAATTTTGCTGCCCCGGCAGTGTCAATTCCTTCATGCAGCTGAACTTCCGGAAAATATTTTTCCAGATATTCCACACACTGCTGCAACGCGATGGGATGGGAATAAATATCTGTTATGTCGCTCATTTCCACTCCTTCAGCAGTCATTAGGTTCATTTGAATGTGCAGATAAATTTCGCCGATGATGCGCAGGTGGTAATCACGGATCAACTGATAATTTTTCAGCAAACTTCCGGCAATGGAATTCTCAATTGCCATCACTGCATATTCCACTTTGTCGGCGTCAATGAGTTCACAAACTCTTGTGAACGACTTGCATTCAACAACTTCAATCTCTTCGTTGAAATATTTCAGAGCAGCTTCTTCATGAAAGGAGCCTGCAATTCCCTGTAAAGCAATACGTTTCATCTTTCTTCTTAAAATTTTAAATAATCATTATTGGGCGCTGTTTCCCGGAAATTCATCCTTGTATTGTTCCATTACCTGGGAACATTTCTCCAGATTTGTCGGTCTGATAACAATCACGGCAGTGTCATCGTTCATTGAAAAGGCGTAAAGATATTCAATAAATACGCCTTCTGCATGAAGTACGCTGAGCAACTGTGACAGAGCACCCGGGCGGTTGGCAGTTTTTACTAAAATCACATCGGTTGTGCGCACCGAAAAATGGTTTTCCCTGAGCGTTTCACAAGCTTTGTCGGGGTCGGATGCGATGAGCCGCAGCACGCCAAAGTCGGAAGTGTCGGCAACGGTGAAAGCGGAAATGTTGATTCCGGCATCTCCTAAAATTTGTGTAACTTCATTCAGCCTGCCCGATTTATTTTCTAAAAAAACGGATACTTGTTTTACTATCATTTTGTCAGATTTTACGATTGTCAATAACGCGCTTGGCTTTGCCTGCCGTCCGTTCGATGGTTTTCGGCTCAACCAACTTCACATCTACCGAAACGCCTAATGTGCTCTGTATGTTTGCAGTAATTTTCCTGCGAAGCCTTTCCAACTCACGAACTTCATCGGAAAAGAACTGTTCCTGAACCTCCACAAGCAGTTTCAATACATCCAATGAACCGTCTCGCTCTACAATGAGCAGATAGTGTGGTTCGGTTTCACTCATTTCAAGCAGCACATTTTCTATCTGAGACGGGAATACATTCACGCCGCGGATGATGAGCATGTCATCGGTTCGTCCGGTGCATTTTTCCATTCTCACCAATGTGCGCCCGCAGGTGCATTTTTCATAATTCAGCCGGGTGAGATCATGCGTGCGGTATCTGAGAACGGGAATACCCTCCTTGGTTATTGTGGAAAAAACCAGCTCGCCTAACTCGCCTGCCGGCAGCGGCTCCAGGGTGTCGGGGTCAATAATTTCGGGAATAAAATGGTCTTCATTGATGTGAAGTCCGTTCTGGTGGCTGCATTCGCAGGAAACTCCCGGACCCACGATTTCACTAAGTCCGTATATGTCAACAGCCCGCAGGTTAAGTTTTGCTTCAATTTCCCTGCGCATGTTTTCACTCCACGGTTCGGCGCCAAAAATTCCCACACGGAGATTGAGCGACTCCGGTTCAACGCCCATCTCTTTCATTATTTCGGCAAGATAGAGTGCATAGGAAGGCGTGCATGCAATCACCGATGTGCCAAAATCCTGCATGAGCTGAATCTGCTTTTTCGTGTTTCCGCCCGAAATGGGGATAACGGTGGCTCCAAGATTTTCAGTTCCGTAGTGCAGTCCGAGTCCTCCGGTAAAAAGTCCGTAGCCGTAAGCCACCTGCACAATATCATTTTTATGAACACCTGCCATGCAGAGCGCACGGGTAACCACCTCCGACCACATTTGCAGATCATTGCGCGTGTATCCCACCACCGTTGATTTTCCGGTTGTTCCGGAGCTGGCATGAACCCGCACAATTTCACTCATGGGAACCGTGAACATGTCAAACGGGTAGTTATCCCGCAAATCCACTTTATTGGTAAACGGCAGTTTGCTCAGGTCTTCAACCGTGCGGATATCGCCGGGAACAACTCCTTTTTCCTGCATTTTTGCCCTGTAGCTGGAAATATTGTGATAGATACGGCTGACAGTCCGGGTTAGTCGTTCATTTTGAACCGCAATCATTTCATCGCGGGAAGCACACTCAATTTTTTCGTTCCAAATCATTCGATTCTAAAATAAGCGCCTGTTTAAAACAGTCTGGTTTTTTTCAATTGCAAGCAAAAGTAAAAGGAAATATCAAAAACTTTTATTGAACAGCAATTTATTTTGGATATTTATAAGAATTGTAACGTCTGTTACATTTTGTAGTTAAATATTACATATTTTTGAAAAAATCAATTTTGCAGCTAACATTATGATCAAAAAATTTCTGCCACCGAAACGATGGAAAATTCCGGTAATGTTTGTTACAGCAATTTTAATCGGACTTGCCCTGCTAACATTCTATATGTCAAAAGCTCATTCCTACCTTTCCGATAAACCCGAAACCTGTATCAACTGCCACATTATGGCGCCTCAATATGCAACCTGGGGGCACAGCTCGCACCGCGAATGGACAAACTGCAACGACTGTCATGTGCCGCACAACAATATTGTCAATCACTATTTTTTCAAGGCGATGGACGGATTACGACATGCCACCGTTTTTACCCTCAGAAAAGAGCCGCAGGTTATTTTCATTAAAAAACAGGGGGAAAAAGCAGTGCACAACAACTGTATCCGCTGTCATTCCGATTTGCTGATTGACCCGAAATTAAGCTCCTGGACAGAAAATCACACCGGACACCGCACTGACCGCAAATGCTGGGAATGTCACCGCGAAGTGCCGCACGGCAGGGTGAACAGCCTTTCCAGTGTTCCGGATGCGCGGGTTCCCCATCCGTTAAATCCTGTTCCCGAATGGTTAAGGAATTATTTGAAAAACTAAAACATAAAAGAAAATGAGTAGTAAATTGAAGATAACCGAAAAGCGCCCCTGGTTAGCATGGGTTCTGTTTTTTGCCACCATCGTAGTGGTATTTCTTTTGGGGCTTCTTGCCTCATCCATTGTTGAACGCCGCATGGAAGCAACATTTGTAAATGTTCCAAAGGCTGAAATAGAAGAGTTTGAACCGCGGAATGAAGTGTGGGGGCAGAACTATCCCCGTCAGTTTCAATCCTATTATGGTACTGCTGATACCACTTTCCGCAGCAAACATGGCGGCAGCGCCACTGTGGATATGTTAGAAGAAATTCCCGAAATGGTGGTTTTGTGGGCGGGCTATGCTTTTTCACGTGATTACAAGCAAGGGCGCGGTCACTATTATGCCATTTCAGATATCAACAACTCGCTGCGCACTGCCGGTCCGCTGAAACCTGACGAAGGTTTGCAGCCTTCTACCTGCTGGACCTGCAAAAGCCCGGACGTGCCCCGCATGATGAAACAGGAAGGCGTTGCTGCTTTCTACACGGGAGCATGGGCGAGGCTCGGTTCCGAAATTGTGAACCCCATCGGATGTGCCGACTGCCACGATGAAACCACCATGAACCTGCGTATTTCGCGCCCGGCGCTGATTGAAGCTTTCGACCGGCGGGGAAGAGACATCACCAAAGCAAGCTATCAGGAGATGCGGAGCCTGGTTTGTGCGCAGTGTCATGTGGAATACTATTTCAACAAGAAAGTTGTTGAAGGCGCAAATTACCTCACTTTCCCCTGGAATAATGGATTTACTGCCGAAGCCATGGAAGAGTATTACGATGAAATCGAGTTCAGCGACTGGACACATGCAGTGAGCAAAGCGCCAATGCTGAAAGCGCAGCATCCCGATTATGAGGTTTACATGACCGGCGTTCATGCCAAGCGGGGCGTTGCCTGTGCTGACTGCCACATGCCCTACATGAGCGAAGGCGGACAGAAATTCACCGACCATAAAATGCAGTCGCCGCTTAACAACATTGCCAATTCATGTCAGGTTTGCCACCGTGAAGAAGCTACGCGGCTTGTTCAGGATGTATATGAACGTCAGGACAAGATACTCGAAAGCCGCCATGATTTAGAAAAACAGATTGTCAGGGCACATGTTGAAGCTAAAAAGGCATGGGAACTGGGAGCCACCGAAGAGCAGATGAAAGATATTCTCATGGGAATCCGTCATGCACAGTGGCGTTGGGACTATGTTGCCGCAAGCCATGGAGGATCATTCCACTCGCCGGTGGAGTCTGCAAGAACTGTTGCAAACGGTATCAGCATTGTTCAGGATACACGCATTCAGCTGGCACGACTGCTTGCGCAGTTGGGGCATAACGAGCCGGTTCCGTATCCCGACATCTCCACAAAAGCCAAAGCGCAGGAGTTTATCGGTCTTGACATGAAATCGCTGAGAGAGGAGAAGGAGGTTTTCAAAGAGACTATTCTTCCCAAATGGGCTGAGGAAGCTCAAAAAAGAGAGGCTGCCTGGAGTGTTTCGCTGGTAAATTAATTGCAAAACCGAAATTATGAGAGGAAAAGCTTTTTTATCCCTGCTTGCAGGGATACTTTTTTTTCTGCCGGAAGTCTCCGGGCAGTTTTCGCTGAATGGTGAATTCAGACCACGCACCGAATTCAGCAGAGGATACAAATCATTGGCTGCTGAAAATCAAAAAATGTCTGTGGCAACTTCCCAGCGCACCCGTCTGAATGCTCTGTTTGCCACTGAGCCGGTTCAGGCAAAGCTCTCGCTGCAGGATGTGCGCTACTGGGGCAGTCAGCCGCAATCGGTTGCCAATGAGGATTATGCTGTTTCGGTACATGAAGCATGGGCAGAAGTTAAATTGGCAGAAAAGCTTTCGCTCAGGGCAGGCAGGCAGGAGCTGGTTTATGATGATCACCGGATTTTTGGCAATGTGGGCTGGGTGCAGCAGGCACGCTCGCACGATCTGGCGCTGTTCAAAATTGAAGGAGACATCAAGCTTCACCTTGGAATTGCCCACCACGAAAATTCCGACATCACCAATAATTTGTACAGAGGACCTGATGCTTACAAGGATATGCAGTTTCTCTGGTTCAACAAGAAATGGGAAAATACCGGGCTGAGCCTGCTCTATCTTAACAATGGCGTTCCGGCGCTTGTTTCTCCCGAAAAAGAGGAAAACCGTTACAGTCAAACTTTCGGCGGCAGGGCTACCCATGCGTTTAATGAATTGTCGCTTGCGGCAAATTTCTATTTTCAGACCGGGAAACATGTTTCGGACAAATCGATAAATGCCGCTAACTTTCTGATTGAAGCCAACCTGAAAAATGGTATCTCAGCCGGTTTTGAATATCTTTCGGGAAACAGCTACGATAAAAGTGACAAAGTTTATGCTTTCACCCCGCTCTACGGAACCAATCATAAGTTCAACGGTTTCATGGATTACTTCTATGTCGGGAATCATATCAACTCCGTCGGACTGAATGATCTCTATCTGAGATATGAATATAAAAAGGAGAAGTTTGGTTTTGACGGGCATCTCCACTATTTTGCTTCGGCTGGAAAAATTTCGGCAGAAGCAAAGAATTATCTGGGAACTGAGGTTGATTTGGGAATTTCTTATGCGGTTCAGCCAAATGCCGTGCTTAGCGCCGGATGGTCGGTGATGCTTGCCGGCGAGAGTATGGAACTGCTGAAAGGCGGCGATTATGCAACAGGACAGCACTGGGGATACATCATGCTGACTGTTACCCCGGCGTTTGTAAAGTAGGAAGAAGGGAGAGGATGGGAAAAGATGGAGATTAGGTTGGGATTAGATGGAGATTAGGTTGGGATTAGATGGAGATTAGGTTGAGATTAGGTGGAGATTAGGTTGGGATTAGGAAGAGATTAGGTTGGGATTAGGTTGAGATTAGGTTGTTATTTAATTTTTTTTGCGTCTTTGCGTGAAGCAGCCTTGATACTTGACTCTAACCGTCTTTTGACGATCACAGGCGGCGGAAAAATGTAATATATTGGGGTTTCTTTCCTGTCTTTATGCTATTAAAAATTTCAGGGATTTGATATAGAATGTAAAATGTTATATTTTTGCGTTTATGACTATCATCAATGGAATTGAAGAAGAAACCCTGATTCAGCGGTTTATAGACGGTGACCGGACTGCCTTTGAGCTGCTGTTTCGCTACTATTATGCCGGTTTGGTAATCTTTGCCTCCCGTATTATTCTTGATTCCGATGAAGCTGAAGAGATTGTACAGGATTTTTTTGTCAGGATGTGGACACGAAGGAGGGAGATTAAAAACTCGGCAAGTCTGAAAAATTACCTTTTTACCTGTATAAAAAATCACTCTTTAAATCACCTGAAAAAAGAAAAAGTTGACAGAAAAGTCAGGGAAAAACTGAAAGAGATGATTGAAACAGACCGGCTCTATCAGCCCGATCTTTTTGTGGAGTCAGAGATGCAGTCGCGCATTAAGGCTGCTTTGAATAAACTCACGCCAAGAACTAAGGAAGTATTTACATTAAGCCGTTTCAAGGATTTATCTAACGATCAGATTGCAGAACAGCTGAACTTATCGAAACGCACCGTAGAAACCCATATCTCCAATGCCTTGAAAATTTTACGGAATGAGCTGAAAGATTATCGGTTTCTGCTGTTTTTATTTTGAGGTTGAGGGGGCTGTTCTTCTACCTAACCTGCCCTTTCAGGGCGTAACGTCAACTGCATCAACAACCCAAGGCGTTGCCCCGGGCTGAAATAAGCCGGGCTTTCAGTCTGAAAACCCAATAAGCTGCTAATTAACAGGCAGATGTAACCTGCCTGCCGGCAAGCCTTAGTGTTTTGGCGGCAAAAAAAATACATTTATTCATTTTTCTCTACGTGTTTCTTCTTTCAGGATTGTATTATAATTGTAATCAAACAATTTTATTGATTCAGCAACACAGAATGAGTAGAA
>LSQX01330438.1_pt2 | contig 12275 bp, 13 predicted proteins | sample 654561 | NCBI WGS metagenome assembly LSQX01 (sample SAMN04489861, study PRJNA283612) | anaerobic digester metagenome | isolation source: 4 biogas reactors fed with cattle manure at either 37C or 55C with and... | place: Denmark: Kongens Lyngby | collected 2014 | reverse complement strand
TGGCAGTACCTGTGCGCATTTGTCTCCACCCCCCACTCTCAAAATATCCCCGTATCAGCTTTGCCGATGCTGTTCAAGGTTGCTCTTCTGTCTTACTTAGCTCTCTTTCTTAGCTCTCTTTTCGTTCCTGTCCCTCAGATCTTGTCTATGTTGAGGGCATTAACCAGCGGAAAATACATCTCGTAAAGGTGCAGGCCGTCGCTGAAAGCGACAATCGGCCCATCCTGCACTTCAAATTCCAACTGGGCCAGGACGTACTCCTTCAAAAGCTGCAGTCCTCCGAGGTTTTCGGGAAGGCCTGTAAAGAGATCCCAGCTTCGGAAAAACAACCCCATCTGGAGCAGGCCGTTTATCACTTTAAAAGTAATCACCCGCAGGCAGGGAGGATCATCAAGGTTAATCGAACTTTTATCCCCAATGGTAATGGCCGCCTGGTTTGTGTTTCCCCTGGAGCTGTTTAGTAGTTCAACAACTCTCGGCAGCTGGGGAGCAATATACATACCATAGGTATAATCCTCGTTCAACCCCTTTTCACTCCCGATAATGTACCTTTGAAAATATTTCCAGATTTTATCTTCGCTGGTCGGAGCCGGGATGCCGCACCCTTCAGGAACCCGGACAGCCAGAGGCCGATTGGATGGTTCCAGGACCCTTAATACGGCATAATCCAACTGGCGCCTGATCTGCCCCCGGTAGCTCCCGACTTCGACCTTGTAGTCAAAGCCCTTGCGAACAGCGCACCACATAATATCGCGCCAGACGTCCTCGATTGTTCTTCCTTCCACGATGTTGTGCTGAAATGGCATATTCCCCACCGTCCTTAATTTGGAAATGGAGCAGCGATTGCTGTGGGCGGAGTTCCGAGTTCCGCTCGTAAAGTTCTACGGCTTGCTCAGGCCTCCGACGACCTACCCGGCCAATTTCCATTAGTAGGGGTGGTGCAAGGTTGGTGCTCGCTACAGGGTTCACTTGAGGCAGGTTTTGCAACTCAGCTCAGGCTTTCGATTGGGAAAATGGAGCAGCGATTGCTGTGGGCGTAGCTCCGAGTTCCGCTCGTAAAGTTCTACGGCTTGCTTAGGCCTCCGACGACCTACCCGGCCAATTCGCATTAGTAGGGTGGCGAAGGTTGGTGCTCGCTACAGGGTTCGCTTGAGGCAGGTTTTGCAGCTCAGCTCAGGCTTTCGATTGGCCTCCCCGGCAGAGCTCACTTCCATGTTCGCGCTGCCGGCGGCGGAGGTCCATGTCCGCCGGGCCATCTCAAGCCATCGCTTCGCTGAACCTGAAGGCTCAAGTTGCACATCCTGCTCGCTACAACCTGGCGCCACCCCTGCGGGTCATGAAACGGGTTCTAAATTGAACTTTTTGACTTCGCTCCACAAGTTGCTCTCGTTCACAGCAAAGCGCTGCTTCCATAGAAAGGTAGCGGAGGCTAAAAAAGAACATCCTTCTCTGCCGGGTCATCTCAAGCCATCGCTTCGCTGAACCTGAAGGCTCAAGCTGCACATCCCGCTCGCTACAACCTGGCGCCACCCCTGCGCAACATAAGCTATGCATGTCCTCATTTTATCATGTGATACACCAAAGATTCAATAAGTTAATAATTTATTGCACCGCTGCCAAGCTGCCAAAATAGGGAAATGCTTGGCTTGCCTTTGTTAACTGATTTTTCCCTTTTTTCCCATTCAGCAATTCTGTTTTTTATGATATGATATAGTTATTGGAAATTTTATAAATGAAAGGAAGGAGGAAGGAAAGAGTGAAAAAAATCGTTTTACTACTGGTCTTAGTCCTGCTGCTTACCGCAGGTGTGGTGCAGGGCGAGGAGGGGCTGTCAAGAGGAGAGTTTGCCGCTATGCTTGTTGAGGCATGCAAAATGGAATCCGCCTTGTCCCCTGCCGACCTGCTGGTACAAAAAGGGATCATGAAAGGTTATCCTGATGGAGGACTGTATTTGGAGCGTGGTATCACGCGCCTGGAGGCCGCAATACTGGTGGCGAGAACCCTGGGCGTATCCGAAGTCGTCGTAGAACCGGCGGACAGTGAACTCTTACTAGATGAAGGGCACTGGGGCTATGCTTTTTATTCCTGGCTGGATCGCTTCGGCCTCATGGAAGGAAATCCTGAGCAGTTGCTTACCAAAGAAGAAGGGAAGGCTTTTCTTGACAGCATTTTTTCCAGTGATCCTGCGGCACTCGCCAAAATGGAGGAGTCAGAGGCAATCACGAAAACTATTAACACCCTGCGCTCCGTTATCAGCGGCTACGTGAACATGGTGCCGCGCCCCGGTGTGAAAGGAGCGGAAGAAATTCCGCCGGTGGCCTTTCAAATGAAGGCTGTTCAGGAGATGATCCTGCCGGCCACCATGCACCAAACGACGGTCATAGAAACCGAGATTCCCGAAGCAGGAAAACAGGAGCTCGCGACGGAGATGTACCTTGTGGACGGGAAAATATACCAGAAACTCCCTTTGAATATTGAAACAGGGGAGATGCAGTGGGTTCGCTACCCCGAAGAGTTGTTCCCCGACCTCGAGCAGATGATGAGCGCGGAGAATGCTGCGGCAGTGACGCCTTCTGGACTGGAAGATTATCTTTACTACCGGCTGCTGGGCACAGCAGAGATGAATGGAGAAGAGGTCTATGAATTAGTCACCTATGGCCGCGTGGATGACCTCACCAAATTTATGGAAGCGGTAGCCGGGCAGCTTGGCAGCAATCAGCAGATGCAGGGGATCTTAGAGATGGGCGTAAGTATGATCGAGTCTATGTCCTTCTGGGGTATCCAGTACATAGGCGTTCAAGACAGTATGACCAAAAGCGCGGATATGTATTTCATCATCAACTTTGCTGATGAGCTGGCCGGTACGCCCAACCCGATTGAAGCTTTACAGATGAAGATGAAAATCGAAGAAATGAGCTACAATGAAGATCTGGAGATCGTCCTTCCGGATGAGGCTCGCGACGCTCCCCTGATGGAGCTTCCGGAGATGCCGGAGCCCGCGGAATTACCGGAAACTCCCGTAGATGCCGAAGAAACAGAAATAATAGTTGACGAAGGGTAAAAGTTGCTTTTTCAACAGGCGTGCCCTTAACCGGGCATGCCTGTTGAAGTAACGGCTGACAGCATGTTTTTCCCTTCACCCGGACCAACTCCCGGTTGAACTTCTCTTGCTCCCCCAATTTTACCCCACCGGTAACCTCATCAGCCTGCCGGCCTCCCGCATGTAATTCGGCGCAGCAAATTATTTAGTTCGGAAACTGAATTTACCAGATAGGTCGGTCCGGCCTCTTCAATTTCTTTAGTCTCTCCGTAGCCGTAAGTAACGCCAATGGAATCAATTCCGTTTTCTTTTGCACCAATAATATCGTGCTTCGTATCTCCGACCATCATAATTTGAGACAGCTGGATATTTTCCAGTCCCACACAGGACAAAACATAAGCTATAACTTCTGCTTTTTCACAGCGCGTGTTGTCAAGATTACTGCCGACAACCAGATCAAAAAATCTGTTAATACTAAAGTGTTCTAAGATCTTCTCCGCAAAGACGGTCGGCTTGGAAGTAGCTAAAGCTATCTGTAACCCTCTTTCCTTTAACCCGGCAAGCAGCTCGTATACTCCTTCATAAAGACGGTTTTCAAAAAGCCCTTTCTCCCTGAAGTATTCCCTGTAAAAGTTTACGGCCTGCACGGCTTTTTCTTCGCTAAGCCCGTAAGAATTGCTGAAAGCGTGGACCAGCGGCGGCCCAATGAAAGAATCAAGTTTTTCTAAATTATCTTCAACTATCCCTGACTTCTTTAGTGCATAGTTGAGCGAATTCATAATGCCAACTTTCGAATCTGTTAACGTTCCATCCAGATCGAAAAGTATTAACCGGTAACAATTAATCACTTATAAACATTCCTTTCCAGATTCCAGGCTCAAACTTATATTTTTTTTCTCATCTGTTCCCGAAAGGTTTTATAGCCCAATGATTCCCAGCTTTTCTTCCCCAGCAAATTGCCTGTGATGACATTCAGCTCAATATAAGAAAGACCCTGTCTTTTGAAGTGCTCCAGCAGCATACTCTCCAATTTCTTCATCACACCCTGGCGGCGATAGCCGGATAAAACAAATGCCCCGTTAATATAGCCGACCTTTCTAACTATGGAAATCGGCAAACAGCAATCCCTGACCTCGCCCGAGATAAAGGCGATTGCTTTACCGTTCTCTTTTGCTACAAAAGTGATGGCATGCGGGCTGCCGATTGACTCAAGCAGATATTTTTCCAACCCGGTTTCTCTCGATAAATCAAAATTAAAATACTCGTCGCCGGTCTCATCTTTAATAAAATATGCCAGCTGGTAATAAAACTTTACAACCTCTGGAACATCTTCCACAGTCATCTCTTTATATTCCATATTCGTCTCTCCTTGCACCACAGGGATGTTGGCAGGAATTTGGTTAAAAAAGTACCGTCTGCAAAGGTGAAGACGGCACATGTAGGGAAAAGGGACCAGGTGATTTGCCTGGCGCTCATTGACATTCTTGCCAGGCTTCTTTATCCTTCCTGCAAACCGGCGTCAAAGGCATCGACGACAGCGGTACCACCGTCAATCAGCAGCACCGAACCGGTCATGAATCCGGAATCGTCACTGGCCAGATAACTGCAGATACCGGTAATCTCTTCGGGTTCCGCACCCCGTTTTAACGGAATGTTTTTAAACGGTCCCAGGTTGTCTTTGTTGAATTCCCCAAAATGCCCCCTGGTCATCTCTGTAAAAACAAATCCGGGGCACACGGCATTAAAACGTATATTATACTTCCCATAATCCACCGCCGCCTGCTTGGTGAGCATAATTAGAGCGGCCTTGGTGGTGGAATAAGCTACACGCCCGGAAAGGCAGCGCAGTCCGCCCAGAGAAGCAATATTTATAACAGAGCCCCCGCCTTTTTCTTTCATATGGGGGATGACTTCCCGCATCAACATGAAGGGCGCATTTAGGTTGGTGGCAATTACCGCGTGCCAGTCATTAAGGTCGACTTCGGCAACTCCCCCTTCGGGGTTAATTGCGGCGTTATTTACGAGTACGTCCAACTTGCCGCCCCACTCTATGGTCGCCTTCACTACCCCCCTGACATCCTCATACTTGGTAATGTCTCCGGGAAACACCTTTACCTTGCCGGAGGGAAGTTGGGAGGCCACATCCTCCAGGTTCTTTTTCCTCCGGCCAATAATACAAATCTTGGCCCCGTCTTCTACGAACCTCTTGGCTATAGCCGCGCCTATGCCACTTCCTGCGCCGGTAATCAATGCTACTTTATTATCAAGTTTCATTTCTCCCTCACCCCAAGTGTTTTTTTATTTATCGAGTAAAATTTACAGGTCGAACTAAAATTTGCGCCAGTTCCAATCCCTGCCACCTTTAAATACATTTGCGTTCATCTCATTGCTGAGGTTAACCAGGTGGGCATCGGGGAAGTGTTTAAACATTGTATAGAAGAAAGCTTCTACAGTATCGGTCTTGGCCAGGGTCTCCTCGGTAAGCTCTATGTATTTCTTGGTAAATTCAATGGAACTGTAATCAAAGGGCATACCCGGCTTCTGATGACCGGGAATAACAACTTTGGGCTCCAAGGTCTTCAGGAAATCGAGATCTTTGATCCACTGTTGGCGCTCCTCCGAAGTAAGTTCGCAGGTAAAGGGATGAGCCCCGTTAAAGAGAAGATCACTGCCATACAGGGTCTTAATTGAAGGAATCCAAACCACCGAATTATATTTCATATCTCCAATGAGTTTGGGAATAATTTCTATGCGGTGCCCTTCCAGTTCAAAATAGTTTTCTTTGAGGGGTTCAATATCTGCCTGCTTACGCGGCATGTTTATTGCACCGATAACCTGTTCCCAGTGCTCCACCTTGCCAAAAAATTGCTCATTGATAATTTGGCAATCCTCTGGAAGTGCCAAAACCTGGGCTTCCGGAAAAGCTTCGGCAATATGGCCCAGTCCAAAATAGTGATCAGGGTGAGAATGGGTTATAAAAATTTTGGTTAAACGCTTCCCTGTCTCCAAAATCTCGGCAATAACCCTATGAGCGCTGGAGAGGGTCCACTGGGCATCAATAAGAGCTGCTTCATTTTCTCCAAATACAATTACTGAGGCAACTTCAAAACCAGCCTCATCAGCAAAAAAAACTTTGGTTGCCAGTAACCCTTTCCCATGGGTGTTAAGCACCACTTCCATGAAAATCCCTCCTAAACTGATTAATATTGGTACCTGAGCTTTTTTTTAGGGTTTAGTCTAGCCTATCCCCCCTTGCTCCTATCAGAAAGTATAGATAATTATATATTCCACTACGATTTATAAATCTCCTTTTTTTCGTATTTTTTTCTTTACCTTAAATTTTTAGCTAACCTCAGACCCTTACGATACTGATTATAGCATAAGGAGTAAAAGGTACTTATATTAATTTTTTATATTAATATAAGTAATATAGAAATTCAGCAAAGTCCAAGGCCCGGAAACAGTGGGTTTCCGGGCCTGTGATAAAATCTCCCCCAATTATTATTTATTAGTCTTCACCGATAGGATCGTCAATTAAAGTGGCAAATTGAAAATTATGATCGTGGTTAAAATTAAAGGTCGTTGTTCCATAGGCAAAATGAACATGTCTGTTATTCCCTACAGGTATTTGCAGTCCGGTACTTACTCCCAGTTCATGAAGATGGCTTTCATAAAAATCGACATTAGTTAATATCTCATGGATATGGCCACCCTTTACAAAGATAGCTTCACTGCTTATCCCTGCAAATCTGTGATTATGTGGCTCTACCTTCTCTTCGGGATTCATTACAGACCCTAAAAATTCATGCACATGAGTTTGGGCAACTATTTTCCTCTGATTATCTTTTCTCTGATTATCGCAATCCGCCATTACAATTCTCCTTTTCTCTTATTAAGTTCTCCCCTTTTACGTAAAAGCTGTATCAAGGAAGGCGCTCTTTTTTCCTTTTAAAGCAAGACCTTTTTTACCCTCTCCCCTCTTTTGAAAAACCCTGTTTGTTTACCGGTTGATTATATACTATGCAGCAAAAATAGAATATGTTCAAGGAAGTGTATACTATATCTGCAAAAAAATATAGGCATGATTTCATACCCTGAAGTCCTTGCGTTTACAATTTTACAACGATCCGATAACCTCGGAAATTCCTTTTGCTTTAATCCGCTTTAACGGATTAATAATCGAAATAATTGTCATTAAAAGTATAACAATGAGTATTACAGGAATTTGTATGAGCGGAAACGTCCATGTGGCAGTGAGTCGCGGCAGGAAAGTGTAAATAAGCGCCTTTTGCAGAGCTATGCCTAAAATGCATCCGGCAATGTAGAAAAGTACGGTTTTAAGGTTATATTAAGGTTGGCTAAATCAAGAGTTAAGCCGGCGTTGATATTATTTTGTCAGGTATCATTGTTCATATAGGAGGGTGAAAACAGTGGAACAATACGTTATTGAAACAAGGGGGTTGACCAAAGAATTCAATAAGTTTGCTGCCGTGAAGGATCTAAACCTTAGAGTGCCAAAGGGCGCTTTATACGGTTTCCTCGGCCCAAACGGTGCCGGAAAATCTACCACCATCAGGCTGCTTTTGGGGTTAATCAGGCCGACCAAAGGGACAGTACATCTGTTTAATCAGGATCTAACGAAACACCGCCTGGAGATCTTAAGCAGGGTGGGATCGTTGGTTGAAACACCATCTTATTACGAGCATTTAACAGCCTACGAAAATCTGGAAATAACCAGGAAGATACTGCAGCTGCCCAAAAAGGAAATTGACAAAGCCCTGGAAATCGTTAAGCTCTCAAAATGGAAAAACCAAAAGGTAAAACATTTCTCCTCAGGAATGAAACAAAGGCTGGGCATCGCCCAATCTTTAATGGGGAACCGGGAGCTTTTGCTCTTGGATGAGCCTACTAACGGGCTGGACCCGGCAGGAGTGCGAGAAATACGCGAGCTTATAATCAGTCTGCCGGAAATGATGAATGCCACCGTATTAATCAGCAGCCATATTTTAAACGAAGTCGAACTGATTGCCGACCATGTCGGCATCATCCATCGGGGAAAATTGTTATTCCAGGGGACGCTGGCAGAACTGAAAGCAAGGGGCAGAGGCGAAATCATCATCAAAGCAAATCCCCTGCACCAAGCAGCAGAATTTTTAAAAAGAAAAGGCTACGCTGTTGCCATTAAAAAGGATAGCGACTAAGAGTACATGGCCTGATTAAAAGAGTTGGTGGCACTTACAAATACTATCTCACGAAGCTTGGGAAAAAAGCTATCACTGTTGGTTTTTATTTAAGAGAAATGTTTATCGTCCCTCAATTAGCGGATATTTAATATGCCGTTCGTCAAAATTCTTGCCAATTTTGGACAGAACTTAAGAGTTAAGGGCCTAAGCTTTGGACATACTATTTTTATGGCTCTTACCCGCCAGGAGGATAGGGCAATGCTGGAGAGCAACCCGAGCGCTTGACGGGGTTCTGCCGGGAAAGCGGGGGTGAAAATCATCTCCGTTTTCTTTTATACTTTCCCGGGAGAACTAAGCGATAAACTCTGGGGCAAAGCCCCATTTATACTATAGTGCCAATTCAGCATTCAACCTCTCGTTAAAGTAAATATGGAACTGTGATATACATTTTTTCCAATCTCGTTGCGGCATATTCCATTTTTTAGATATTTCCATAGTGGCCAGGTAAATTATTTTCTTTAACGATTCATCTGTAGGATAGGCCGTTTTCGTTTTAGTGACTTTCCTAAGCTGCCGGTGATAGCCTTCAATGGCATTAGTGGTATAGATAATCCGACGAATTTCGTACGGGTATTTGAAATAGGCTGTCAGCTCCATCCAGTTTTTTTCTCAGCTGTCTGTCGTATAAAACCTCTTTGTTTTTCTTTGCTTTTCGTAGAATGCTTGAATTATCTTGCCGAAAGGAATCAATTAAAATATACCCAATAAATTCTAATATAGCTTAAAGAGGTTGAGACAGTTATAAAACCCTTTCAACCTCTTTACTACTTCCTTAATTCTTAATCTGATTATTTTTTTTACGGCTATTTAGAATTTGATTCTCGGTATATCCGCTTCCTTAAGATTGTCTTCCCAGGTCCAAAAATGTGCTTCACCGTTTCCTACCCGGAAAAGAATAAAGTTCGGGTCGTCTGCCGTCTCAAAACCAAGGGCTTTGAGAAAAGGCCTTTCCTCCAAGGCTTTACTCTTTAAAACAGGATCATCAATAAATTCTACCCTGCCTGTTATCCGTAGATGCTTGATGGGCTGCAAAATGACAAAACAAAGTTCCACCTTTGCATTTGCTCGCAGCTGGGCGTACAAATTTTTAGAAGCGGCAGTTGTAAAATAAATTCCATCATCTTTGACCCATAACGGGACCATTCCCCTCCCCCTGGGCTGATCACCATCGATCGTACATAAGGTACAGGTCGCCTGACTCTCGGTAATAAATTGGATACAATCTTTAAAGTCCATCGTACTACCTCCCTTAAACTTTTTCTGATTATAACAAAAATCTGCCTGAAGTTTTATCCCGACATTTTTGCAGGAGCTCCCTAGCATGCTTTAATTGTTAGATCGACAACGCAAGATGCCTCTACCGTTTTTGATCTATGGGTTGCAGCTGACCTTCCCCCCATCAATGTTTCAAACCGATCACCCCCCATCTTCGTTGCATTAGAGGAAGTTCAGGCATCACTACCTTGGGTCGCATCTTAAGGAGTTTAGTCGGGAACATATAAACGTACCGGTAAACTGAAATATGTTTAACGCCATATAACGCTTACTTTCTCCTTGCAATATAATATACCGGCAAAGCAATAAGAGAAAGTCCTGCCGCCGCAAAATACATTATATGATATCCTGAGGCTGTAACAATTGCTCCCAAAAGTGCCGGCCCTGCTCCTACTCCAAGATCACAGCATGCCCAGTAGGTTGTTGTCGCAAAAGGTCTTCTTTCGTTACTTATTTTTCTATTTAGTATCGCATTAAGACATGAATTCATTGTACCGAATCCAAGTGCTCCTGCGGAAGCGCAGATTACTATGGTCAAAATACAAGGTCTGAAAGCAAGGAGCGCCAGGCCTATAGGCTGAATTATAAAACTTGGATAGCACACAGCATCGTCTCCAAATCTGTCCTGAAGTTTTCCTGCAATCGGCCTTGAAATAATAAGAACTGCTGCATATATCAGAAAGAATATGGAGAACTCTTTTGTCATGTTTTCGGATGCTGCATACAACCTGTAAAATGAAATCATCGCCGCATATCCAAACGCCATAAACAGAATGCAAAGTGAAATAGGCATGGCCTTCGGCTCAAGCAGTGAATATATTCCTTTTGGTTTTACATTTTCTGCCAGCGAACTCACCGCTGCACATCCCGGGTCTATTGCTCTCACATCTGTAAGACCCATGAATATCACGCAAAGAAGTGAAGATATGCTGGCCGATATAAAACTCCCACTTTCTCCAAAAACATCATATATGAGGCCTCCAACAAATGGACCTAACGCAATTGCAAGTGAAGTCGACAGCATGAAATACCCGGTTGCTTCACCGTATCTGCTTTTTGGAAGAGATGTCATTCCAATTACCATTATAGCATTTGTAGCGGCGCCAAATCCCAGTCCATGTATAAATCTAATCACAACAAGAAGCACTACATTTTCTGCAAGAAAATAGCAGCAGCTAGCTGCAAAATGTATAATGAGAAAAATCATGGCAATTCTTTTCCATCCGAATCTATTAAGAAGGCTTCCGGAGCATAATCTTGAAACGAGTCCACCGACTACATACACTCCCGAAACCAAACCGGCTATCGTTGCAGATGCTCCAAAAGTCGTTACATATTCTCCTATTGTCGTTATCAGCATGTACATTACAAGAGCGCAGAAAAACTGCGCCATAAATATATAGATAAAATTTTTTGTGAATATCGGTTCCTGTACCTTCATAATTCTCTTCTACTCCTCCGTTTAACCTTAAATATCCAGCCGTTTTTTAATATTGCAAATTCTTCATTTATTATTGGAATCCTCAGAGTCACATTACTATCTGTAATCTGCTGTTAAGTCTTACTTTTTTGCATAGACGTTTATCCGCCTAAAGGTATTTTTGACCGTCAAACTCAAAATTCCCCATATTCTTTCTCTCCATTTTCTATCAATTGCAGATAAATTATTTTACCAAATGTAAATCGCTAATACCACCCTTTACAGTGTGTTAAAGAACTTTTTTTCGTGATATTGATTATCTTTTCAATTTCCAGCCATTCCGATGAAAACACCGCCGTTGATATAGGAATAAACCCCCATTAAGCGGCCAAGAGCTTCCGTATTTACTTTTGCCTTTTTCTCCCTTGGCATGGTGTTATAGCCTGCAATGAGAAAGTACCACTTGCATACATGTACTGCCAGCCCAATGGCCACAAAGAATACACCGATTATCAAATAGATCCACATGATGAGCCCCCAGCATTATATTTTATGCCTATCATTATGGGTATGCAATAATTTAGGGTGCCTTCCCAGGAATTCCGCAAATAGCTTCTAAAAAATAGCTCCACTGCTCCACTTAATAAAAGAACAAATTAATGAAGCCACCAGGTGTTAATCATTTTAAGGGGAAAATATCCTTTTTGTCATTTTACACACCGTGATGACATCTGCTTGGCTCTCTATTTTTGGAAACTTTTAGCTCTTTTTCACCATGAGAAAGCGGGCTAACTGCTATTTAAAATGGGCACCTCAACAGTATAAAAGGTGAACAGAAGCTCAAATACCAGCCCTTTTTGCGTATATTTCCTGGCATAACCGGATAAACGACGATAATAAAAGAGTATAAAAAGGTTTACAGCAATGACAATGAGCCAGCGCATGGCTAAAAAGGCATTCTCCTCATGGTGAAAGTCGTGGCCAAAGCTCCAGTACTTTTTCAGGTCATGAAAGATCTTGTTCTCGATGTCCCACCTCCTATGCAAGATACGCCAGATTGTTTCTGTAGAGATAATATCTTTACCCGCAGTGACAATAATGTAGGCAACCTGCGGCTCATTTAAAGGATTGCCGCTGTTGTCTACTCTTGTTTCTTCTACCTTGAGAATCCTTAAAGGCTTTTTGACTTTCTCCCAGGTGGTAAAGCCTTCTTCGTCCCAGACCCTAAAATCATATCTGTATTTTTTACCGGAGGTGTCTTCTGCATACCAGTCGCTTTTTATGCTTACACCTCTTT
>LSQX01327159.1_pt1 | contig 12276 bp, 10 predicted proteins | sample 654561 | NCBI WGS metagenome assembly LSQX01 (sample SAMN04489861, study PRJNA283612) | anaerobic digester metagenome | isolation source: 4 biogas reactors fed with cattle manure at either 37C or 55C with and... | place: Denmark: Kongens Lyngby | collected 2014 | reverse complement strand
TATTCAATGGATTTTTTTACTGAAGGCCAGAGTTCCCGCAGCCACTCGGTATCCCCCGATATCTTCCATTCCCTGTAAACCTTCAAAACGCCGCCAAATTGGCCGTCAGCGCAGGGTCTGAATTCCCACCGCCTGCTTCCCAGCGGGAGCTGTAGCCTAAAGGACATCGCCCCGTCTTCATTCAGATTATATTGATAATCCAACTCACGCATGGAGCGTTCCAAGTTGGGGAACAAGAACGGCAGTGCATAAGCGTAATTCCATACATGGGTACAGGAACCCTCGCAGCAACCTGAATCACAATGGCAGCCTTCAAAACCGTAAAAGGAACCATCTTCCAATCTCAAGCAGGTAGGTGTTTTCAAAATCGATATGTTGGCCGAAATGGCATCTATCACAACCTCTGGAAGGGTTGAGGAAAACAAGGCTTCTTTAAAGCACATCGTTTCCTCATACAACCGATCCCAATTTTCAAGGGCATAAAGGGCACAGTCAAAGGAATCTTTGAACAAGGATGAGTAGTAGTTCTTCCATTGGGCTTTTGTGTATGGTTCACAACCGCTGCAGCAGCTTTGCCCTTGATCTTGCTGTTTCCAGTAGGTATAACAGTTGGGGTAATACCAGGTCAGAACAAAACGAACTCTCTTGCGTTCGCCCGGATTTAAATGAAAGTGGGCAGCCAGCGTGCACATGTCTATTTCATTACCGGAACCAATTGTACGAGCTTCTTCCTCACCCTTATATGTCCTGTTGGTGAATTTTCCTGGAGTACTCAGGTCGTTCCAGTACATTTCCAGATCATCAAACCAACTTCCCCTGTACCAGTACTCCTGATAGCTGATATCCTGGGCATCGGTAACTATACTCAGCTCTCCAAAGCGGACATCATCCGGCTCAACACCGCGACACCCCATTCTTATTCCTTTGACCTGACCGCCTTGAGTGAACTTGTTATACCCGATATTCCGACCGTTTATATTTCCAATACAGGATACCAGAGTGTAATCGAGAGGCTCATCTGTCGTGTTCTCCACCTGTATTTCAAAAAATGCCGCAGGCAGACTCGAATCTTTATCGTTGAGCGGAATGAAAGGATTAAATGCTGTCATGGATACTTTCCCGGGAAATGTGTTATCCTTAAATGTGAGGTTGGCAAAGGGGAACTCTCCCTGGAATTCCACATCTGTGAAATGGGGCACTCCGGATAAATAAGCCCTGGGCGGGCCAAAACCGAAGCTCTTATAACGGCCTTCTCCAAAACTGCCCGAATAAGGAGGATGCAGATCTCCGTTTAAAATCCGTGCATCAATAACTCGGCTATCCTTTTCTACCTTTACGGCAAAATGGGAATAGCCGTTATAGCTGCCTTTATTGGGCCGATTCCTGATCTCCCAATCAATTAATCTGCCGTTTCCGGCCAGGCCAATGCATCCGGCGCCTATTCCTCCCAGAGGAAAGGAGATCTCATTCAGTTTTTCTTTGGTATACAAAAAATATGTGCTAGTCATAATTGGTACACCTCTCCTTTGTTATATTAATCACCTTTGTATAAGGTGTTATCGATATATAACTATCGATATATAAAATGAGTCCAATGTGAAGGTTTTATCTGCCTAAGATAATTAACCCAGATAATCATCTTTTACAATGTCCACCGTAGTAACTTCATAAAAACCTTCCTTATACAAATTTTCCTTTATTCCGATCTGTATGGAGACATCATCTTCAAATAAACCGACAGAAAACCTGTATTTCCCCGGTTTTAAATCATCGGAAATGGTTATTTTTAAGCATTCTACTGTTTCTTCTCCCCTATTATTCTTTCATACCTTAATCAAATTATGTTAACTGCCGCCCGAGCTATTCAATCATAGTAGTGTATCCCGTCAGATTTTTCAAGCTCGGTATATGTTTTATTGGAAGACTTTCACGCCAGGTAATAAAACCAAGCAAATAAATACAAAATATACCTTTTCGGGCTGATAAAAACATTTTACAAAAAGCTGTTGCTCATTTGATCATCATTCCAAAATAAAATCCTTTTCAGTTATGCTGTATCCTCTTATCTGCGCTTTAGGAGCATCGTCTACGATATAATTGACAATATATATTTCTCCGTCTTCAAATTGCACCCAGCCGGAATAGCCCAAATCGGATACCGGACTCCTGTCAAAATCGATGGGCATGATTCTGGTCCATTGTTCCCGTCTATCACGCGCCCTTGCAGATTCTACATCCGTTAATGCCGCAAAGAAATTCTGTGTCCAAGTTCCCAGCCAGCCCTTTCCTCCTTGCATAAACCGATATGTTATCAGAATTCTCCCACTTTTCAGCATACCGGCTACCGGTCGATGACAGCCGGGCAAAGGCACCCGGTATGGACCCTCCCAACTTTCCCCATTATTTACAGATATTGATTTGTAGCAATCCCAACCTTCTCCGGAATTCTCCCGCATAAAAGCAACCAAGGTACCATCGGGTAAAGGAAGGATGGACGCTTCGCATAAATTTAGCCCTTCCCTGCTGGCTACAGTAACAGGCCCTATCCATGATTTACCTTTATCGTCAGAGTACCACATGCGCTGTTCCAAATATCCATGTCTTTCGCTCTTATCATGAGCTGCCAATATCCATCTGCCAGATGGTAATTCACAAAGTTTGTCAGGTACAATTCCGGTTACAGGTGTCTCAATAGGCCCTTCCCATTTTTCCCCTTGTGTGTCGCCAAACCACAGATATATTTTGCCGCCCGATTCTCCTTCTCCGTGTACTTTATCGCACACTATTGCCAAACGATCATCCCTTAGCCTGGAAACCCTTGCGCAGTCCCAGTAGAGCAATCCCTTTGTTCCCTCGGTCAATGGTATCTTTTGGCTCCAAGTTCTTCCCCGATCCATGCTTTCTTTTAATACAAGCCGGGTATAGGATCTGTCGCCATGATGCGTACATTCGGAAAACACACATATCAGCTTGCCATGTTTTGTCAATACAACGTCCGGCCATGCCTCATATATACTGTCATCCCGGCTTATTGTAAATTTTTGAATCGGCACAATAAAAACCTCCTTTTAACCACGTAGACTTATTCTAATACGCATTTCTGTATATGTCCGCGTACGTGTGCTGCTATTTTCTCGTCTTGAACCGGTCATAAAAGGATTAATGTGCAAAGGAAGAATGTAACTTTCAAAAGCCAATTTACAACAATACTGTCTTCTTTTTTAACTTAACTTTTTTTCTATTGTATACCATATAGTTTATTGTATATATTTCTTATTCTCTCTTTTTCTGCTTCTGTAAGCGGCTTGAAAGGCCTTCTGCTTTGACCGCAGTCAATGCCCTGCAGGCTCAGTATATATTTAATACCTGCAAATAAACCAACCTGGAGCAAAACCTCAATAACATCGTTGGCAGCGGTCTGCAAAGCTCTGGCTTCCTGCATCCTGCCTTCTTTGTATAAGGTGTATATCTTAACGAATTTATCCGCCATACAATTATAGGTGCTTCCTATAGCTCCATCCGCTCCCATGGATATACCTGCCAAAAACACCTCGTCATGCCCGTTAAAAACAACCAATCTTTGAGAAATATGTTTCAACCTGTCCAATTGATACAGATCCATGGAGGTATGCTTTACCCCTATTATCCTTTCATCTTCAAACAGAACTCTTGCAGCTCCACTGGACAGGTCTACCCCTGAAGCTGCCGGAAAGTTATAGACGATCATGGGTAGATCTACGTTGTTTAAAATATCCGTATAATAGCTTTTTATCTCTTCCCAGGAAAACTTGTAATAAAAAGGTGGTATGGATGAGATGGCATCCACTCCTACTTTTTCAGCATGCTTTGCCAGTTCGATAGCCTGTTCGGTGCTGATACATCCGATATGCGATATTATTGGATACTGTCCCTTACATTCGGCCGCCACAATTTCCAATATGATTTTTCGTTCTTCCAAAGTCAGCAGAAAAGCTTCCGCCGTGCTTCCGCCAACGTAAAAGCCGTTTACTCCTTTTGTTATATTCATTCTGACCAGTTCCTGAAGGGATTTTTCATTAACTTTCCCTTCTTCATCAAAGGGTGTAATAAGCGCCGGAAATATACCATGTAACTTATTTTTCATAATATATATTTCTCTCCTTCCTAATGTATATTATGCTTTGGAAAACAAAGCATGAGTTTAATTAAAGGAAAGTCTTAATCAGAGATACTTATAATGCCCTTCTGGTTTCAGATCGGGAAGATCCAATCCCAATTCCAAAACCAGATAGTTCCGCATATCATAACAGAGATCGCATTTCCCGGCATACCGTGCTTTTGGTTTATATCCGTATTCCTTCATTGCCAACTCAGCAAAGCCTCCTATGCCGGCGGATTCCAAACTGTAAAATATCCGGTATTTATTGGGATCAGCCCCTTGCATCAGTTCCCTCAAGGGAATTGAAAAACCGGGACATGACTGGGGGACAAAATTGCCGTACAGATCAACATGAAAGTGATAAATCCCCGATAACAGTTTACAGGGTTTTGATTCTTTCAGGATTTGTTCAAAGGGCTGTTCTTTCATCATCGGTTTGTACGTCTTTAGAGCCCGTCCTTTCAAATTGAGCCCGTACCTTTTATACAACTGCAACAGATAATCCCGTCCATAAAGTTGTATGTATTCATCCATGGAATGGGGTTTGCGGTCATCCATTGTATCTATATCATCCCAGAATTCCATCAGCCAGGGAAATACGTTCATTCCTGTCTTTGAACAGGCACGAATTAAAGCCTTGACCTTCCAAAAAGGAATATACTCATTGTGGTACGGATCTATGGATATCAGCAAAGTATGTACTCCATGCTTTTTAAGCTCTTTAAGAACGGCCATTACCGATGTTTCATCCTTGTACCAGGATGAATTGGTTTCAATGTATTCTATGCCAATATTATTTCTTTGAGCAGCCTCTAGGACGGCCAGTATTTTATCGTGCTTAAGAAGAGGTTCACCTCCGCCAATATGGACGGAGTAACAGCCCAGTCGTTTTAGTACAGAGAATATTTCATCGGCCATGGATGGCGTCATATATTCATCGGGCCATTTGGGAGAACTGGAATAGCTGCAGTGTCTGCACTTTGATGAGCACTTATAGTTTGTGATTATTCCTCCGGATACTAGATGAACAATTTTTAGCACGATCAAACCTCCTAGCCTTTATCTTTCATGTTATGTTATTTGCCTCTCGATATGCTTTTTTCGGGCTTTATGTTTCAACTTGACAAAATTCTATATAAAAAATTGGTAAAGCTCCGTACCATGAGAATACTATATTATAATACCTTAAATTCTTTTATACGAAAAGTGCTTCGTACTTTTTTTAGTCAATGTTGTTCACATTTTGAACATTCAACGTACCAAGGATAATTGTTCGACATGGGAGTATGATAATTAAATGCATGCTTTACAAGTAGATGATGTTGAGCTCCGCAATTTCAGCAATAATCATATAGTTGTAAATGATACTCTAATATCATTTTCATGAATGTTTTAAAATAAATTATTTTACCGGGGACAAGTGCAAATATTCCTACTCTATGGTCAGTTGGATTATCTTGCCACTCTAAACCTTCGTTGTTTTTATGGTCAGATGAATTATTTTCCGATTTTAAGTCTTCGTTTAATATGCTGTTAATAACATATCCGCCAAAAAATACCCAATTCTTATCAGCATTTGGGTGAACGATAAATGATATATGAGATGGTTCTATCTGAGAATCCAAACCCTTATAAAACTTTTCGTATGCTATACTTTTCAAGTCTTTAGTCCATTCACATTTGCCTTGTTCATTATAATTTCTATATTTTGCATCAATATACGCTTTAAAGCTTCTTGTACTTTTTTCTTTATAATTATTCAAGTGAAATTCCAATATATAATCAGGACGTCGTTCAATATCATTTTTATCCTTTTTTGTCTTGCTAAAACTGATATTTAGCTTTATCTCCCTATCCGCTCCTATTTTATGACTCATCTTAGCTTCCAAAATGTTATTTTTTTTACGTATATTAAATGCCTTATATTTATGGCAAATAAGTGTAAAATATTAGGCATTACACTACCATCATCCATAGATTTCAAGCTTAGCTTTTATCCTTTCAATCGAATACCTATCTTTGTTTTTCTCTTCCACTTCAGATTTGTATATAGGGTATTTATTCAGAAGTTTATTCAATTCCTCTCGTGATAATATTTTGATGGTTCGTTGTAAAATTAAATGCANNTTGCATTTATTATTGCAATTTAGACTTTCTTTTTGAACTGATCAATAATAGCTATTCTCTTGCTTTCCTGAACGCTTCCGTTAACAATTCTAACTTCCATTTCATACCAGAAACGTATAACCTTATACAATATTTGTTGCATCTTTATTGAGCGTGTGAATATAAGGGCTTTCTCTTCTTTGCTTCGTATATCGTCTAAAATAGCCTTGAGTAGCTGTAGTTTAGATGAGTGTCGAACAAGGACTTCCGGAGGCATACTAAATATGTTGTTTTCGGTGATCAAATCGACATGGCTGGATGCAGTGATCATATTCTGTATCAATGTGAGCTTATTACCCTCGAGCTTCTTCAGTCTATCAATAACATCCAGTTCGACTTGATTTGCCGGCTTTTTGTAGATCCTTATCTTTTTCCTGGGCAGTACCTGCGGAAGAACGGCCTTATCGCGACGTATATAATAGTTCTTTATCCTGTCATAGAGCTGGTCGTTAACCCTTTTTAGCTCCGCTTGAGAGACTTTACCACTGGTTTTCTTTACATATTTTCTCTGAAACTCAGTGAGCGATTCCAGCAATCCCGGTTTGCTGTAGTCTACCAGATTCCATAGATCCACCAGAGTATTTTCTATAGGCGTGGCACTGCACACTATCTTAAAATTAGCATGCTGTCCCTTGGCGGCTACCGTAACCAATGTCTGAGGATTTTTTATCATCTGAGCTTCATCACAAATCATACATCTCCAGTGAATTCTACCAAGCGCTATGCTGTTTATTCGTAAAGAATCATAGTTGGTAAAGACAATATCTTTTTTTCTCAATATTTTTATATCATCTTCAGATAATCTCCCTCTAAACTTATAGGTATCAAAAAAGCCTTCTTTAAAGAATTTCTGGATTTCTCCTGTCCCATTCTTATTATCCCAATTGTTAAGGAGAGTTGAAGGCGCAACAACCAGAGTTGGAGATAGCTCACCCCTTTCTTTAAGCCAACCTAAAAATGCCAACAGCTGCAGGGTTTTCCCCAACCCCATATCGTCGCATAATAGGAAACCGTTTATTGGATTTGAAAGATAGAGGTTTTGAAGCCATGCTAAAGCTTCTTTTTGATAATGAAAAAGCTCAATTCCTTCTTTTAAACCTGATGGGACCTCAGCTTCTTTTATTTTAACTGTCCTTTTCGTACCCTCAACATATTCCTTGCGTTCGATGTTATCAACGATTAACAAGCTTTTTTTGCCTTTTTCTCCTTCCTTCTTCCTTCTCCTTAACTCCCTTAATTGATCTTCAAAGGCTTTTTTCCCATAGGAGGTGTCGATATATTTACCCTTATATGCAACATATAGAGCATTGGGATCCTTTTCAATTAAATTGATAATATCGCGCAAAGCTGATTCACTTTCAATTTCCCACGGCTTTTTTATAGAATTCTTTAGTTTATCATACTCATTATTAATATCGTTATCGGTCATGATAGTCTTAACTTCCCTGCCGGATTCTGATATAAAGCTGACTTCAGCCTTACGCTCTCCCCGTTTTTGCATATTTATTTGTAAATTTCGTAGCTTTATCATGTCATCAGGGATTAATACTACTTTCTCATCATCTGCATAAAAATGTGGTAAGTCATTATCCTTTTCAAACCAGTCAATATCGTGAGAAGTTGTAGGCAGGGAGTAGCTGCGGTATTTTAAATAGCCAATTCCAACCACTCTGGGACCAAACTCTGATAAATCAATGTTCTCATCCTCCATGATGGGATGAGTGCCTGAAAAGAAATCTAACCGCTTTTCTCCGCTATTATACCGGTTGTCAATAACCCTTTTTAAGGAGTCTTTGTGCTTTATAACAAATTTAGTCCGTTTCCCATCAACATCGGCACTATAAAAGTCTTTAACATTTTCATAATCGTAAATCTTCTCCAGCAATTGGTTATTTACGCTTTCATCTTCAACAAAGCGAGGCAAAATTTCCAGAACCTTTCCGTCATCGCGAATATCTATCTTTATTTTATCTACTATAACCGGCATGTTTTCCTCTTCCAAGCGTTTGTTTAAAACAACATCTGCTTCATCAGCGCACTTTTTAATGTTTCGTAACATTTCAAATTGATCAGCTACGCTGCTTCTTCGTTCATAGCTGGAATCGTACTTGTCTATTTCTTTTATTAAATTATAGACTTTTTCCGGCAATATGCGATATTTTCCGGCAACAAACGATTTGGCCACATTCCCCTTTTCAATGGTGTATAGTCCCCGAGACCCTCCACTCTTTGTATATGTGTCAGGTCCTTCCAGCTCATACTGATAGAAAACCTCTTTATCCTGAATAAAGTTATTTCTGTTCATCACTTTTAAAAACCCTCTAAAAATGGGCGGCAATCCAAACTTTTTATATAAATCTATTTCAATGTTGTTTTCATCATAATACAGTTCATATACCATATCATAAGGTATGAAGAGCGTGTTTCCCCGTTTTTCTATGTTGTACATATCTATAATTTCTAGTATATCGGGATATTTATCAATATCCACATCTGCAGACAAAAGTATGTGGTCGTCTGTGTAGTCAACATCCCAACTTATAGAATCGGGTTTTTTATCAAAAATTCTGATTATCTTCTGAAAGAATCCCAATGCGCTCTCCTCTCCTTTCTATAGCCTAAGCGGTGTAAATAAGCGGTAAAATCATATTCCCAATTTCCCCGATGTAATAATCTGGTCATACGAAGACTTTGATTTTTTAAGAAATTAATTTTTTCTGTAGAAGTTAGCACGCCGGGTTTCAGTTTTTCTTCAATTTCTTCTATAGTCAAATGCTCCTTAGAATACACATAACAGGCATTGCTCTGTTGGGCGAACTCTACTATAATGTGGTGTTTAAATTCCATAACCAGCGCCATATTGGCATCACGATAGTGTTTTACTCTATACATGCAATCGACATATTGCAGCCAGAAATTGCAACGCCTGCGATCTCCACCTTTTATTTTATTTACAAAGAAATCCTGTACATTAGAATAAGCAAGCCATCGCCGAAAAACGTCCTTTTCCTCATCCATTCCATCCCAGCGTTTATTATACTGATCATTCGGCTCCCTTAATTCCATCCCTATAAACTCAAACCAGTTGCGTGGATAGCTTTCTATTTCATAGTTGTCAATGTAACATCGCAAAATACCTGCAAATACTTTTTTCTTATCTTCAAAATCCATGACTTCAACCATTCGCCTAAATTCCGGCCATAATTCCCGCTTTTTGTGATTGCTAACAATAAAATCAATAATATAATGACAATAAGCTTTATCACTATCCTTCATAAATATATTATGACAGTATTTCCCAATATCAACTATACTTTCTTTGCTCTGTATGTTGATTTTTATCTCTTCCAAAAAATCCGCCAAATCTTTATTATATAGCAGTAACTGACTAATAACTCCATACCTGGGTTTGTCAGGCAGTTTTGGTCTTATTCTCCTGAAAAGGTTGTATATTTTACGTGTGTTTTCATTTAGTCCATTATTGTATATATATGAGGCAAACGGCCTTACAAAAGAAGAAACTCCGTTGAAGGACTTTATGCTTTTTCGAAATAATTTATAAAAAATATTCAGGTAACCTTCACTCTCAAGTCTGCTTAAACAAAAGGCCAATACCAAATAGTCTTTTTTCAGCAAAGGTTCCCTCCTGTTTATCTTCTCAATGATTGTTTCATAGCGTTCCTTTGCCCTGTTTTCAATATTACCTTCCAAGTCGTGCGAAGCCCTTTGCAGTTCATATACACACCGTTCAATATATTGAGGTTTTAGCCGTTCAAAATTTGGAAATAGAAAAAGCTCCATACTCATTATTCAACCTCTTCCAACCGTTTTTTGATCTCCATAAGAATTTCCTCTTCTTTCAAGCGAAATTGAAATTCCACCCTACGGCTTTTATCCCTGTCCACATTCTGATCTTCATCATAGATAAGTTTTGAAAAGCTCCTGCCATTTGCGGTAATATATTTTTTCAACTCCTCTTTGTATTCATAGTCAAATTCCTCTCCCAATAAATACTTTACCACATTAAAAGCCCTATCCTGACTTAAGTCCAAATTATACAAATATGACCCAACATCATCGGTATGCCCTTCAACGATTATTTCCGCCAGCTGCTGTTGGACTTCAGAATTCCCCAACAATATCCTCACATACACTGGTATAAATTTTTGCAAAAACTTTTTTCCTTCTTCTTTGATAATGCTCTTTCCTGTATCAAACAGTATACTATCTTTTAACTTAATAGCTCCGGTATCGTCGTCTATTTCAACTTTTAAATTCTCTTTCTCGAATTCTTCCCGAAGAAGATCGATAATCTTCTCCTTGGTGCTGCTCAGTTCAATTACTCTTTGGCGAGTTTCTCCCAATTCTTTTTTTGTTCTTTCAAGTTCCTGGTCCTTTTTCTTAAGTTCTTGCTGAGCTGTAGCATGTTCTATTTCCCTTCTTTGTTTATCTGTCTGATAACCAGCAAATATATATATAAAAAGCAACATGAATACTATAAGGATGCCGGCCATCAAGTCGCTGTATGAAGGCCAGTAATTTACTTCCTCTTCTTTGTTAGCCACCCTTTTTATAACTCTATTAAACATCAGCACTCATCCTCTTATATGATTAGACACGATTATTTTGTAAAATCCTCGACAGGGTTTCAGTCATGTCTTCCATTTGTGATTTCATCTCTTCAATTTGTGAACTGAGCAATTCTACCATTTCCCTTAAATATCTAACAGCCACTGCAATCCTCATATCATATTCTCCTTAATAACTCAGTTGTGGTGGAAGTAATCTTTTCAGAATAAGCCGTAACACCGCTGGTTATTTTCTCGTGCAAATCTTCGAAGGATTCCCGATACTGTAGCCAGAGCTCCTGAGTGGATCGTTCTGTTTCGGAAAAAGATTCCATATATTCAATGAGATCATCAACTCTGGAATAAAATCCTTCCATTATAACTATGGTATCAACAATATTTTTGCTTATTGTTTCCACTCTGTCAATTATTTTGCTTTCAATCTCCTGTAAAGAGAGTTTCAGTTGTTTTGTGGTATGATCAAAACCCTGCAACAAAGCGTCAAATTGAGCACTAAATCCTTCCGATGTACCCAAAGTAAGGGATTGTATCCTTTCGAAATCCTCTTTGTATTGGCGCATGCTATCAGTTATGGATTGTATTAAACTACCCACAGCTGCTATTTCATTATACACATTCTCTGAAAACCTGCTTAAACTCTCCGCATAAGATTGCTGTGCCAAACCTAGGTCATGGGTTTTCTGCACCATGTCAGCCAGCTTTTCTGTGATAGAACCTTGAGTTACAAGAAAGTTATCAAGCTTTTGAATTGAAGCTTGCAATTTTTCAATGGAAGCATCGTTATTGGAATTTATAAAATACATATCTGACAACAACTTATCTATCTCTCTTTGCAGATCTTTCAGGTTTTCGGCTGTCAAAAAGAGCGTACCTGCTGAATCGTTGGTATGCTCAAGCAAGGTCTCCTGAGATACTATTATATTTTGCATATTTTCCATTCCGGCAGTAAACTGATTTATAAATTCCTGGTTTCTGTTTATCACGGTTTCAAGACTCTGCTGCAATCTCTGCAGCTCTCTCTGCGTTCCCATGCTAATAATTTCTTCCATTTTAGAAAGAGTATTGCTTATAAACTGATTGGTAGCTACCTCCTGCATATTCCCCAGACGCTCGGAAACTATGCTCATTCGCTCCAATGCAGGAGATATCTTATCAAGCAAGGAACTCTCAAAACTCGCTTGTATCTGCATTATAAGCTCATTAAGCTTTTGGGTAACCACTGAAAGATTTTCCTGTAAGGAGATATCGAACTTGCGTCCCATCTCCTCACTCAAATCAGTGGCCAGCTTTTGTATAGAGGCTGTCTGTATCTCCAACTGTTTTTCCAGCTCTTTCAGCCCTTCTTTCCCTTCAACTCTGTGTGAAAAATCAAATTATTTCATC
>LSQX01370952.1_pt2 | contig 12277 bp, 9 predicted proteins | sample 654561 | NCBI WGS metagenome assembly LSQX01 (sample SAMN04489861, study PRJNA283612) | anaerobic digester metagenome | isolation source: 4 biogas reactors fed with cattle manure at either 37C or 55C with and... | place: Denmark: Kongens Lyngby | collected 2014 | reverse complement strand
GAAACATTTGATACATCTTTTGATTTATCACAAATCGCAGATGGCACATATTCCGGCTATTGCGACAATGGGCTTGTTAAGGTTGAAGCAGAAGTTAGTGTAGAAAATCATACGATTACCGATGTGCGGCTTGTCAAGCATCAAAATGGGCTTGGCTCCAGCGCTGAAGCAATTGTTGATACTGTGGTTGAGCACCAAAGCGTCGAAATTGATGCAATAGCGGGCGCAACCATGAGTTCAAAAACAATACTAAAAGCGATTGAAAACGCTTTATCAGAAAGGAAGGAAAATTAATGAATACAGTTGTTGTTTACACATCAAAATATGGCAGCACCGAAAAATATGCTCAATGGATTGCCGAGGCATTAGGATGTAAGGCAAAAAAGCTCTCTGAATTATCCTCAAAGAGTCTATCAGCATTTGACACTATTATTTACGGCGGCGGCATATATGCCGGCGCTATTGCCGGCTTTAAGAAATTTCTTTCAAAGCTTGGAAGCAATGACAATAAAACGCTTGCTCTGTACATTGTTGGACTAACAGATCCACAGAAGCAAGATGCTTATACCGAAATCGCCGACAAAAATATCCCACCGGAGTGGAAAAACCGGTTTAAGGTTTTTGCTTTTCGTGGCGACCAGCGGTTTAGTCGAATGTCAACTATGCATAAATTAATGATGAGAGTACCTAAGTCCATGGCAGAAAAGAAACCGCCGGAGCAGCGTACAGAGGATGATCGGATGTTTATTGAAAATTTCGGCAAAGATGTATTATTATCAGATAAAGGCTTTATTCTGCCTCTTGTGGATTACATAAAGTCAGCGGAATGAATAAGGGTATCCAGGTGACCTAAAGACAAGAGGGGTACCATGTTTGCTGTGTATATGAATTAGCTGCGCAATAGTGGCGTGCTTTCATACATGCCCGCAATATATTGAGCGGCACAACTAAAAGCATGATACCCCTCAATTAGCTCATAAAAGTGAAAAGGCTCATCTGACTGCTTTCGGGCATATCATTCAGACACCCATTCTGTGTCAGTATCTCAATAACCGTCTTGCTGATCTTCGACCTAATTCTCAGATCCTCAATAGAGATGAACTCTCCCTGCTCACGCGCCTCAACAATAGAATTGGCCGCTGTTGTGCCCAATCCGGGCAAAGAGTTCAAAGGCGGTCGAATTCCATCACCCTCAATCTCAAATTTGGTGGCAGCTGATTTATATAAATCAACAGGCATGAAATTAATCCCGCGGGCGTACATCTCGTTGGCAACCTCAAGAATGGTTAAAACATTTCTATCCTTAGCCGAAATAGAATTACCCATTGTCTCCAGCTCTTTAATCTTCTGGCTCACCTTCTCTTTGCCATGGGTCATCAGCTCGGCATCGAACTCATCAGCCCTGACTGTAAAATATGCCACATAAAACGCTAAGGGTTGATAGACCTTGAACCACCCAATCCTCATGGCCATCAGCACATAGGCCGCCGCATGAGCCTTGGGGAACATGTACTTTATCCTTTTGCAGGACTCGATATACCAGTCCGGCACTGAATGGGCCTTCATTTCCTCTTCGTATTCGGGCTTAAGCCCTCTTCCCTTTCTGACATCCTCCATAATCTTGAAGGCACTCTTGGGCGGGAGCCCCCTATACATAAGATAAACCATGATGCCGTCTCTTGTTCCGATAACCTCAGATATGGTACAAACCTCATCCCTGACCAGTTCCTGTGCATTATTGAGCCAAACATTGGTTCCATGGGACAATCCGCTTATTTGCAGCAGATCCGAAAAGGTCTTTGGCTTGGTATCAAGAAGCATCTGCCTGACAAACTTTGTCCCAAACTCCGGCAGCGCAAAGGTTCCAACCTCACTATTTATATCTTCAGGCTTTATTCCAAGGGGCTCTGTTGACAAAAACAGTCCCATGACCTCCTCATCGTTCACCGGAACATCGTTTATATCGATGCCGGTCAGATCACCAAGCATTTTAATCATAGTCGGGTCGTCATGCCCAAGTATATCAAGCTTCAAAATGGTATCATGCAATGAGTGGAAGTCAAAATGAGTAGTGATGATATCTGAGTTTACATCATCTGCCGGTCTCTGAATCGGCGTGAAATCATAGACATCATATTCACCCGGTATAACAATAATGCCGCCCGGGTGTTGCCCTGTTGTTCGTTTTATACCCGTACAGCCTCGCACCAGCCTGTTGACCTCGGCATTCGACACAACCATTTCCTTTTCATCCAGGTATTTTTTTACGAAGCCATAGGCGGTCTTGTCTGCCACAGAGGCAATAGTTCCTGCTCTAAACACATTCCCCGTCCCGAACAGTACCTCTGTATACTTGTGGGCTTGAGCCTGGTACTCTCCCGAAAAATTTAAGTCTATATCAGGAGCCTTGTCGCCATCGAAGCCCAGGAAGGTCTCAAAGGGAATGTCGTGCCCATCACCCTTAAGGAGTGTACCACAAACAGGACAGTCCTTCTTTGGTAAATCAAAGCCGGACCCAATAGAGCCGTCTGTAATAAACTCAGAATACTTGCAGCTCTTGCAGATGTAATGTGGCGGCAGAGGGTTTACCTCCGTTATCCCCGTCATGGTTGCCGCAAAGGAAGAGCCCACAGAGCCTCTTGAGCCTACAACATAGCCGTCCTCGTTGGACTTTGTCACCAGCTTCTCCGCTACAACATACATTACAGCAAATCCGTTCTTAATAATCGAGGTCAGCTCTTTTTTCAGCCTTTTTGAAACAATTTCAGGCAGCGGATCGCCATACATCTTATGGGCATTCCTGTATGCCATCTGCTCAATCTCCTGCTCCGCGCCTTCAATACTCGGTGGATAGGTGCCAAGAGGTATGGGTATAACCTGTTCAACCATATCGGCAATCAGGTTGGTATTCTCTACCACGACCTCATAGGCCTTTTTATACCCAAGATATGCAAACTCCGTCAACATCTCCTCTGTTGTCCTGAAAAACAGGGGAGCCTGCCTGTCCGCATCAGCATATCCCTGACCACTCATCAAAATTCTCCTGAAAACCTCGTCCTGAGGGTCCAGAAAGTGCACGTCGCATGTGGCAACAACAGGCTTTCCCAACGCCTCTCCAAGCTTTACAATCCGGCTGTTCAGCTGCCGGAGCTCTTCCTGCCCTGACACCTTGCTGCTATTTATAAGAAACTCATTATTGCCAAGAGGCTGAATCTCCAGATAATCATAGAAGCCGGCAATCCTCTCAAGCTCCTCGGTACCTTTACCGTGCACCATGGCACTGTAGAGCTCTCCCGCCTCACAGGCGCTCCCCACAATCAGGCCGTCCCGGTACTTAGTCAGGAGGCTTTTTGGAACTCTGGGCTTCTTATAAAAGTAATTTAGGTGTGATTCTGAAATTATTTTGTATAAATTCTTCAAGCCGACAGAGTTTTTAACAAGCAATATGGCGTGATAAGAATTAGCCTTTTTATAATCAAAATTCCCCGACAGGGCCTGGGCAATGTCGTCCAGAGTATTTGAGCCCCGCTCCTTAAGCGCCTCCAGACACTTAATGAATATTTCAGCAGTTGCAGTTGCATCATGCACAGCCCTATGATGCTTATCCAGCTTTACGCCCAGATGCTTTGCTACCACATCGAGCTTATGCTTGCTAAGCTGCGGGAACATGCTCCTCGCCATCTGTAGCGTATCAACTATAATGTTATAAAGCTCTTTATCCTGCGCCGCAGCGGCCAATCTTATAAAGCCGGTATCAAAGGGAGCATTGTGGGCTACAAGCGGCATTTGTCCGACAAACTCCAAAAAGCCCTCCAGCGCCCGTTCAATAGGTGGAGCATCGGCGACCATTGCATCAGTGATACCGGTTAGTTTTGTAATATGCTCGGGAATTAGAACTCCGGGGTTGACAAAGGTAGAGAAGGTGTCGCGAATCTTTCCTCCTTCAACAAGAACTGCGCCAATCTCCGTAATCTTATCCTTCCCGGCATTTAAGCCCGTGGTCTCTATATCAAATACCACAAAGGGACCTTCAATTGGGTAGTCATCCTGCCTTCCCGAATCCTTATAAACTACCGGCGGCTCATTATCCAAAAGATAGCATTCTACCCCATATAGGATCTTGATATCATTCTTTTTCCCGGCATTATATGCATCAGGAAAGGACTGAACAACACCATGGTCTGTAATTGCAATAGCCTTATGTCCCCATTTTGCAGCGCGCTCCACCAGCTTATCCACAGGTGTGACCGCATCCATGGCACTCATCTGGGTGTGCAGGTGCAGCTCGACTCTCTTAGTCTTCGCCTCATCCATTTTCATCTTTTTTTCCATCTGGAGGATGTCAGTAGCCATAATAGACAAGTCTTTGGAATATTTATCAAACTGAGCCTCTCCACGGACCTTGAAATAGAGGCCATCAATTATTTGCTCAGCCCTCAAATCATAGTCATCCTCTTGAACAAAGAGCTTCACAGTCACCGAGCTTGTATAGTCCGACATGTCAAAGGTGCATAAATAGCGGTTCCCCCGTATCTGTCTGAACTCAACATTGGCAACCTCGCCAAGCATAGCTACTCTGCCGGAATCCTGCGTTACCTCGCTCATTTTCATAAGCTTGTCCCTGAAGCTTTTTCCGAGGATAACCTCAAGAACCTGCGGATCACTATCGTCCCCTATCTTTTTTCTTGGACCCTTCCTCTTGCCCGAGGACTTTTCTTCAAGCAAAAGCTTTTCGTGCGCACGGTCCTCTTCTTTTTCAATAAGCTCGATATACTTTTCTCGAACATCCTGATTTATCTCTTGATTTAGAAAGGAAACAGCAATTTTCTTACCAAAAGCATTCAATATGGTCTTTTCGATCGTCCTGTCACAGTCTAGAGACCTTAGTATATCACATCCGCCTGTGGCAAGATGTATTTGCAGGATATCAGACTTCAGCTCCCAGCGATTGCCATTGAGAATGCCTCTGCTCGAAGCCGCCTGTGAATTTACTATATGTACAATGCTGTCCCAATAGCCCGAAATTATATCGGTCATAGGCATATCAAGGTTAAACCTTAGCCTGATCTCAACCTTCATAGAAAAAACCGCCTCCAGCTCTGCTTCCACCAGTTCCACGATAGAAACGGGTATTAGTCTGGCTGAGGTGGCTTTAACCATTAATTTCCCGGTCTTTCTGCTCACTCCAAGGCCCTTTATAGCAACATCCTTAAAATAATCCAACATGCTCGGATCAAGTACCAAGTCCGGGAAGGTCTCGATAAAGCTTTTGTTCATTCCTGCTTCTGACATTTGTGAATTCCCCTTTAAAGTTTATCTAAAGTAATTGTGTTCTGCATTACTAGCCCTGCCCTATAGCTTATCTATTTCTGCAAGCAGCTCTTCAACGATTCTATCCTGTGGAATTTTCCGAATGATCTCACCCTTTTTAAATAACAGGGCCTCACCCTTACCTCCCGCTATCCCAATATCGGCTTCTCTAGCCTCGCCCGGCCCATTTACGGCACAGCCCATTACAGCTACACGAATCTGCTTATCACAGCCCACAAGCCGCTCTTGTACTTCGTTTGCTACTTTTATAAGATCTATCTGAGTACGTCCGCAGGTCGGGCATGATACAAATTCTACTCCTGTTTTTCGTAAACCCAATGCCTTCAATATCTCTATGCCAACCCGGACCTCCTCCACCGGATCGCCTGTAAGCGACACCCTCAATGTGTCGCCGATTCCCTCTGAGAGTAAGCAGCCAATCCCTGCTGCAGACTTTACCGTTCCCCCAAAGATCGTACCAGCCTCCGTAACGCCTATATGTAGAGGATAATTCGTCTTTTTCGATATTATCCGATATGCCTCTATCGTCATGGGAACACTGGAGGCCTTCAATGAGAAAATAATATCCTCAAAGTCCAGCTCCTCGAGCATGCGAGCATGGTCGAGCGCACTTTCCACCATGCCCTCGGCACTGACGCCCCCATACTTTTCCAATATATGCTTTTCAACAGAGCCTGAATTGACTCCTATCCTTATTGGAATGCCTCTCGGCTTTGCAGCCTCGACAACCATCCTGACCCTTTCGCTGCCGCCAATATTGCCCGGATTGAGACGAATTTTATCAACGCCTCCGGTAATGCAGGTCAGCGCAAGTCTATAGTCAAAATGAATATCTGCAACAAGAGGTATAGCAATTGCCCTTTTTATTTCCCTGACCGCTTCGGCGGCTTCCCTGTTGGGAACTGCAACCCTAACGATATCACATCCCGCATCTTCAAGCCTCTTGATTTGCTCCACCGTTGCGCTCACATCTGCAGTGTTGGTATTAGTCATAGACTGGACTGTCAAGGGCGCGTCACCGCCAATAAAGCCATTGCCTATGCGGACTTTTCTTGTCATTTTTCTTTTGAAGCATTCATCCATTTCAGATTCTAGTCCCTTCAATCCTTGATTAGCCTGTAATAATTCTTACAATGTCATTGTAGGCCGCAAAAATACCCAACAGGATAATAAGCGCAAATCCTACAAGAGAAATATATCCTTCCTTTTCCGGGCTAATGGGCTTGCCTCTGACGGCCTCTACACCTATAAGCACAAGCTTCCCTCCGTCCAGCATGGGAAAAGGAATTAGATTTGTTGCCCCGACTGCAATGCTTAGGTAGGCAGTAATATTCATGAGGTACAGAAGCATCTGGGCCAGATTAGGTGCCATGGCCACGGAAGTGCTTATAGTGCTGACCATGCCAATAGGGCCCATAAGCTCAGACAGCTTCGCCTGTCCTGTTATGAGCCATACCAGGCTGTATGCAACGCTCCTGACAATAGAAACGGTAAACACAAGGGACTGCCAAAGCGATTCGAGTATGCCGCCCTTCTTCGTTGAGAAGGCTAATCCTATATCATACCACTCCTCGGTCTTAACCTCCTTGGGCATGATAGTTACATTGACCTCCGACTCGCCTCGCAAGGCCTTTACCTTAATCGGGTTCATACCATTTTTATTAACATAGGCAATCAGCTCATCTGCATTGTCGATTTCAATTCCATTGAGTGCAACAATTCTATCCCCCACCAGTATGCCCATCTCTTGTGCAGGCATATCGGGAGACAGGGCCATAACAATATTGGAGTTGACAGGATCCTCGCTACTTAGTGAAATGCCAAGCTTAGGCTCTTTAGCTTCAGGATGGATAACAGGCGTCAGCTCTCCCGTAAATCGCTCTCCATCGCGTTCGTATTCTACCTGTGCGGTTTCACCCTTTGATACATACAAAAACTGGACTACATCAATGGGCAGAAAGGTCCTTTTCCCATTGTAGGAAATGACCCTATCACCCTTTAGCATGCCAATCTGGGCGGCAGTTGAATTTTCATAAACATTGCCTATTTCTGTTGAAGAATATCCCTCTATGGCAAACACAGCTGTCAGCAACACCAGCGCCAGTAGTATGTTTGCTACCGGTCCGCCCAATATTGTAGCTGCGCGCACTCTCTTAGACTTTTTATTGAATGAGTCCTCGCTATCGGATTCCTCATCCTCGCCTTCCATTTTCACATAAGCCATTATGGGAAATAGCCTCAGCGAATATGTCGTGTCTCCCCGGTCAATGCTAAATATCTTCGGTCCTATAAAGAGTGAGAATTCCAGAACCTTGATACCCATCTTCTTGGCAATCAGGAAATGTCCAAGCTCATGAACAATCACAATTATGTTAAATGCCAGTATAGCCAACAGCAAATTCATACGCTTCCTCCAACCATCTTTCTAGCCCATTTATCTACTTCTATTATATCATCAAGATGTGGCATTGTATTCACAATATGGGTTTGCATTGTCCTTTCTATGAGCCTGGGGATATCGCAAAAGCCGATTTTCCTATTCAAAAACAACTCGACGGCAGCCTCATTGGCCCCGTTCATAACAGCGGGCATGGTGCCTCCCAGCTTCAATGCTTCAAAGGCCAAGCCGAGGCAAGAGAAGGTATCCATGTCGGGCTCCTCAAAGGTAAGATTCCTATGTTCGAGAAGATTCATCCTTGAAAAATCGTTGCCTGCTCTGTGTGGCCAGGTCAAGGCAAGCTGTATGGGAAGACGCATATCCGGCGGACCCAGCTGAGCCATCACAGAGCCGTCCACATACTCAACCATCGAATGTATTATGCTCTGGGGATGCACAAGTACGCTAATCTTTTCCGGCGCAAACCCGAATAGCCAGTGGGCTTCTATCACCTCGAGACCTTTATTCATAAGGGTAGCAGAGTCAATGGTTATTTTACTTCCCATGCTCCAGTTAGGATGCTTCAATGCCTGCTCAACGGTGACATTCTCAAGCTCCTCACGCCTCTTTCCCCTGAAAGGGCCGCCGGATGCAGTAATAATAAGCCTTTCCACATCCTGCTTCCTGTTAGCAGCCAGGCACTGATATATGGCAGAATGCTCACTGTCCACGGGAAATATCGAAACATTATGTGCGTCTGCCTCAGCCATAACAATTTCTCCGGCTGTTACAAGGGTCTCCTTGTTAGCCAGGGCAATGTTTTTGCCGTGTCGAATGGCCTCAATAGTCGGCACCAGCCCTGCGATACCCACGATGGAGGTGACAACGGTATCAGCCTGACTGACAGAAGCGGCTGCCTTCAGGCCCTCCAAGCCATAATAAACATCGATTCCAAGTCCACTAAGCCTTTTCTTAAGCTCAAGGGCAAGCCCCTCTTCTCCTATTGAAACTAAAGAGGGCTCAAACTCCCTGGCCTGGCTCTCAAGTAAATCTATATTTGAACCGGCTGTCAAGGCACTTATTGAAATCCCAAGATTTCTGGCAACTTCCAGCGTCTGTATGCCTATAGATCCCGTCGATCCCAAAACTGCAATGTTATTTGCCATCCTTTATACTCCCTGAAAAAATAAGTTTATGTAAAAATATACGGTCGGAGCCACAAAAAGTATGCTATCCAGCCTGTCCAGCACTCCGCCATGGCCGGGCATGATGTTGCCGTAGTCCTTAATCCCCACGGCCCTCTTTACTGAGGAGGCCGACCAGTCTCCGATTTGCGAAATCACGCCGCAAAGCAGCCCCAGGATTGCGAAATGAATCAGCGATGTGCCAAGCTGAGGCATAAAAATGCTGCCGAAGGCCAGCATGGCAAGCACAGCTCCTATAACCCCACCTATACAGCCCTCCAAAGACTTTTTGGGGCTGATTCTCGGTATAATTTTTGTCTTCCCGATAGTTATGCCGGTGAAGAAAGCAAAGGTATCTGTGGCACTTGCTCCAATGAAGATGAGCCATACATAAAGGTTTCCATTCTCCATCTTGCGCGTCAGGGTAACGAAGGAAAAGAGAAAAGCAATATATACAATTCCAAAGAGTGTAATCGAAATATCTGCTATCTTATACTTACCATCGGAAAACATGCTAAAGCAAAACAAGACCACCAATAGAACGAAAAAACCCGTCGCCGCTATTAACAGGCAGTTCTTTTCAACATAATCCGTGAGCTGCGTCGGCAGTAGCCCTTCAAGGGCAAGGTACAGCAGTGGAAGACAGGCTATGTAGCCAAGAAAATAGATCGGCTTGGAGCCTCCCCTTTCCAGAGCCCTATAAAACTCATATGTTGCAGCCATTGCCAAAAGAAATATTGCCAGACCTATCGCTATGCTGCCCAAATAGGCGATTACCAGCAAAAGCGCGATTGCCACTGCAGCACTTATTACCCTTGTCTTCATCCTCACAAGCCCCCATATCGTCTATCTCTTTTTTGATAATCACCTATTGCTCGCAGCAGATCGTCCGTGGTAAAATCCGGCCACAAAATATCGGAATACCAGAACTCTGCATATGACGACTGCCATAGTAAGAAATTGCTAATTCTGTTTTCACCGCTTGGCCTAATCACCAGATCCGGATCCGGAATGCCTGCCGTATAAAGATAATTAGAAAATAACTTCTCATCTATATCCTCGGGCATGAGCCTGCCCCCCTGAACATCCTTAGCTATTCGGGCTGCAGCATTAACAATTTCATTTCTGCTGCCATAGTTCAAAGCAATTACAAGCGTCAAGCCTGTATTTTTTTCAGAATTCCTGACTACTGCTTTAATTTCATTAACAATTGCTTCGGACAGTCCTGCGGTTTCACCAATCACCTTTATTCTTATGTTTTCGCCCGACAGCGTCTTATCAGCATCTCTTAGAAACTCCTTAAGCAGAGACATTAGCGTATCCACTTCGCTCTTGGGCCTTGACCAGTTTTCAGTAGAAAAGGCATAGGCAGTCAGGAACTTGAGCCCCATTTTATTGCAATCCTTCACAATCCTCTTGAGATTGTTGGCACCCTCCCTGTGGCCCAGGCTTCTTGGGTAGCCCTTCTTATCAGCCCATCTTCTGTTTCCATCCATTATGATGGCAATGTGATCAGGCATTTTCTCCTGATTCTCTAAAATACGCCTTTTCTTCATACGGCTGAAAAGCCACATAAAGTCTACCTCCTTAGCTAGATGCAATAAAGGTTTCAAAGAAGGCCTCTGCTATGTAACCTTATTATAGTTTTGTTCATTATATATAGTCAAAATATGTTACATCGCATAATGCCCTAAAGGGGACAGTTTCCGCTGCTCACCCTTCGGACCAGCTCTTTGCGGAAGTGTCCCCTTAAATTTGGTGCTGCAAAACACAGCTATTTATTATGTATATTGCATACCAGCAGTTCAATTGCATTATCCGCAGATTTTTTTTGCCTGATGACTCTCGAACTGCCATCATAGTCACATCCCCTGAGTCTGGGAGCTGCCGTTGTATGGACAACAATATTATCAAACCCTGCGGATTTCAATATTTCAAATGCACTCTCCAGCCTAAATCCACAGACATCAGGCACACACATAATATACATCATCTGCCCACAAACATAGCTCGCAGACTAAACCTCCATGATTTCCTTTTCCTTATCCTCAACAATCTTGTCGATATCTGCTACATATTTGTCAGTCAGCTTCTGAACATCCTGCTCTGCAAGCCTTAAATCGTCTTCGGTAATCTCGCTCTTTTTCTCCTGGGCTTTAAACTGTTCAATTGCCTCTCTCCTAACTGCACGCACTGCGATCTTTGTGTCTTCACCCTGCTTTTTCACAGTCTTTGTCAGCTCTCGCCTTCTCTCCTCGGTCAGGACCGGGAATATAAGGCGTATAACCTTCCCATCGTTGTTAGGGTTAATTCCAATATCGGCCTTTTGTATGGCCTTCTCCACATCCTTGAGTATTTTGGGCTCCCATGGCTGGATAACAATTACCCGCGCTTCCGGAACAGAAATACTGCCGAGCTGGTTTATAGGAGTTGGCACGCCGTAATAATCTACACTAATCTTATCCAACATGGCCGGATTGGCTCTTCCGGCTCTCAAGCCCGCCAATTCTTCCTTTAAAGCTTGAATAGCTTTGGTCATTTTTGCTTCGATTTCCTTATAAGACGTATCTTCCATAAAAAACCCCTCCTTCAATTTACTTTATTTAGGTTAAAATCGTTCCAATATTCTCACCATTGACAACTCTGACAATATTTCCGGGATCACTCATATCAAAAACGATCAAGGGTATATTATTGTCCATGCAAAGAGATAGTGCTGTTGAATCCATCACACCCAGCCTTCTGCCAAGAGCATCTGCAAATGTGATAGTGTCGAACTTCACCGCATCCTTGTTCTTTTTCGGATCACAGTCATACACACCATCCACCATGGTAGCCTTCAAAATGACATCCGCATCTATTTCTGCGGCCCTTAGGGCAGCAGCCGTATCCGTAGAAAAGTAGGGATTACCAAGACCGCAGCCAAATATAACAATCCTCTTCTTCTCAAGGTGCCTTACCGCTCTTCTTCTTATATAAGGCTCCGCTATCTGTCGCATTTCAATTGCCGACTGCACTCTTGTCGGTATTTGCTTGGATTCCAGTGAATCCTGCAAAGCCAGTGCGTTAATAACCGTAGCCAGCATACCCATATGGTCGGCCGTAGTTCTGTCCATACCCACTCCGCTTCTACCTCTCCAAAAATTGCCTGCGCCTACAACAATAGAGATCTCCACTCCCATATTGAAGACTTCGCCAATTTTGTCGGTAATAACGTTAAGTGTATCAACATCAATCCCCATCTTTTGATTCCCTGCAAGTGCTTCTCCGCTAAGCTTGAGCAAAATTCTCTTGTATTTTGGTGTCATGTTGATTACAACCCCCCATTAAATATACTGTTCTACAAAAACAAGCAAATTCCTTCTATAATGTTTACAAAACACAA
>LSQX01340337.1_pt1 | contig 12278 bp, 7 predicted proteins | sample 654561 | NCBI WGS metagenome assembly LSQX01 (sample SAMN04489861, study PRJNA283612) | anaerobic digester metagenome | isolation source: 4 biogas reactors fed with cattle manure at either 37C or 55C with and... | place: Denmark: Kongens Lyngby | collected 2014 | reverse complement strand
AGATGTGTATAAGAGACAGCCAGTGTAACGCTTAGCATCATCAAGTTCTTGGGATTTGAGCAGATATTCAAAAACTCGCTTACCGGACTCTCCATAGGCGGAGGAAAAGGCGGTGCCAACTTTGATCCAAAAGGAAAATCCGACAGGGAGATAATGGCGTTTTGCCAGAGCTTTGTTAATGAACTGTACAGACATGTAGGCAATGATATAGATGTCCCGGCAGGAGATATTGGTGTCGGAGCAAGAGAAATAGGCTATATTTACGGACAATACAAAAGACTTACCGGTCTTTTTGACTGCACATTCACCGGTAAAGGATTATCGTATGGCGGTTCCCTTGTCCGCAAGGAAGCCACCGGATATGGTCTCGTTTACCTGACGGAGAAAATGCTGGAGTCAGTAAACACATCAATCAAGGGAAAAACCATTACCATATCAGGATCAGGCAATGTAGCAATATATGCTGCTGAAAAGGCAACAATGCTTGGAGCAAAAGTTGTTACCATGAGTGATTCCAATGGATACGTTTACGATCCAAACGGAATCGATGTCAGCACGGTAAAACTTATTAAAGAGCAAAGAAGAGAAAGAATAAAGGAATATGTACGCTACTACGACACAGCAAGATACTACGAAAACGGTCTTGTTTGGTCAGTGCCTTGCGATATAGCACTTCCATGTGCGACACAAAATGAAATAACAGGCACGAGTGCTGAATTGCTGGTCAAAAATGGATGTATGGCGGTAGCGGAAGGTTCGAACATGTCCACTTCCATCGAGGCAGTGGAAATCCTGCAAAAGAACAATGTCATGTATGTGCCCGGCAAAGCTTCAAACGCAGGCGGGGTTGCAGTTTCCGCATTGGAAATGGCACAGGCAGGCGCACATCTTTACTGGACCTTTGAAGAGGTTGACCAAAAGCTCCAAGGTATCATGCACGCATTTATACCAACATTTCAGAAACAGCGGAGCGATATGGCATGAAAGGAAATCTTGTTGCTGGCGCAAATATTGCAGGCTTCAAAAAAGTAGCGGAGGCAATGCTGCAGCAAGGTGTTGTTTAATTGGCAACAGGAGGTACTGCTATGAAAAATACTATTGAAAAGAAAATTGAATTGGGAAGACCTGTCATATCACCTGTTCTTGTTCCGGTAATACATAGAGCCACACCTAATTGTATTAACGAAACATTCATGGTGAATGGCACACCATACAAAGTCACTGCTCTCTCCTTTGGTGAACCTTTCGGGGTGGTAGTGGTTGAGGATGTAGATAACTTGAGTGTTTCCTCCATTGGTCCTCAACTTGCTTCACATCCCCTGTTCCCCCTAGGTGCAAATATTGTTTTTGCTCAGGTACTTGAAAACAACTGTGCAAAAGCAAGAGTATGGCAAAAGAATACAGGAGAAGTTCCCTTCACACCCCAGGCATGCGGTGCCGCTGCAACGGCCCTTATGATGCTTCACAAAATTATGATAAATACTGTAAAAGTATATATGGGAGGCAGTCCTTATACGGTGGAATGGGATAAAGGCTCCAACAATGTGACAGTGACGATCTAAAGGATGGCAAAACGCCATCCTTTATTCATCATCCTATATAATCGGCAATGAACTCCTTTCTTGTCAAAACATCGGGCACAAACTTTCTCAATTTGCCGCCCAGATCATATACATCCACATGAAAATCAAACTTGTCAGGTTTGTGTTTTTCAATCTTGTCAACAACATCCCTTACGTCATTGGCATAGCTTCCAGGTATTGAAATATATATTGGCACAAAACTCAAATAGCGTATTTCATTTTCATACCCATACATTCTTAATGCGCAGGAATAGTACATAATCTCCTTTGTGCCAAGCCTGGGCAAAAACAAACATTTATCTCCTGCCTGCATCACATTGTCTCTAATCCTTAAAGCTGAAAATCTTTTCCGTGATGAAAAAAGCCTTTCCAAAGCCCTTTTGCCAAGATAATTATATGCTTTATCCGATGACAGAACCTCAAACATCTTTGCAACCAGTTTGGATGGGACAATCAACCTCATGTCTGACTTGTATCTGCTTTCTGCATGCTCCTCATGCGGTTTTACATGAATGACATGAGAACTTTTGTCAATTGAAACAACCTGCCACGCTCTTCCTGCAAGGGAGAAGGTTTCTTCCTCTTCGTAAGGAACCATAACCTGCCCAATTTCCCTGTTCTCATAAATAACGGAGTACTCTATGGCAGTTTCAAACACTGAAAAGAAATCAAAATTTGATATGATTGCTTCTCCAAGAGAACCTACATGCAGAAAACCTTCCTCCGTTCTTTCCAAAAGCCCGTCGTCGATCATTTTAAGCAGCATGATTCTGTAGTCTTCCTGGGATATGTTTCTGAAGGGACTCATTGTCAGCATGTATTCTGCAAGTTTTGCAGCTCTTGTCTCATGTACGGATGCAACATGGCTGAGTGTCTGATGCAGAAGGATTTCATATGGATACTGTCCTGCCACAACAGGTTCTATCCATCGTTCTTTTAAGTAAAGCTCAATAACTGCAATACATTTTACAAGCTCCCAATCTATCTTGTCTATAGGCATGTTGCCATAGCCTGGTTTCTCTCTAAAAGTAAAATACATGACTCCTACACCGCTTTTTCTCCCGCTTCTTCCAAGCCTTTGAACAAAGGAGGATACACTAAGGGGAGCACCTGTCTGCACAATCATCTCCAAATCTCCCACGTCAATACCAAGCTCCAGTGTAAGGGTAGCTCCAACCACCGTCTTTACCTCCCCTGTCTTCATGGCCTTCTCTGCTTCCTCCCTCATGGATTTTGATATGTTTCCATGGTGCACCTTGTATGCATCCATCGTTCCCTTCTCTTTGGCAATTCTCCTCAGGCTTGTAATGTTTTCTTCCACTTCTGCCTTGCTGTTTGAGAATATTATGCACTGCTTGTTCAATGTCCTATAATACAAGTCAAGGAAGAACTCATCTTCTTCCGGGTAATCCACCAAAAGCTTGACTCTTCTTCCCTTTTCCTCAATCAAGGGAACCTGACACGCTCTGTTTGTCCCGGCACTTAAATACTTTTCTGCATATGTGTAATCACCCAAAGTAGCGGACAAGCCTATGCGTATGGGTATTCTGTTAATATCCCTTTGAATTCTTTCAAGGATGCAAAGAAGATGTATCCCCCTGCCACTTCCCATAAAGGTATGAACCTCGTCTATTATGATGTATCTCAAATCAGAAAACAGCATCTTTATTTCATGCCGTCTCAATACAAGCATTGCCTCTAGCGACTCGGGCGTGGTCTGCAGTATTCCTTTAGGAAAACTTCTGAGTTTCTCTTTACCGCCTGCAGAAGCATCCCCATGCCACTTGGTAACAGGGATAATTGCCTCCTTCAGCAAATCATTAAGTCTTTCAAACTGATCGTTAATAAGAGCTTTTAACGGACTTATATACAATACCGAAACGGAATCAATTTTTTCCTTGTATATCTTTGAAATAACGGGCAAAAAGGCAGCCTCCGTCTTCCCGGAGGCCGTGCCCGATGCCAATAGCAGATTGTCTTGTGTGTTGAAAATACATTCACAAGCAGCAATCTGTATGTCTCTCAGTTCCTTCCATTTGCTTTTGTATATATACTCCTGTATGAAAGGAGCCAGTTTTTCAAACGCATCGTTCATAAAGTAAACTCCGCAAATTCATCTGATACATCATCATCTTCTGAGACTGCAAACTCAAAACCGCTAGAACCAAGAACCTCCTCAACGGTCTTGTCCGGGTTTTGATATAGGACATTCAATAGTTCAATAAAATCTCTAATTATCTCTCTTGGAGTCATGTAGATTTGAGCGCCTATTCTCCCACTCTCGATTTCCCAAAAAGCGTAAATATCCTTTTGCGTAATTTTGGATTCATACCCATAAAGGTCTGCATGAATGGAAGCAAGTTTTTCAAGCAGTACAAAGATTTCCTCAGCTTCAAGCGGAGCAAGCTTGATAACCGGTGCCATCATGTCTCCATCATTGCTGGCGCTTATCCAGCCTGATTCAAGCCTTGTTCTTAAAGCTTCATAACTGTAGATCCCCTTTCTCGGGTCTTCCAGAGCCTGGGGTGTAAGAGCCATGATTATTCCCATGTGACTTGCTTTCCCTTGCAATGTATCGTTGTACATCGAAAGAAGTTTATCATAGTTGTACTGCCTGGTTTGTGAATTAGGAATCTTGTATATGTTAACCAGTTCATCAACAAGCATCAGCAGTCCTTTAAAGCCGGCCTTGACGAGGAAGGATGCAAACAACTTCAGATAATCATACCAGTTGGAATCGGTAATAATCTCGGACAGTCCCAAATCCCTTTTTGCCTCGGTTTTGGTTGAATACTCTCCCCTGAACCATCTCAGAACATTGCTCTTGTTTTCCTCATTTCCATCCCTGTACGCATGCCAGTAAATACTCAGCGCCTTTGCAAAATCAAAACCATGCACAAGTTGCTTCAATTCGCCAACCGTTTCAAATATTTTCAACTCAACTTCGAAAGACAGTTTTTCATCAAAAGCCGAAAGTTCCTTTTCCCTCATCACTTCCTGCTGTATTGCATATATCCATTTTTCCAGTATCAATGGCAAAGCTCCTCCATCGGGCTTTGTTTTTGTGGACATGTTCTTCATAAGCTCTCTGTAGGTTGCAAGACCCTGCTTCTGTGAACCTGTGAATCTTCTTTCAGGAGACAAGTCCGCATCCACAACCACAAACCCTCTATCCATGGCATAATTTCTGATGGTCTGAAGGAGAAAGCTCTTTCCACTTCCGTATCTGCCAACAATAAACCTAAACGAAGCTCCCCCATTCTGCACAATTTCAATATCGTGCAGCAAGGCATCAATTTCCTTCTCCCTGCCCACCGCAATATATCCAAGGCCAACTCTTGGAACAACTCCACCTTTCAGTGAGTTCATTATTGCAGAGGCAATTCTTTTTGGAACCATATTTTACCCTCCCAATAATTTTATTATTTCATCTGAATAATCTTCAACCAACGTATGATCCACATCCACCACACTGTCGCCTATTGTTTCAATGGCCACATCGTTTATTCCGTCAATGACAACTTCCAACATTACACCAAGTTTCCTGGCAACAGAATATGCATCCTCTTTGTTGGCTATTGCCTTTAACAAATGCATCTGAATATCATCCAGCATTCTTGCAAACAATTTATATGGATTCTCTCCTGAAACATCCATTATATCACAAATATCATATGTTTTCTCTTCCGCTGCTGCAACTTCTTCAACTTCTTCCTCTTCATCAACAACCAGCTTTTCAGTCAGCCTTTTTGATATTGCTCTTATCTCATCCAGCTTGTCAAAATCAATTTCCACCTTTTCAATCCTGGGAGTGGGTATCGCATCATCAACGAATACTCCTTTTTCTCCCAAAACTTCTGCAGCAGCTGCCATAACGCAGTCGCCAAGCTTCTCCGCCCCTATGGTCTCAATCAAATACCTTATCTCATCACTTGTTTTATCCGTAATATCCAGAGGAGACTTGAGAGTTCCTTTGAAGGACAACAGATTTCTCAAGGCAATTTCTGCCAGTTTGACTATGATACCATATAGAACATAAGTCGATTCTTTTAAACCACAGTATCCACAACGGCTTATGCATATTTCGTCCTTCCATTCATATGCCAAATAATCATTTATAACTGCCGTCTTCTTTCCTTTTCTTAATCTGACGTATTGCAAATCATTAAAAATCCCGTCTTTACGTTCAAGCTTTTGTCTTTCGCCCAATATATATGCAGGCAAAGAAAGGTCGTATTTAGAAAAGAGTTCGTCCAGTTTTTCAAGCACCTTTGGCATGCAGAGATCTATAAGATAACCATCACTTCCTTTTCCAAAGGCACTTTCCCTTGCCCTGTATGGACTTTTTTCAAGTATGTACTTGCTGGCACAATCATAGTCGCCTTCAAAAATCTTGTACAGCCCGTAGATGGTATAATATCTCTTTGGAAACTTTTTCACATAAAATGAATAGGTTTTTTCCAAATCATAGGCAATGTATGCATCCATGATGACACTCTCGATCAAGTCATCGATATTGTCCGACACCTTGCTGTACCCGCGCCAGAATTTAATCAGCTCGTCCATCAATTCTTCTTCATTCTCAACTCCTATCAAATTGACAAGCTCGGACAAATACAAAAGAACCATGTTTTTGTTTGCAGGCTTGAATATTCCCCGCCTTACATCTGATCTCCAATTCAGGTAGTAACGGTTTGCAAAATCATAATCATGAGAGACTCTCTGTTTCTCATATACATCAACATCTTCAAGAAGGCAAGCCTGAATATAAAAATCAACAGGATTATAGGAATCATACCTATAAGTCTGCCTGCTCGAAATCCTTTGGTCTTTAGCTTCAGAACTTACCAATGAAATCAGATGCTTGTTTTGTTGTACGACTTCAGGATCATAGTATCTCTTCTTTCCACCAAGAACAAAGCTTTCCAATCTTTGCTTTTTCTTTATCTTCACATCCTTGTAAATCTCTTTGACCTCATTGGTCAAAATATTTACAAATCTCATGGATTCAATGATTTCTGCATGTTTTGTGTAGCTTTCCAGTCCGGAAAAGATAATATCAAAAGGAATATCTGAAAAATCTCCTTTTTTGTACCTTCTTGCTGCAGTGGCAATGATATTTACAACATACTCGCAGAACTTTTGCGCCCTTTTATCAAAATCAAAGCCGCAATAAAACAAGGAACCGCCATCAAAAATATACCTAATCCCCTTGTTTATACAAGTTTCTTCTTTTATCCTGCACCCATTTTTATCAATCAGGTATCCAAGTTTCGAAAACGGTACTTCTTCTTTTACAACTTCGCCCAGCAGCAGGCTTGCAATCGAAAATGCACATTCCCTTTCAAGCAAGTCCGATACTTCCTTAAGCGCAGCAGGCAGAACTTTTTTAAGAACACTCTGAAATTCTTTGGAAGCACTTATTCTTATTCTTCTACTTAGATACTCATACACATTTGTGTAATTGCCTTGAGCAATCTCATCCATAAGCAAGGAACTGCCAATATACCCTTCAGGAAAACTCTCACAAATCTTTTCAAAAGGCATGTCCAATCCCTTAAGGACATAAAACTCAATAATGGTGTTCTCCATTAGATTATCAATATCAGCAACAAGCCTCATACCCTTCCAGAATTCAAGAAGCTTTGAAAGAGCATCCAGCTCATCAATACAATTTGCAAGAAGTATTGTTTCGTTCAGATACAGTTTAATATATCCGATATCCGCCTTTTCATAAATCCCTTTTCTAATCTTTGTTCTCCATGAGAAATAGCCAAGCAGTTGCTGGTTTGTCATATGGGTATATGTAGGATATACATTTAAAAAATCCACCAATACCACATCTTCATTGTACTCAACCTTTTCCATGAATTTAACTTGTTTTAGAAATAACTCCGCACCATAAATCATTCCTTTGGGAGTTCTTGAAAGAGATCTCATCTTATCGAACTTGTCTTTAATCCGAATCTGCCTGTTGCGTTCAGCAACTTCTTCATGCATAACGATAGCTATTTGCTTATGGATTACCTTAACCAGTTCTCCTGTATCTATTATGCTGCGCATCTCTTCGTCCTGGTAAAGACTCGTATCATATATTTTCAAGGGTTTTTCACCAAGAATTTCCCTTATTCTTGATTCCATATGCTTAAGTATGAAAGATATGAGTCTTGCATGTTTCCTGACAGGGAAGAGCTTTTCCGCATACAGGATGTTGTCTTGTACAAAATATCTTTCCGTTTCTGATATAACGTACTCAGTGAATCCATAGTCCTTTTTCACAAATGGATTGTATTTGAAAGGCTCGTAAACATCCACTTTTCTTTCAAAAAGCATTTCATTAAATGCAACACCCTTTTGGGAAAAGTATTCACTCACACCTTTCATAACAGCATCAAAAGCACTGTCAATATATCTTCCCTTTTCACTTCTGTAAAAAGAGCTGCCATAAATTTGGTGCTGGGCACTCATTTTGTCGAAATACGGAAGAGTATGTTCATAATCACCGGAATATATTTTGTCCTCGTAAGACGCTATTTGAAACTTTTCATCAAAACTCTTGACTATGTTATTGAAAGGACCTGCAGAATGAAGGATGCAGTAGTCTTTGATAATGTAATAAAACTCAAGATCAGTAAGCTCGTCGCATTTGTTCCATAAATCAATCAGAAGTGCAAGCCCTTCCTCACAGGTTACACCCACCAGATTGACAAGCTCGTTTATGTATACAAGAATGTATTCTCGTTTTGTTTGCTTGTAATTGTTCTCCAAAAACTGTGTGCGCCAGTACACATAGTGATAAAGATTGGACTCCGTCATGTCTTCGAAGGATCTAATGCTTCCAATACCATCCGGTCTGCCCTTGTACGAATGATAAAAGCGATAGTCCTTTAAAAAGTCTGCACATTTTAAAAAACGGACAAAAGGCTCCCCATTGTCCCTGGATAATTCACGCACCTTGCTGATTGCTTCGTGATCCAGTATCTTTTCTGACAACAATGTGAAAGCCTTTTCCTTTAAATCCTTTTCTTTCATCTTTTGGTTACATCATTCTCCTTGAGAAACTCTACAATTGCATTCACAATTTTATCCTGATATTCATCAGATACAAGCTTCTTCTCTTCCTCTTCATTGGTCAAATATCCAAGCTCAAGTATCATGCAGGGACCTTCCGTCCAGTTGATACTTGTATAATTGTCGCTTCTTCGGACATTTCTGTTGGCAGCTCCTGTAGCATTTACAAGCTTCTCCATAAGCATGTTTGCAATTGCAAGCTCATAGTTTGCAAGCTTCTTTGTTTCCTCGCTGCTATCTCCCTTGTCCCTTATATATATCTCCATGCCGTGCACGTCCTTGTTATTCACTCCATTCAAATGGAGCCTGAGGGTCAGATGTGCTCCGAACTCATTGGACATAAGGGCTCTTTCCTTGTTGGATATGTCCACGTCATGAGACTCTCTTGTCATAAGTACTTCCGCCCCTGCCTTTTCAAGAGCATCACGCAGTTTAAGGCCAATCTTCAAAGTCAGGATATATTCAGGTGTACCTGTTATTGCACCTGTTGTACCTGCCGCAATCTTTCTCTTTTTTTCACTGCTCCAGGGAGCCAGTTCCTCAAAATCATTGTTCGCTTTGCCCTGATGACCAGGATCAATGCATATCTTTAGACCATGCAAAGGAAGAACTTCGGTGGGAGAAGGAGTTGGTTCGTCTCCTTCTCCCGGTGTTTTATCAATATTATCAGTTCCTGTTGGTTGTGCTGTTTCATCTGCTGGTACATTACCGTTTGCACATCCTGTAACAAGGAGTGCAATCAATACCAAAATTGCTGTTATCTTATGTGTTTTCAAATCGTACTACTCCTTCTTATTCAATAGTATAGCTGCCCGGTTCGTTAAGATTGATTCTTATACGATTGCCATCCCTTTCAAACTCGGATACGGGAACAACCTTGTCATTTATTCTTATCGTGGAATTTTCATCCTTGTTTATGAGGGGGAAGAACAATGAAGCCCTTGTGGGAACTGTGCAGTTATAAACAAAGGTGCCGTTTTCCATTCTCCAGCTACTCTTTATTAGTCCGCTGGCAGATTCATACTCCGCCTCAACAAAGGTGATGTTCTCCTGACCTTCCGTCAGCTCATCCTTGGTTCTGGTATCGGGCATCGGTCTTAAGACCACATGTTTGAAACCAGGTTCGTCAAAGTCATTGTTTATGCCCGCCATATACTTGTACATCCACTCCAACACAGCACCGTATGCATAGTGGTTGAAGGAGTTCATTCCAGCATCTCCGAATCCCTTTTCAATTGTATATGAATTCCATCTCTCCCAAATTGTTGTTGCTCCCTGATATACGCTGTACAGCCAGGATGGATCTTCCGTCTGCAGAAGCAACGAATACGCTATATTGCTTTTTCCAAACTCACTCAATGTCTGGTTCAATATACCGGTTCCGATAAAACCTGTACTCAACCTGTATCCGTTGTCCTTTATCTTCTGCTCCAGACAGTCCGCTGCTTCCTGAACATAGGATTCTGGCAGCATGTATGTCTTTAGAGCCAGGAGATATGCAGTCTGGGATGTTTCCTTAAGCTTTCCATTCTCGTCAAGGAATTTATCCTGGAAATGCTTCTTGATATCCTCATATAGCTTTGCATACTCTACTTCCTTTTCCGAACCTATAGCCCTTGCCATGTCCCTCATGTACATGGTGCTCAAGGCAAACATGCAGCAGGAGATGTATTCCTTGTCGGTAGGCTCATAACTTAGCCAGTCTCCATACACTGCATTGCCTCCACCAAGGCCAAAACTCCTCAAGTACTGGATGTACCTGTCCATAGCTTCAAAATTGTCCTCTATTATCTTCTTGTCACCATACATGCGGTAGATTACATATGGAACAATAACACCGGCATCCGCCCATGCAGCGTTGCCCTCTCCCACCACTCTGACACGGGGAGCCACATCAGGGAAAGCCCCATTTTCACTCTGGCAGTCCCTCATATCCTGCATCCACTTGTGGAAGAATTCGCGAACGTCCGCATTGTAGCATGCCGCATTGACAAATATCTGCGTATCGCCTGTCCAACCAAGCCTTTCGTCTCTCTGCGGGCAGTCAGTAGGTATGCTTAAGTAGTTACCTCTCTGTCCCCATATCACATTACTGATCAGCTTGTTTACATCCTCACTGGATGTTCTTATTCTGCCTGTTTCCTTTGTATCCGATCCTACTACGCAGGCTTTGATAAACAGTATGCCAATGTCGTCATCCGCTGTAATTTCTGTGTATCTGAAACCGAAGAAGGTATGGGTTGGATTGTATGTCTCTCCAAACTCGTCCCCTCTCAAGATGTACTGTATCCTTGATTTTGCACTCCTGTAGTTTTCAGTATACAGACTTCCCTTCGGTCCGTCATTGCCTCTTGATTTGTCTCCGCTGTCATTGAGCATTTCAGCAAATCTCACAAGAAGACTTGTACCTCTTTTGCCTTTCACCGTGAATCTTGGCCATCCAACCAGGTTCTGACCAAAGTCTATCAAAAGGGTTTGTCCCTTCCTTATTGTGACTTCCTGTCCTATCTCAAACTCATTTACATATACAACTTCGCCATAATCCGTTCCGTTGTCCCTTATTCCCTCATACAGCTTCATGCTGACAGGAAGCATGTTCAAAAATTCCCTCTCCCTGATTGCAGGCCCTATATGCTTTGAGACCTCACCTTTAAAGTTTGTATAAATTAATGCATTGTTCCAATCCGAATCATCAAAACCGGGATATTTAAAGGCATCATTGTCTATTCTTGCATCGTAGAACTCTCCATCCCAAATATCCGCATTCAAAACCGCACCGCCGACCTTGCATTTCCAGTCCTCGTCTGTACTGACATGGCTTGTGGTGCCGTCCGCATAAGTAAAATCAAGCCTTGCAAGAAAAGCCACGTTATCCTTCGGATAAGTATCGATATTGATTCTTCCCTGCCACCAGCCAGGAGACACAACTCCTGTTATGCAGTTTACGCCCTCTGTAAGATACTCTTTTACATCGTATTCATAATACAGAACTCTCTTTCTGTATTCTGTCCAGCCGGGCTTCAAAACATCCTTTCCCACCTTCTTGCCGTTTATATACAGTTCGAATATGCCCAATGCAGTTGCTTTGACTACAGCATCTTTTATCTCTTTCGATACTGTGAATTCTTTTCTGAAAATAGGCAGTCCACCACCGTTTTTCAAAGGTGCCTTCCTGTAATCGGCAGTGCTCTGATGCTCCCAAGGATTTACTCCATTTTCCACTCTACGGTATTCAATACTTATCCATTTTGCTTCCATGATCTATCCCCCTATGTTCCTATGGTACACTTGTTCCAATTTCCTTGTATTATATATTCACACAATCTTTGTGTCAACCGTTCAAGCTTATCTTGATATTTTCAATTTCCTCAAGAGCATTTTCGGAAATCTTCCTTCTTCTCTCAGCCTTGTTTTTTATTCTAATATCCCCACTGGCAATTATGCCAAAATTAATTCCCATGGGCTGAAAATCCTTGCCCGGGTAGGTTGCCACATAATTTGCAAGAGCACCTATCGCAGTGGATTCCGGAAAGATTATTGGCGTCTTTCCCTGAAACAGTCTTGCAGCATTTATGCCTGCCACAAGTCCGGAGGACGTGGATTCCATATATCCTTCCACCCCGG